>Ga0371490_1000717_pt1 | contig 20455 bp, 13 predicted proteins | sample MB2SIPfraction_FD_207959 | JGI IMG/M metagenome (GOLD analysis project Ga0371490, IMG submission 207959) | Lab enriched peat soil microbial communities from McLean, Ithaca, NY, United States - MB28FN SIP fraction | ecosystem: Environmental > Terrestrial > Soil > Wetlands > Peat | place: USA... | reverse complement strand
TGCGGGTGGTGCGGGTGGATTGAGGGTGGGTTCATGCGGTGGGGGAAGCACCAGGCCAAAACCCGTAATGCCTCGAAGCCAGCTCAAGCTCCAACATCAATTCGGTGTTCATGGCCTGGAATCTGCGATCTATTGGTCCGCGCAGTCATCTACCGCTGCCTACCGCGGGCTCGGGTTGGGTGCCAGCCTTCGCCGGATTCGCTGGAGTGAACTCGACCTCCACGACCTTGTCCTTCATCTTGCGCTCCCATTGCTCCAAAGAGTCGATCACGACCTCTGCCTTCTTTGCGTAGGCTCGAGGCACTGCTTTGGAATTGTGCCCCAACGCCTCCTGGGCAAAGGGTTCTGGGTAGCCGGCCTTCCTCGCCCGTTCTGCCCAGGCGTAACGGTAAGAATGGAGAGAAATGCCTTTGATTCCAAGTCCCTGGCACCGTTGCCGAAATTCATTGGCTCGGTCCTTGGATTGAACCTCACGCAGCCTGGGAAAGAGCGGACCGGATTGGGGAAGCAGGCGCAAGACAGAGGTGACCTCCTCGCCGAACCGGATGAGCGGCGGTTTGATTTCTCTGCCCTCCGAGTTCTTGAGCTTCTCACGCTGGTAGCAGATCGACCGGTCGCTCCGGTCCACGTCTTCAGCGGTGAGATTGGCGACATCCATCTGGGACCCGCCCAAGTGCCAGCACAACTCGTAGAAGGCACGACGCTCCGGGTTCTTTTCGCGCTCGACAATCCGGCGGTGTTCTTCAGCAGTAACCGCCCGCTTGGTTTTGAAAGTGACCTTGGGCCAACTCGCCTTGGGGATCACAGGCTTGAGCAGCCAGTCCATCGCAAGTGCGAAATTGTGGATGCGCCGGAGATACACATTGCTCGAGACCTTGCCGTTCTCCAACACCTTCAGGAAGTGGTCAGCGCGGGTTTCAATCAGGGGCAATTGTCGAAGGCTGTCGAAGTTGCGATCATGAATGGCGCGCTCCCACCGCAGTCGGTTAGTCCCACGTTTGAGGGCGACCAGGGCTTCCATCACCTCCTGCCACGTGCGGGTGATCAGTCCGGGGTCGGCAGCGTTCAGGTAGGCGCGGGCAATCTGGAGATTGATGGCCGTCGCCGGCATGCTCCAGGACTCGTTCTTGGCATTGAGCAGGCGCTGGGCTTCCCGGTTGTCTGAGGTGCTCAATGTCCCCTGTTTGCCGGTGTCGTTGTCCTGCCAGTAGTAATAGCCGCTCTTGCCGGAGCGGAACATCCGATACTTGTTTTTCACGTCGTAGCTCAAGGAACCTGAGGCTACGACAAATCGAATTCACAGCGTTAGCAACGGGTCGGACACATAAAGCCGCATAAGCAGAAAAGTGCCGTACCGGTCGTTTTGCTGGAACTTTTGCCGGAAGTCCGACACCCCTTTCTTTCCAAACGCTTCAACGACAGCTACTTGCGTTTGGAGGCGAGGGTCGGAATCGAACCGACGCATAAGGCCTTTGAGGTTAAACGCGAATTCGCCATCCACGAGCCGCCTCTGGTTCTTCATTGACGAAGAAATTTTGGCAGCTACAAGGAACTTTGGTCCTTTGCCTTGCCAAAAGCTCGATGGACCAAGGATCCTACAAGACTGCTCCAGGCGGTGTTCTACTTTGTTCTACTTTTACCCCAATTCGGTTCCATATCGGTAAACACGCGCGATTTTGCGCCAAAGGTGAGAATCGCGCATAAACACCGGATTGAAAGCGATTTTCGTGAGACGCAATGAGACGCTATGAAACGGAGTGCGACCCTCGCCGGTGGGCTTTTCAGTCCTCTGCTCTACCAACTGAGCTACCCAGCCAAAACCAGGGATCTGCTTGGTCTAAACGCGCACTCGGAAACTGTGCCACAGGCGGTGCTGGTCCAGCAAGCCCCAAAAATGAAGCAGCGGGCTGGGGGGGTTGCCGCCTTCAAAGTTGCAGGAGGAAAAAGAAGGCACTGCCAAAGACCCCAAAGAAGGCGCTGCGGACACGTCCCCTGAATGCCGGACCTTATCGGCGGTTGTTAAAGAATACCAGAAGGACCGCAACACCTTGGAAAAGAGGAGTCCCGCAAGCGCCTGCCGCGAAAAAAGCGGTCTGAGGCTCTGGCGCAAAAGATACGGGGCGCAGGATATGCTGGAGCTTAAGAACGCCACGTTGAACGAGTTTGCAGAATGGCGCAAAACCGAACACGAGGTATCGGGCCGCGCCATTGATCTGGACGTCATGGCGTTAAGCCACATGTTGGATTTGCGCGGTGAATGAAAATCATCCCTCGAGAACACCCTGAGTTCTACTGGACCAAACTAGCGAAAGCCCCCTCCAAAGACGAGCTGCTGTCCCCATCCTAGATGGATGAGCTCCGTAATGCCGCGCTGTTGGATTCGGCGGCACTGGAACTGTTGGATGCTTGCGTGCGCCACCTGCGCGCGGCTCAGGAGCTCACCGGTCAGGCATTCCATGATTATTAGCCCGCTTGGCTCGACGCCGCTGCAAGAAAGAGAGTGAACGGCAAGCTCCTGACATGCCCGTGACGCGGATGGTCAAGGATCCTCAAGGTCGAACTGACGCTTGTGAAACCTGTCGGTTACAAGCTTCAGTTGGTCTCGCACTCAACTGCCGCTGCTGACAGGCCCGGCAGGCTGACCTTGTTCGACGAGACAGGCAAGGGCACGATCCTGAGGCGGTTGGGCGTTTGCCAGTGGTTGATCAGATCCGGCTGACCAGCACGAAGTGTATCACACAGTGCCTCGGCCTTCAGAACGCGGGCTGCTTGGCCAAAACCATTGAAGCCGATGGCCAGTTCCACCGCTTCAGGCCGCAGATTCACAGCGAACACCACCGCGGTCTTCTTGTCTTCGGACCCGCACGCGAAAAGGTCCAGGCGGTCGCTAAATTGCTCGAGCCACAGCGGGACAGGTTGGGCATGGTGCGCATAGAGCCACATCGCGTAAAAGCTGGCGCGCTTGAGCACGCCGGAGCCTGGCATCCCGGTCTCGATAATCGCGCCGCAGTAGCTGTTGGCGAGGTTTGAGCGGCAGCCGATCTTGACCTTGTCCGAATGGCGCATCATCAGGTTCAGGTAGCGGGCGTTCAGCAGCGCCGCCTCGAGCGTCGCCTGTTTGCCGCGCCCCAGTCCCCACGAGCCCGCATCAATGTTCCATTCCGTCACAGCGATTCGGAGGTGTCCGCAGCCCGGGGTGTGGTCAATCATCCGGCCGATGCGCTCGAAGTCGCGCTCGCATTCCGCCAGGTCGGTCGTGTAATGGTGCGGGCAAACGTAGGCAATGTCCTTGCCGACGCGGTTGAGCAGCCGCTGCGTGGGGAACGAGGTCATGAGCAGCGCCTTGGCGTCCGCTTTCTTCATGGCGGCGATGAACTCGGCGATCTGGTTCAGATACCGGGCATCGTTGCCGTTGATCTCGTTGCCCACCTGCCAGTACTTGACCCCGTACGGCGCCGAGTGGCCGTTGGCGGCGCGTTTGGCCCCCCAGGCGGTGGTGGCGTCGCCATTGCAGTACTCGACCAACTCCGCTGCGCTCTGGACGCCATCCGCAAAACTGACGCACACGAGCGGCTCGACTCCCGCCAGCTCGCAGAATTGGCAGAACTCATCTATGCCAACGTCGTTGGGATCAATTCTCCCCCAGTTTTCGTTAAGCCACGGCACGCGCGCATCGCGATCACCAATGCCGTTTTTCCACCGGTAATGGCCCGGGTCCACGGTCGAGCCGCCCCAGCGGATGATGGATGGGCGGACTTCGCGGATGGCCTCGACCACATCCGGCCGCCAGCCGCGGAGGTTGTCCGCGGGCATGAGCGAGAGCTTATCCGCCCAGAGGCTGCCTTCACCTTGGACCTGCAACTCGAAGACCGCCTGATCGGTCTGGCCCGAGGAAACCAGCTTGACGGAATATTTCCGCCATTGCGGCGACAGCGCGGGCAATTCGGCCGAAGCCAGGGTCATCCACTCGCCGCTGGGCAGCAGAAACTTGAGCCGGACAAGGGCCTTGACCCCGCGGTCAGCGCGCAGCCAGCCCGAGAAGGCGTAGCCCATGCCTTTCTTCACGCCCAGGCCGGATTGAGTCAAGCTGGCGGGCCGGGCGCCGGCGTCGAGCCTCGCGCTACGGGCACCGTTGAAAGGATCGGCTGTGTCGAGGGTCCACGTGGCGTTGGTGTCCCATTGGCGGTCGCAGATATCGAGCGAACCATCGTAGTAACACCAATTGGCGGCGGGCGCCACGCCCTCGAAGGAACGGTCGTTGAGCAACTCCGCCCACATCCCGGGCACGACATCGTCGAGCAGCTCGATGAAGTTGCCGAACAACCTCGGGTCTATTTGCCCTGCGTGGAGCGGCTGGGAATGGATGATCGCGTCAGTTCTGGCCGGTTGTGCGCCGGCCTCGAAGGCGGACGCGGCCAGCACGGCAGCCAAGAGAGTCATGCCAACAACTCGGTTCATGGCAGCCGCATAGCCCGTTTCGCCGCTCAAGTCGAGCCAGGAATGCGAATGACCGAGTCACCCAGTTAGTGCGCCATGGTGTAAACGAGGATATTGATCAACATCGGGTAGGCCATCGGCTCGGAGAATCTGTCGAAATAGGTCTCATCGTCGCCCTCGTGTTCCCAGCCATCGCCGTAATGGTTGTTATGGCAGATTAGAGCCATCATCCGCTGTTTATCATCGTAGAGCGCGTAATAGTGCGGGTCCTGGTTCTTCTCATAGTATGGCCAGCCCGGGTCATAGGATTGACCGGTGCGCAGGTAGGCGCCCACACTCGGGATTTGCGGCTCTTTCTTAAAATCAAAGACCGTGTGGAAAATGCGATGGTCGAGCGTCAATTCCACCGGCTCGCGTTGCGGAAAGACCTGCTTGAGCTGTTCGTGAAAATGCTGCCATTGGTCGTCGCCCCAAAAATCATCCGCCATCATGAACCCTCCGGTCAGGAGATACTGCCGCAAGGCCTTGACTTCCTGGTCGCTCAACACCACCCTGCCCGCCGAGGCCAGATAGACGAACGGATATTTGCCCAAATCCTTCGTCGTAATATCTATAAAATTCAGCCCCGGTCGGACCTTTAGGCTGGTCACTTCATGAAGCCGGAAGATGAGATTCAAATCCGCCTCGGGCGTGTCGTCATCCCACAACCGGCCGCCGCCAAATCGGTAATCGCGGTTAGCCTGAAACCTCAGCCGCGCAAAGGTGAAGACATCCTCCCGGAATCCCGGGTTCAGCGCCTTCTCCATCATCTCCTGCTCTCTGATCAACTCGGGGTTCCGGATGTCATAGTCCCGGCGGAAACGCCCGCCTCCACGGTACTGCGCCTCGACCGACAACAGCGCCAAAGTCACCAGGACAACAACCCATCTTGCCGCCGAATTATATGACTTCATCGCCAGTAGCATTCAGATATCAGATTTCAGGGACATTCGGTCATCCATTCCAGCCTGTTACTTGCTTTCGTACAGCCGCGCGGTTTCAAGCAGGATGCCTTCCAGTTGATGGTAATATTCGTCCTCGTTTACCTTCGTCTTTCGCGACCGCAACGCGCTCAACTCTTGCTCCAACTCATCACGACGCGCGCGGGCTTCGGGTGAAAGCTGCCGCTCGACGTCGCCGCGGACCAGAAACATCTGATGCGCCCGCACGCCATCCACGGCTTTTGCGTCGGCCGCCGATTTGACGGCGCGCACGCCGCGAAACCATTCGGCGGGAGTCCCGAGTCCATCGCCATTATCATCCAACAGCGCATGCTCCGTCAGCAGCCGACCCTGTTCCTTGTAAAACTGCTCCACTTGGCGCGAGGCGGCCAGATAGGCTTCCAGCAACGAGGTTTGGCCGTCCTTGTCCAGGTCCGCCGCCGGATCGGCGATGGCCTGGGCGAGATAGCCGCCGAACCGGGTCGCATTGACCTCGTAGCCGCTGCGCGTGGCCGTGATGATTACGCGGCCAGGCGCCGAGAGCGCGTTCAGAAACGGGCCGCTGGCGGAGGCGCATTCAATGACCACCATCGCTCGCCGGCACGGTTTCAAGACCGCCGCCAAGGCCGCCGCCGAGAGGTCCGGCCCGCGCAAATTGAACTTGGCGGAACGTCCATCGAAGGTTCCGTGGCCAATGAATACCAGCCAGAGTTCCCCCGCCGGCTTGGCGACTTCGTTCGTCAGAACGCCGAGCAACCGCAGCAGATCATCGTCCGGTTTGTCCTTGTCTTCACCGACGACGAATGTCTGCAGACCACCTTTTGCCGCAGCCTTCTTCCATAGACCGGCCCAGCTCGAAAACTGCTCGGCATATTCCGGTTCACCCGACGCCCCGATCACCAGGACCAACGAGCGCGATTCATTGGTTTGCGCGCGCGCTGCGGCGGCGAGCAGCGTCGATAGAAGCAAAACCACCGGTAGCATCCACCAGCGAAACAGGCTCATGGCAATCCTTTCCACCGCCGGAGGCTCCAATCGGTAATGAAACAGCCGAGCGCGAAAAGAAACACCGCCGGCTCGTGCCACAAAGGCTGCGTAGCGGTCTCGGTGATGGGCGCGCCGCGCGCCGGCAGGCGCCGGACGAAACTGCGCAAATCTTCCAGGGCCACAATTTCCCCGCCTGTGCGCTGCGCGATGGCTTCCAACAAGGCCCGGTTCGGCTTCAGAGAGCGGAATTCGTCCACCGCCGGATCGGCGGTCCAGCCAGCCTCGGCGCGTCCGACCACCTGTCCATCGGGTTGCGTCACCACCGCGTCAACGCAATACGCCCCGGTTTCGCGCACAACATACGTGGCCTCGTACCGGCCAGGTTCGGTCGCTGAGGGATCAGCAGCGAGTTCGAGCGCCCTCGTCTCGGCGGAAGCACTCGAAGAATCCCCGGAATGCGGCTGCAGAAGAACCGGCCGAATAGTGAGCCGGGCAACGGCATTGTCCAGCGGCTTGAATCCTTCGTCCCGCGCTCTGACGATCAGCCGGACCTGCGTTGGGTCGTCAGTGGATCGGGACTCGACCGTGACGCGCGCCGGCACATCGGACACCAGCCAGCGAACGAGCTGGCGCCAGGACTTGGCCAGGTCTTTTTGCATCGCTTCGTCTTTGAGTCCCCAGCGCCACAGATCTCCGACCATCACGGCGGCGACAGAGCCTAAGCCGAAGCGCTGAACCACCAGGGCGGGATAGGCGTGGTTATCGGTGTCTGACACGGTGGCGAGGACGCTGGCGCCCGGCTTGGATTCCCGGACGGGATTCACCACTTCAAATGGCGGCATGGCTGTCAGCCGCGTCTGTTCGTCGGCTTCCGTGGCGCGCAACCGTGTCCAGGGCTGCAACCAGCCTTCGCGCGTGAGCGCCAGCTTGAAAAGCGACGGCAGATGGACCTCCGCGGGTCGGTCCAAATAGACGGGCAGCATCGAGGCAATCGCCGTTTCGGCGTAGCCTCCCTCGTGAAACGACTCGGCCCCGCCGAGCATGAGGAATCCTCCGCCGCGCTCCGACACGAACCGCCGCAGCAGCAGCATCTGCTCGTGGGTAAAGAACTCGGCTTCCACCCGATCCAAGATTACCGCGTGATACTTGAACAATTCCTCGGCTGTTTTTGGAAATCCGCCACGCAGCTCGAACTCATCTTTGGTGTTCAAGCGCACCATGACCGGTTGGTCGTACCGCGCCGTCTCCTCATTCGTCGCGGCTCCGAAACCCAGGAACAAGGGATTGCTGGCCTCGCCGGCACGACCTTTGAAGGCAAATTTTGGCTCGCGTCGCGCGATGCGCATCAGCGTGACCATCTGCACCTGGGGATCCTCCTGGAGCGCCCGGTTGAGGAATTTGTATTCCCAATCCGGCCGGCCGGCGACGCACAAGACGCGGAAAGACTCCTGCCCGCGGTCCACCACCACCATCCGGTGATTGTTGACCAGAGTCGCCTCGGCCGATGAAGCGCCGGCATCCTTTAATTCCTCGGCCGCCCGCGCCTCCAATTGGTAGAAGTGAATTCCGGGTTTGTCTGGCTGGATTTGAAATCGAAAATTCAGTTCGGCCTCGTTGCCGCCCGAGCGCTGGCTCAGCGCGGCCACTCCGTTTGACACGGAAGAAAAACCCGTCGGAAACCGGGCGGCATCGTTCGTTCCGAGCGTCGCGGTTCCCGCGGCCATTTCCGTGAGTTGGGCTCGGATCTCGGAGCCGGCAAAACCGCGCGCGGTGACGGCGGCTTGTACCGTCACTGGGGCGTCCTCAAACGCGGTTTGACTAACCGTGACTTTGTCCACGCTGATGTCGCGGAGCCCCGATTCTGTTCCCAGGACCACGGGAAAAATGGGCGGACACCCCTCCAGCGGGGGCAGCCCACCGTCCAGGTCCGTGGCATTGCCGTCCGTAAAGAGCAGAACGCCCGCTACCGGCTGGCCGCGCCAGCGGTCCATAGCGGCCCGTAACGCGCCGCCGAGCGCCGAGGCGCGTCCGTCGCATTTCAAGTTGCTGAAATCCCGCGTGTTCTGCAAGCGCGAGTCGAAGGTGTAACGCCGCACCTGAAAAGTCTGCTCCAGCGCACTCTGCCAGCCTTGAGGATCGGCGACCAATTGCTCGCGCAAGAGTTCGCCTCGCGAGCGCCGTTGGCCATCGTCCTTGATTTGCAGACTCTGGCTGTCGTCAGCGAGCAGGGCGAAGACATTGGCCCCCGGCCGCGCCCGCTGGCTGACCCAAAGCGGCTCCAACAAACACGACGCCAGCGCGGCCACGCCCGCCAGTTTTAGCGAGCCGCAAACTACGGATACCCAGCGCTCCGCCGCGTTGCGCCGGGACGCCCAAATCAGTGCGCCCGCCAACCCCGCCAGCGCGGCGAGACAGGGAACCAGCCAGGCTCGGCCGGATAAGACGATGATGGCGAGACCGGTCATTGCGCACTTCCCAGCTTTTCGTAGTATTTGCGCACCAGATCGGAATATTTCTCCTGCACCGGATCGCGATCCAGCGGCACGAGGCTGCGATCGTTTTGCGCACGGGACAGTTCCTGCCCGACCCAGTCGCGCACTAGCGCCAGAGGCGCCAGCACTTTATTCTGCAACTCTTCATTGGAAGGGAGCCGTCCATTTTGCCGGTACCACCGGCGATAGACTCCGACGCGCTCCCGCACCGTCGCCAGTTGATTGCGCACGTCCTGCGAATCCACCGCTTGCTCGACGTCGCGCATGCGATCTGACCAGTCCACGTAATTGTTTCCGGTGATGGGGCCGTTCCCCCCCAGTCCGCCGTGGCCTCCGCCAAGTTGTTGGGCGAATTGCCGCAATCGTTCCCGCCCCGCATCGCTGCCGCCGGCCTCTGCCGCCGCCGGGTCTTCCCCAGAGGCGGCGTTCTGGCCGGCCGGTGAATTTCCTGACCGCTGGGCCTGGCTCTCATTCCCCTGGTTGTTTCCTTCTCTGGTTCCGCGGCCGCGCCCCGCAGTTTGCGGACTCGGCGAGGAATTCTGTTCGCTGGGAGTCTGTGCGCTTCCGCCGCCGGCCTCAGATGCGGCGCCGGCAATGGCGTTGGGCTCCGCGCGGCCGTTGCCAGGCCGGTTGGCGGCGCGGCCCCCTGCTGTTGCCAGGGAATTCGTTTGGGCCTGGTCGCGAGAATTCTCTCCGGCAGCAGCAGCCGTGGAATTCGTTCCGGCCGAGATTTCCCTTGCCATCTGGCCAGCCAAATCGTCGAGTTCCCTTTGGGCGTAACGGAGGGCTTCGGCTTCGCTACCCAGAACACTTTCCGCCGCGCGATCCACGCTCTGGCGCAACTCATCTATGTTCTGCCGCGCCGAGCGCTCCGCCTGGCTGGCCTGGGGCAGAAATCCCCGGTCCACCAGTTGCGCGCCAATTTTGAGTTGGCTGTCCGTATGCATTTGATCCGTGCGCCGGAGGATGTCGTAAAGCTGTTTGGAGAGGAGCGGCTCGGTCGCTTCGGCCTGCTCGGTCACGGCCCGCATTTCGCCGAGGAGATTGGTCAACGCGCCTTGCTGGCGGGCCATTTGCTCAACCAGCGACTGCCGCTGCGAGGAATCGTCCAACGGCTTCTGCGCGGAACTGTTCAATAAATCCAGGTCGCGCGCGATTTGGCTTTCCCGGTTCGCCAGGTCGCGCGCTTGGTTCCGCATTTGCCGCATTTGCTCGGCGAACTGGCTGGAGGTTTGCTGCCGCAGGTTTTCACGCAAGGTTTGCAGGTTTTGCTCCGCGCGCGAGCCGGCCGCCAGCGCTTCGGAAACCGACTGCCGTTCAAGTTCCTGCGCCGCTCGTTGCACATCGGTGCGGGTCTGCTCCAACTGTTGCCGGGCACCGGCTTGTCGTGCGGCGTCGGGCGATTGCTCCAGCCGCTGGCGCAGCTCGTCCACGTCGGACAACACCTGGCGTTCTTCGTCGCGGAGACGCTTGAGCTGCCGTTGAATCTCTTCGCGTGCCTCGTCGGTGCGTGCCTCCTGGAGCGCCGTTTGCAAGTCGCGCAGACGATCGTTCAAATCCTGTTGCCGCCGCGCCAATTGCTTTAAGCGATCCACCGTTTGCGCCTGCTCGCGCTGCTGCTGCGTGGGCGTGGCCGTCGCCTGGCGCTCGGTTTCGTAACGGTTCTCTTCCCCGGCCAATTCGAGTTGGTTGAGTTCCTGCTGGCTTGGCCGGCCGGAACTGTTGCCGCTTTGGCTGCGGTTTCGCGAGCGTGTTATTCGATACTCACGCCGGGTGGCTCTGAGCAAGGCCTGGTAGGCGGCCTGCTCCGCGGCGAGGGCGGTGGGCAGCTTTTCGGGAGACTTTTGGGCCTGTTCCAGCGCGGCCCGCGAACGTTCCATCTCCTTGATGGCAGTCTCCAGCGCGGCCCGGTCGCGCGCATCGCCGCCCCCGTCGAGGGCCTGTCGAGCCTGCTCCAGGGCTTGATCCTGGGCGTCAAGCACAACGCCGACGTCGGAAACGTAGTCGCCCGTAGCGTTGGTGTTCGGCAATCCGGCGCGTCCCGACGGCAAAGCGGTCGTCGAACGCAAGCGTTCCTGTGCCGGCACGGACAGGGCGCACCCGAGCGCCGTGACGATTGAAATGATAAAGCGCTTTCTCATGGATAGCGGGCGCCTCCCGCGCCCACTTTTCCTCGTTGAAGGTTCCACGTTGCGACCACGATCTGCTTTTGTAGGTCCGCGAGCCGCACGCGTTCGTTGCTGCCGCCACCCTGGCTTCCGTTCTGGTCTCCGCTTTCTCCCGAGCCGGATTGGTCGGGCCGGAAGACTTCTTCGAACGGACGCACGTCGGCGAAGAATATGTCACTGAACGTTCGGCGGGGCTGCCCGTCCGGGCCGTAGTCGTCCGCCCACGCGAAATAGGTCACTGACTGGTCCACGTCCACGCCAAGCTTCTCCAGCGGGATCAGGTAGTCGAACTGGCGCTTGGCCTGGGCCGGAGCGGACCGCCCCAGTTCAATGAACTTCGGCTCCTGCCCGGCGACCCCGAAGCCAACGCCGTATTTCAGGAGGCCGAAATCGTCCGAGGCTTCCGCCTGCAACTCCAATTCTTCCAGCCGCGAAACGCGCGGGTCGCCTCTCGGAAAAAGCAGCTTCAGGTCCGGCCGCTGGTTGGTCAACGCCTGGAGGACGAAGTCGGTTGGAAACTTGTTGGTCCGCCCTTCCGCGTCTGTCAATTCCAGCGCGTAGCGCGCGTTGGTTATCAACAAGAAGTCTGGAAGCACCGCCGCGGCGTTGGTTTGGGCCGCCAGCACGAGCGAATGTTCCTTGCCGACCCAGCGTGCCTTTGCCACGGGCTTGTTGAGTAGCAAGGTGTAGCTCAACCGGGAGCCTTCCACGGCGCTGACTCGCAAGGTGTCTGGGATCGTCCGGTTCGTGAGGCCCGTGTAAGCGGGGTAGCGCAATTGCGCGTCAGCCCGCACCAGGGCCGGAAACTCAAAGACGGCGATTCTGTAATCGCGCGTTTTCTTCCTGCCATACTCGATGTGATAAACGCCGGCTTGAGAAACTTCCGGAATGCTTGCCCCAAAAACCGGATCGGCCAACCGCCTGGCCATGGGAATCCGCGACTCCTTGTCGCTCCCGAAGTTCAGGACCAGCGTCGCTTCGGCGGGCGGAGCGCCCCCAAAGCGTGCGGCAATCACCAGCCCCGTCCCGCGTTCCACCTCCGTATCGCCGGGGGTCACAGCAATCTCGTCCCCGAGCAAAGGCCCAGCACCTGACGCGCCGTGGGTCGCGCTACGGGTCAACGCAAGCACGATGATCAACAGCGCCATCAACGCGCCCGCGTGGCCAATCCGCGCGAACGCCAGTCGTTGCTCCAATTGCCGCCGCCAAACTTCCCGCCGCGGGTGCGCGAGAGCTTCTTCGATGGCCCGCAATTGCAGAAAACTAAACCCGTCAGTCGCTCCAGCGGGCCGTTGTTCCGCCGCTGCCGACAACAAATGTCGAACCTCGGGCTGGTGGGGTTCGAGGTTGCGGATCAGGTCCAGGGTATCATTAGCCTGCTGTTTTGGCCGCATGAACACGATACCGGCCAATACCATTCCCACAGTCAGCGGCATAACCCAGAGCTTCAGATGGAATTCTCGGCCCGTTAGGCTTTGAATTACAAACAGCGCGAGGCCAACAGCCGCTGCCACGGCCCAACGGCTCGCGAGCGCCCGCCAAAGCCGCGTGCGGCGGAGTATTTGCGCCAGCGCACCGAACTGGGTTTGAAGGCGGGCCTCCATCATGGCGCCACCTCAAGTGTTTTCACGCGCCGCCCCAGCCATCCGCCCAGCGCAATTTCGACCAGGGCCACCGCCAGGAGTCCAACGATCAGCCAGCGCCAAACTTTCTGCCGGGCCTCCAAGTCCGCCCGCTGCAAACGGCGTTGCGCCGCCTCAGGCGACTTTGCGGCGGTAATCCCAGCCGTGCTAACTAGCGGAACGCCGACACGCGCCAAGTCGTCCGGCGACAACGGCGCGGTGCGACTCTCGTCCGGCGGCAGGTTCACAGCGAAGCGCCGCAAGCTGGAGCCGGCTTGGACGGTATAAATCCCCGGAAGATCAGTTTCGGTGAAGGGCTTTCCCGCAGCGACCCCGACAACTCGGCCATCCGGCTTCCGCCATTGCAGAACATCGCCGGCGGAAGCTGGAGAGGGGATGGGCTCGCCGATTTGAAACTGGGAGCGGGCGGGCGCCGCGCCGCCGCGCCAATCGAGAATGATCTGCATCAGTGGCAAGAATTTGCTGGACACAGCGAGCTGGCTATCTGCCGGGTTCCATCCGGTGGCGAGCGCGAGAAGGCTGCCTTTGCCAATCTTCACTTCCGCCAGGGCCGGCGCGCCGTCATCGAATTTCGCCAGCACACGAGCCGGAAGGTCTTGTGGAATTGTCCAGCGCCGGTGTTTCCAGACATGAATGCGCGAAAAATCGCTGAACCGCGGATCGGCGAATGGCGCGAAGATTGGATGGGTGAAATCCACCTCCCCGAACAACGCGTATTCGCCGGACGCCTCGCTGACCTCCACGTCAGTTGCGCCTGTAAGTGCCGCAATCGTCGCGGCGGATTGCGCGTTTGTCAGAACCACTAATGCGGTTTTGCCGCCCGCGAGCCATTCACGCACAGCCTTGACTTCATCCGCATCCAGCATTGCGGGAATTACGGCCAACGCGGCCCGGTTCAGCGTTTCGAGGGAAGAAACCGAGTTCGAGACAGCCGGAACCACTTCGACCTGCCGGCGGGCTGTCTCCGGAAACGCGCGCTGCAGATAGTAACGCAGTTTTTCGGGATCATTGGCGGATTCCGAGCCAAAGTAGGCGATAGTCACGCGCTCCGTCTCGGAGGCGGCAAAATAGGCCGTATTGTCGAAACCTTCGTCGTCGCCGGTCAATCGCAACGCCCCCGTTGCTGCTCCGGCTGGAAGGGCGGGCGCGGAAAAGGTGCGGGTTTGACCGGGCGGCAGATAGACTTGCGTTGGCTTGCCGGCGAAACCGGTTCCTCCTTGCACGCTCCAACCCAAAAGAAAGCTCTCCCGAACCGAATCGCGCGTATTGACCACCCGCGCGCGCGCCTCGCGTCCGTCGCCGGCGCTGGCGTTGGCCGCGTCCAGGATTTCCAGCCCCGCGTTGCCCCGCCGTTCGGGATCAACCCGCTCAATGATGACTCGGACGCCTTTCGGCCAGTCGTGTCCCTGCAACCCATCCAGTTTTGCGCCCTCCTGCAAATCGCTGATCAGCGCCACGTCGCGCAGGCCGGCGACGCCCGCAGGGCCGGCGTCCTCCGGAAACTGTTCCGCGGCGGTCGTCAAAGCCAAGCCAAGGTGAGTCCCGCCCCATCCCGGGGACACCGTATCCAAACGCTGTTTGGCTAGCGCCGCCCGCTGGCCCACCGGCCAGGTTGACCAATCCGTGAAGCTGACTAGGGTACGCGGTTGCTGGTCGAACGTCAGCACGGCCACGCGATCCTGCAGCGAAGCCTTATCAAGATACTGCTCCGCGAGGGCGCATGCCCTGGGCCACAGACCTTGGCGACACATGCTCGCGCTGGTGTCCAATAGAACGACGGTCTGGCGTCCTTCGCCCGCAGGCGCCGGCGAAGCGTTGCCCTTCGGGAAGAAGGGTCGGGCGAAAGCGGCTGCCAGCAACAGAAGGCCGAGACAGCGCAACAGCAGCAAAGCGACATGCTCGAGCTTCCGGCGGCGCACAGCACGCGGTGGCGTTGGACGCAGGAACAGGATCGAACCGAATAACATTCGCTGGCGCGCCGACCGGCGAATGAGGTGAAACAGCACCGGTCCGGCCACAGCCAGAGCGCCGAGCAAAAACCATGGCGCAAGAAAACTCATCTTTGCGAGAACGCCGGGGTGCCCCGGCGGATCAGTTTGTTGCGCCGATGCCGGCCACGCAGGAAATCCACCAAGGCCAGTTCCAGCGGCTGATCGGTGACCAGGCGATAGAACGACGCGCCCAATTTCTGGCTGATGATTTCCGCGTGGCGGCAGTGGCCGGTCAACCGGCGCTGATACTCCGAGCGCAGCGCCTGTGGATCCACGTAAACGTCCTGCTGGCTCTCCAGGTCTTGAAACAGCATCGGTCGTTGGAACGCGAAGGCCAACTCGTTTGGATCGAGCGTTTGCCACAGCACAACTTCGTGCCCGGCTGCCGTCAATCTGGCCAGGCTCCGCTCCAGTTCATCGAGCGGGGTGAGCAGATCGGATAACAGCACGATTAAACCCCGTTTGCGCGCTAGCTCCGCAACACGGCGCAACGGCTCGCTCAGGTTGGTCCGGCGCCCTGCTGGCTGGTGTTCCAGCGCCAGCATCAATTGGCGCAGATGCCCGTGGCGATGGCGCGGGGGCAGGTAATCCCGGACGCGTTCATCGAAGCTGAGCAGCCCCACTGCGTCGCCCTGGCCGTGCAGAAACCAGGCCAGTGTAGCGGCGAGCGTGCGGACATAGTCAGATTTGGAATAGCTCAGCGAGCCATAATCCATCGAACGGCTCTGGTCCACGAGCAAGTGGCAGCGGAGATTGGTCTCGTCCTCGAACCGCTTCAGGTAGTGACGATCCGAGCGCGCATATAAACGCCAATCCAAATACCGCGTGTCGTCGCCGGGCGAGTATTGACGGTATTCAGTGAATTCAACGGAGAACCCGTGGTACGGACTGCGATGCAAACCCTTCCAAAATCCCTCGACCACCACCCGTGCCCGCAGCTCCAGGTTGCGAATCGCCATCAGCGCTTTGGGATCGGCAAAGCTGTGCTCGCGGGCGAGCGAGAATGGACCGGTGGAAGTAGCGCCAGGCATAAGCGGTTCAGGGAGGACCGGCCTCTCTCCCGGTTTCGAGCAGACGCCGGATGAGCGTTTCCACATTCACGCCTTCCGCTTCCGCCCGGTAATTCACCAGGACGCGATGACGCAGCACGGGCGCGGCCAGCACGCGAATGTCTTCGGTCGAAACGTGCGTCCGGCCTCGCAGTAGCGCGCGGGCTTTGGCCCCCAGCACGAGGGACTGGCCGGCCCGTGTGCCGGCGCCCCAGCTTACCCAATCGTTAATGAAACCCGGTGAACCGGGCTGCTGCGGCCGCGACGCCGCCGCCAACCGCACCGCATAGCGGATCAGGTCCTGGGCAATCGGCATCTGGCGCACCAATTCATGGAACCGCAAGACATCCGCGCCCGTGAACAGCGGCTCAATCGCCGGCGGACGCTGGGCCGTGGTCTGCTGGACGACGGCGACCTCCTCCGCTTCCGGCAGGTAGTCCATCACGACGTTGAACATAAAGCGGTCAAGCTGCGCCTCCGGCAGCGGATAGGTGCCCTCCATCTCAATCGGATTCTGAGTCGCCAGCACGTAGAATGGTTCCTCCAGCGGATGGCGCAAACCGGCGGCGGTGACCTGGTGCTCCTGCATCGCCTCGAGCAACGCGGCCTGGGTCTTGGGTGGCGTGCGGTTGATTTCGTCGGCCAGGATGATGTTCGCGAAAACCGGCCCGCGCACGAAGGTCATCTTTCGCCCTTCGCCGGTCTCCTGCAAGATTTCCGTCCCGGTGATGTCCGCCGGCATGAGATCCGGCGTGAACTGAATGCGCTGAAACTTGAGATGGAACACCTGCGCGATGGATTTGACCAGCAGCGTCTTGGCCAGGCCCGGGGCGCCGGTAATGAGGCAGTGCCCGCCGGCAAAAAGCGCGATGAGGAGCTGCTCGATTACCTCTTTCTGGCCGACAATGACCTTCGCCAGTTCATCTTCGATCTTGGCCCGGCCCGCGATGAGCCGTTCGACGGCCTTGCGCTCTTCCTCATGGTTTGACGAGACCGTGGCCGGGACGGGAGGTGCTGTGAGTGTATTCATGCGGTTAGAATCGGGCTTGCGTTGTAGTCGGGTTTTCTCCTTTTCCGGAAGCCGCTTCAATTTCCAGCAGCAGCCGCTGCGCGGCCCGGTAACGCGGAGCGTCCTCCAACGCCTGCAGCACATGGCGCTTCGCCTCGCTCTCCGCGCCGCCGCGCGCATGGAGCAGACGGGCGAGCTGAAAATGCGTTTCCACCGGGTCGGGTGGATCAAGCAGTAGCAGCTTGCGATAAGCGTCAATCGCCTGAGCTTGGTTGCCGGACCCGACTCCAGCTTCCGCCAGCGCGCGGTAAGGCGCGCAAATCAGTGGATTGATTTGCAGCAACCGCTCCGCGGATTTCGTCTCCGCCGGCCAATCCTTGCGCGCGCCAGCCAACTCGATGAGGCGGAGTTGCAGGTCCACGAAGTCTGACTCCTGCCCGGCCAATGCCTGGAGCGTGGCCAACTCGGCGTTGGTGTCGCTTAGATTCCGCTCCGTCTGCGCTTTGAGCCAGAGCGGGTTCTCGGCGCGGCGTTCGCCGTGGTAAGACGCGGCGAGCGATTCGAGGAGCGACCTGGCTTCGGCCCAGTGCCTGGCCTCCATCAACTCCCGCGCCTTTCGCAACCTGACAAAGTAGTTGTTGGGATGCAGTTTTCCCCAAGCCAGCTTCTCCATCTCTGGGTCCCCGGTCGGCGGCTTGTCGAGGTCCACGCCCGGCGCGAGGTTCCCCGCTCGCCCGCGGACGAAGGCGGTGAACTGTTTCTCCAACTCAGCCAGCGGAAGGGTGCGCGCGGAGATCGCCTTGTTGATCTCTTGGCCGTCGCGCAGGCCGAGCAGTATCGCCTTGAGCGTTTCAAGGCCAAACTGCTTTGCCAGAAACTCCACGACCAACGACGATTCATAGTACGCGAATTGCAGATGCTCCGCGTTCTTCGGCTGGAGAAAGGCGCCGCTCAGTTCCCCCAGCGGCGTCAACTCCCCGCGCAGGATCATGTCGCGGTAGGCCAGGTTCATCCTCTCTCCCCACGCCGCATCGGCCTGCCGCTCTTCATAGACCGAGACGCCTTCGCTCAACCAGCGCGGCATCCGGTTCTTCGTCGCATTCAACGTCACCACGTGGCAGAACTCGTGCCACAGCACATCCTCCCAATTCGCCGGATTGGGAGCCTGGGAGGCTGGGCTGTTCGCGGTGATCACCGAGCCGAAGCACACCCCCAGGTAACCCGGGTTGCCCGGCATGCCAAACGTCCGCACCGCAAAGTCCTTTTGCTCGGGGAAGATCTCCACCACTGTTGGGCGCTGCAGCTCCACGCCGTACTTCGCGCAGAGAGCGGCCTTCGCCCGTCCCAGCAATTCGAGTGCGCGGTCGCCGTAGAGTTGCGCCTCCAGGGCCGACATGCGCAGGACGAAATCAGCGTTGGTGAGCGTGCGAAACTTCGCCATCTGGTCATGCAGCGTTGACAGGTTATAGGTGGTGACGTCGTACTCGTCCTGGGCGCGCGCTTCCTGGGCCAGCTTCCAGCCCTCCTCGTCCTGCCCGAGGCGCAACAAATCCTCGGCCAGTTGGCGCTGGGCTGGGAGGTAATCAGGCGCAAACGCGAGGGCGCGCCGTTGCGCGGCGGCTCCTTCCTCGAAAAGATACTTCTGCGCCAGCTTCAATCCGATGATGTAATCCACCTGCGGATTATTCGTCCAATATGTCAACGCCTTCGCGCGAAGCTGCTCTTCTCCGGCGAGATCATTGCGCAAATGCGCCAGCGTTGCCCGATAGGCCAGCGCTTCCGGACGCCAGGGATTTACCTCCAGCACCCGGCCAAGCTGCTTCTCCGCCTCGTCATACTTCTCGGCGTCAATCAGATGGTCCGCCAGCAGCAGCAAACTCGGGAAGTGCCGCGGGTTGATGGCCAGCGCGCTCTCCAGGGCCTTGAGCATCTCTTCGCGGTCGCCGGTTTCAAAAGCCTTGGCCAGCCCCGCCTCCATATCAGGATCATCCGGGAACTTCTGCAACCCCGCGCGAAAGGAATCGGCCGCCAGGGTAAAATCATGCTTGTCCAGGGCCAGTTGCCCGCTGGCGAGATAGGCCTCGCGCACCGGTGGCTCCAGGGCATAGGCCCGTTGAAAGCAGTTCTCCAGCGCCAGGCGCGGTTCGACGCCGAGCAGGAGCAGCGCCCGGCCCAATGCGACCAGATTGTCGCCGCCTTGATCAACACGACCCCGCCGCTCGATGAGGTATTTGATCTCGTTGAGTTGCCGACTCGCTCCCGCGGCATCGTTTTGGAACAGAGCCGTCTCCCGCGCCAGCAGGCGCAGTTGCACGCTGCCGGGAAAATCCTCCACGCCCGCCAGGGCGTTGGTCCGCGCCTCGGCGTAGCGGCCAACCGTAAGCAACGATTTCACCAGCAGGACGCGCCAGCCATCGCTATAAGCGCCTGCCTCCACTTTCTTCCGGGTGGTTTCGATGACTGCGTCGTAGTGTCCGCTGAGGGATTGTCGCAGGGTTTCCTCCAGGCTTTGGGCCCACGCGCCGCACCCGGCCAGAAAGAACCCCAGGCCGGCCAACGCCGGGAAAAGAGGTGATGCTCCGGCTATTGACCCGCGCTTGTTTCGGTCGGATGTCCGCCGGAAATACATACACGTGCCTGCGAAATGGGTTAATGTCATTCACTGGTCTGAAATGCGCAACAGCGTCTCCGCGGTTTCCGGCGCCGCCGGTGCCTCCTTGCGCGCCGCGGCGACGAATGCCGGGGTGATGGGCCCGGCGTGATTGCCCCCTAATTGCGAGCGCACAAACGTCAGCACGACCGCCGCCTGGTTATCGTCCAGGTTCGCCCGCCACGGCGGCATCTGCAGGTTCCATTCCTTCCCGCCCACCCGAACCGGCCCCGTCATCCCGTTCAAGACGATGCGCACCAGGCGGCCCCCGCCCGGCGCCAGCGCCCACTCGGACCCGACCAGCGGCGGCGCGACGCCGTCCTTGCCCTCGCCGTCGCGTTGATGGCAGGCCGCGCAAATCGTCATGAACAACTCTCTCCCCTTCGCGTTCGGGTCGGTGCTGCCGTCCATCACCGATTGCAGGAATGACCTGAGCACCGGATCGGGCGTGGCGTATTTGACATACACGCGCTGGTCGCCTTTGCCGACATAGAAGCCTTCGGATGACTCCGCCGGGGGATTCGTCTTGGTCTGGATGCGCGCAACTTCCGGCACAGGCTCGGGCTTTCGCCGCTCCTGCCGGGCCTCGTTTCCGCGACCCGGTTTCGCCGGGACCAGGTGAGACGACCCGAACCGAACCGCCAATACCACCGCGAGCGCCAAAACCAGAAGCCAGGAAAATATCGCAATGACTCGCATCTCATGCTGCCTGCGGCCAGCAACGCCCCGCCAACACTCACTCCCGCCACGGATTAGTAGTTCGGCGATGCGCCCGCCAAATGACCATGTAGCTTAACCCCAGTTCACGCGCTTTTCCAAGCCGGTGTCGGAATTACCTGTTAACCGGCAGGTTACCGCCCGGTGCGCTCGATGCGTTGGTCTCTCTCGGGCGTCTCCCGCCTGCCAAGGGCGGCGGGCCAGGGCGCCAACTGCGGCGCCGCAGGCAAGCGCACTACCCTGCCACGGAATTGTCTGGGTTTAGGGCGGCCCGTACCCGTGTAACGTGACGCGCTATTTCGTGGACGGGGTTACTGTTTGAGTTCGTGGTG
>Ga0371490_1000716_pt1 | contig 20459 bp, 16 predicted proteins | sample MB2SIPfraction_FD_207959 | JGI IMG/M metagenome (GOLD analysis project Ga0371490, IMG submission 207959) | Lab enriched peat soil microbial communities from McLean, Ithaca, NY, United States - MB28FN SIP fraction | ecosystem: Environmental > Terrestrial > Soil > Wetlands > Peat | place: USA... | reverse complement strand
AGCCACCATGCGGGACAGTCACCGCTGTTGCGCCATCGCCGCGCGCCGGTGTTAGCATGAAAAGGATGGATGGCGGTAAATGAACTCTTCCTACGATTTTCTGGTGGTTGGCGCTGGCATTGCAGGACTGCGCGCCGTGTGTGAACTGGGTCGCCATGGCAGCGTGCTCTGCCTGGCCAAGCAGGCGCTCACCGAATCCAATACACAATACGCACAGGGCGGCATCGCCGTCGCCCTGGCCCCGGACGATTCCCCCGTACTGCACCTGGCTGACACGATTGTGGCCGGAGCTGGATTGGTAAATGAGGCGGCGGCGCGCGTGCTCTGCGACGAAGGTCCGCTGCGCGTGCGTGAGCTGATGGAGTGGGGCGTGCAGTTTGACCGCGACGAACGCGGCGAGCTGGCCTTTACCCGCGAGGGCGCGCACTGCCGCAGCCGAGTGCTGCACGCCGATGGCGACTCCACCGGCCGCGAGATGGCGCGCGCGCTATACGCCTATGCGGCGCTTATGCCCAACGTCACCTTCGCCGCCCATGGCTTCTGCCGAGATCTGATGGTGCATGAGGGACGCGTGGTGGGTGTCGAGCTGCTGCTGGAAGATGGCAGCGCGCAGAAGATCACAGCCCGTAGCGTGCTGCTGGCCACCGGCGGCTTGGGGATGGTCTATGCCAACACGACCAATCCTGACACCGCCACCGGCGACGGTCCTGCGTTGGCCGCGCGCGCCGGAGCCGAACTGGAAGACATGGAGTTCGTGCAGTTTCATCCCACGGCGCTGTACATGAAAAATGCTCCGCGATTCCTCATCAGCGAGGCCGTGCGCGGCGAAGGCGCTCATCTACTGAATGCGCGTGGCGAGCGCTTTATGCCGGCCGTACACGCTATGGCCGAGTTGGCTCCGCGCGACGTGGTTGCCCGCGCCATTCATCGCCAGGTGATGGCCAGCAGCACTCCCGACGCGGCCGTGTATCTCGACGTGCGGCACCTGGACGCTGCTCATCTGCGCGCACGCTTCCCACGCATCCACCAGACCTGCCTGCGCTACGGCCTGGAGTTTGGCCGCGACCTGCTGCCCATCCGCCCGGCGGCGCATTATGCCATGGGCGGCATACACACCGATCTCGATGGCCACACTACACTGCCGGGCCTTTACGCCGCGGGCGAGGCCGCTTGCACCGGAGTGCACGGCGCCAACCGGCTGGCCAGCAATTCCCTGCTGGAAGGCCTGGTGTACGGTGCGCGCGCCGCGCAGGCCATGGCAGAAGAGCCCGCTCCGGTAATGGCGAAGGAGGCAGTCGTCGCATCGAATTTTGGCGGTAAGGAGATTCCTGCCGTAGTTTGCGGCGGAGTCATCGGGGCGCGCATCGCAAGCATCAAAGAGGTGTCCATCCTGCGGCAGCAGGCGCGTGAGTTGATGGAGAGCAACGTCGGAATGGAGCGCTCGGCCACCAGCCTGAGCGATGCCATTCGGCGGCTCATGGAGATTCATTGGCTGTTGCCTGCACCCGCCGACCGGCTTGCGGCCAACGCGCACTACGCAGAACTGCGGAACATCGTGGAATGCGGGCTGGCCATTGCGCGCTCCGCACTGGCGCGTCAAGAGAGCCGTGGCAGCCACTGGCGCAACGACTATCCCAGCACCGACGACGCGCACTTCCGCCGCCACAGCCTGCTCAGCGCGAACAAGGTGCGGCTGGCGTAGTTTTTCAATCAGGTTTTCCACCGCAGCCAACGGGCCATGGCTTGGCGAAATTCCACGGCTGCTGCTATGATGAAAAGCGATGTAACGGTTTCCCAAGCCGTCTGTGGGGCTATAGCTCAGTTGGGAGAGCGCATCGTTCGCAACGATGAGGTCGTCAGTTCGATCCTGACTAGCTCCACCAGAATCCCTCTACCAATCGCCCGGATTTCCGGGCATTTGATTTTCCGGACATATTCAAACCGACACTCATGCGGCAATCACAATTGCCGTGCAGGCAGCACGCACCTCTGCGACTGCACACAAAAAGCCCCGGAGGCCGAAGCCAACCGGGGCGAAGCAGTTTGCAAGTGAGTCAGAGTTATTCGTCGCTGTCCTTCAGCTTACTGATCACGCCGAAGTCTTCCAGCGTAGTGACGTCGCCTTTGACCTCGCCGTTGGTGGCCAGCTCGCGCAGCAGGCGGCGCATGATTTTGCCGGAGCGCGTCTTGGGCAGCGTGTCGGTGAAACGGATGTCGTCCGGCTTGGCCATGGAGCCGATCTCCTTGGCCACCCAGGCGCGCAGCTCTTCCTTCAATTCCTTGCTGGCCACGTAGCCGCCTTCCAGCGTTACGAAGGCCGATACTGCCTGCCCCTTGATGTCGTCCGGACGGCCAACCACAGCCGCCTCCGCCACCTTGGGATGAGCCACTAGCGCCGACTCGATCTCCATGGTCGAAAGCCGGTGACCGCTGACGTTGAGCACGTCGTCCACGCGTCCCATCACCCAGATGTAGCCATCCTTATCGATTCGCGCGCCGTCGCCGGTGAAGTAAACGCCGGGAATGTCGCTCCAGTACTGCTTCTTGTAGCGCTCGGCGTCGCCGTAGATGGTGCGCGCCATGGCCGGCCACGGATGCCGGATGACGAGGTATCCGCCACTGCCGAGCGGAACCTTTTCGCCGCTGCGGTCCACCACCTCGGCCAGAATGCCCGGAAAAGGCTTGGTGGCCGAGCCGGGTTTGGTTGCGATAGCACCGGGTAGAGGCGAGATCATGATGCTGCCGGTCTCGGTCTGCCACCAGGTGTCCACAATGGGACAGCGGTTTTTGCCGATGACCTCGCGATACCACATCCACGCCTCGGGGTTGATGGGTTCACCCACCGAGCCGAGCAGGCGCAGGCTGCTGAGATCGTGCCGGTTGGGATACTCGTTGCCCCACTTGATGAAGGTGCGGATCGCCGTCGGCGCGGTGTAGAAGACAGTTACCTTGTACTTGTTGATCAGCGCCCAGAAGCGGTCCAGGTCAGGATGATTGGGCGCGCCCTCGTACATCAGCGCTGTGGCACCATTCTGCAGCGGTCCGTAGACGATGTAGCTGTGCCCGGTGACCCAGCCGATATCGGCCGTACACCAGTAGATGTCATCGTCCCTCAGGTCGAAGACCCACTTGCAGGTCAGGTAGGTGCCTACGCTGTATCCGCCGGTGGTGTGCACAATGCCCTTGGGCTTGCCCGTGCTGCCGGAGGTGTAGAGGATGTAGAGCGGGTCCTCGCTATCCAGCGGCACGGCGGGACAATGCTCCGCGGCCTTGGCTGCCAGTTCGTGCCACCAGTGGTCGCGGCCGGGCTTCATGGTGACTTCGGCCCCGGTGCGCTTGTAGACCACCACGCTCTTCACCGTGGGGCAGTTCTCCATCGCCTCGTCCACCACCTGCTTGAGCGGGAACTGCGTGCCGCGCCGCCAGGAGGCGTCCTGCGTAACCAGCGCCACCGAATGCTGGTCGTTGACGCGATCCACGATGGCGTTGGCCGAGAAGCCTCCGAAGATGACCGAGTGCACGGCGCCGATGCGGGCGCAGGCCAGCATGGCAATCGCCAGCTCCGGCACCATGCCCATGTACAGCGCCACGCGATCGCCCTTCACAATGCCAAGACCTTTGAGCACGTTGGCAAAGCGTTCCACGTCGGCCAGCAACTGCTTATAGGTGAGCGTGCGCGTGTCACCCGGCTCGCCCTCCCACAGGATGGCGATCTTGTCGCCCCGGCCTTCCTTCACGTGACGATCCAGGCAGTTGTAGCTCAGATTGATCTTGCCGCCGACGAACCACTTCGCCAACGGCGCCTCCCATTCCAGAACCTTCGTCCAAGGCTCGAACCAGTGCAGTTCCTTGGCAATGTTGCCCCAGAAGGCCGTCGGGTCTGCCGCCGCCTCGGCGTAAATGCGGTCGTATTCTTCCAGGCTCTTGATGTGCGCCCTGGCACTGAACTCCTCCGGGGGCGGAAAGACACGATGTTCCTGCAATATGGAATCAATGTTGACGTTCGTAGGATCGTTGGACATGCCTGCTGCTTCCTCCGTCACTGCGGGGCGACTAGCCCCTTGAAAAAAGTCCGTCCATGCAGCCATCGCGCCCCATTGGGGCACCCGGCCGCTACTGCTCCAGAGTGGAAATGTCGCCGATCTCCTGACCGGTTTCCTTCGCCTTCAGATAGCGCCGCATAATCTTGCCGGAGCGCGTCTTGGGCAGGGCCGTCACGAATTCCAGCAGCGAGGGCGTGGCAATGGGACCCAGTTCGCGGCGCACGTGCTCGATCAAGGCCGCTGAAAGCGCGTCACTGGGCGCCTGCCCGGCGCGCAGCAGCACAAACACCTTGATGACCTCGCCCTTCATCGGGTCGGGAATGCCGATGGCTGCGGCCTCGCCCACCGCAGGATGGCTGACCAGCGCACTCTCCACCTCGGCGGTGCCAATGCGATGTCCGGCCACGTTCAGCACGTCGTCGGCACGGCCCAGCACGGCAATGTAGCCATGCTCATCCTTCAGCGCCACGTCGCCCGTTACGTACATGCCGGGAATCTGCTTCCAGTCGCGCTCGTAGCGTGCGTGGTCGTTGTAGGCGGTGCGCATCATGTGCGGGAAGGCGTTCTTGAGCACAAGGCGTCCGCGCTCATTCACGCCAACCGGCTTGCCCTCGCCATCCACCACGTCTGCCGTGACTCCGGCCAGCGGAATACCCGCTTTGCCGGTGCGGTATGGCATGGTGACGGGAGTGCCCAGCGTAGGACCGCCCAGCTCGGTCTGCCACCAGTTGTCCACCACGTAGCCCCACTTGCCGTCGCCGGCCAGGTAGGTCTGCGCCCAGTGCCAAGCCTCGGGATTCAGGGGCTCTCCGGCGCAGGCGATAACGCGTAAAGAGGTAAGGTCATGCGCGGCGGGCAGCTGTTCGCCGTAGCGCATGAACATGCGGATGGCAGTAGGCGCGGTGAACATCTTGGTGACGCCATAGCGCTCGACGATCTCCCAGGCCGCGCCGGGATTCGGCCAGTCAATGGCGCCCTCGCGGAAGAGCGTGGTGACGCCCGACGCCAGCGGTCCGTAGACGATGTAGCTGTGCCCCACCACCCAGCCGATGTCAGATGTGCACCAGAAGAGGTCGCGTGGATTTACGTCGAGAAAGGTGCGCAGGTGATAGCTGACGCCAACCATGTATCCGCCATGCACGTGCACCACGCCCTTCGGTCTTCCGGTGGTGCCGCTGGTGTAGAGGATGAACAAGGGATCTTCGGCGTCCATCTCCTGCGCCGGACACTCGCTGGAAAACTTCAGCAGGTCGTAGTAGTTCACCTCACGGGTGCTCTTGGGCTCATACATCTCCGAGCCGCGCGGTACCACAATGACGTGCTGTACGTCGTCCAGGCCATCAATGGCTTCGTCCACAATGGGCTTGAGCGGAACCATCTTGCCGCGGCGTATGCCACTCTCACCTGCAATAACCACCTTGGCCTGCGCGTCGGTGATGCGGTCGCGCAGAGCGGTGTGTCCCAGGCCGGCATAGACCACCGAATGTACGGCTCCGATGCGGGCACAGGCCAGCATGCTGACCGCGCCCTCGATGGTCAGCGGCATGTAGATGACGACGCGGTCGCCCTTGCCCACGCCCAGCGAACGCAGCCCGTTGGCGAAGCGGCAGACCATGCGGTAGAGCTGTCCGTAGGTGACGACCCTCTCGCTACCATCCTCACCCAGCCAGATGTAGGCGACGCGGTTGAAGCGGTCGCTCTTGGCATGACGGTCCAGGCAGCTGAGGGTGATGTTCGTCTTGCCGCCGACGAACCACTTGTGATTGACGCCATCCCACTCGCTGACCTTGTCCCACTTGCGCAGCCAGCTGAAGTTGGCGGCTTCGGCGGCCCAGAAGGCGTCGGGATCTTTCTGCCAGCGCTCGTACTCGGCGGCATAGTCGCGCACATTGGCTTCGCGCTTGACGATCTCCGGAGCGTCGTACGAATAACCGGGTGACATCAGATCATTCTTATCATCATGACTCATAAAAGGGATCTCCCTGAGAAATATGGCGGCTGTGCAAGCGTGGATCGATGCGACGGAATGCCTGCATGGGTTCCGCTTGCTCTGCCTGAAACATTTGCTGCATGGACGAATGCCCCGGACGTGCTACAGACGTCAGAGCGCGACGCGCATGACATTAAATCCCCGGGCGGTGGAAGTGTTGGCCTCCGCCGCCCAGGGTGAATCGGGTTAGTGGGCGCTCGCCTTCTCTGAGCCGAGGCCGGTGTTGGCGCGCACTTCCAGCTCTTCAAAGCGCTGCACAGCACGCGGGTCTACCTTGCCCAGATAGGTTCCCAGGATCGCCCCGAAGAAGCCAATCGGCACGCTCAGAATGCCGGGATTTTCCAGGGGGAAGATTGGCGCGTGCTGGATGGCATGACGCGCCGCGGCCGCCACGTTTGGACCATCCACGCCCATAATGCTCGGGCCGATCAGAATCAGCACGATCGAGCCGACCAGTCCAAAGAGCAGCCCGGTCACCGCGCCCGCCGTGTTGAACCTCTTCCAGTAGATGGAGAAGACGATGACCGGCAGGTTGGCCGAGGCCGCCACGGCAAAGGCCAGAGCCACCAGGAATGCGACGTTCGCCGTCGGTCCCAGGGCAATGGCAATGGCAATGGAGATGGCGCCCACCACAAAGGCCGCGATGCGGGCCACGTTGCGTTCTTCACCGGCCTTGCGCTCCACGCCGTTGTGAATGACGTTGGTCCAGAAGTCATGCGCAAAGCTGGTGGAAGCACTGATGGTCAAACCGGCCACCACAGCAAGAATGGTGGCAAAGGCGATGGCACAGATGAAGGCGAAGAAGACATCTCCGGCAATCACCTTGGCCAACAGCGGAGCGCTCATGTTGGTGCCGCCGTTCTTGGCAATGTAGTCACGGCCAACAATGGTGGCAGCGCCAAAGCCAAGGAAGGTGGTCATGATGTAGAAGCTGCCAATGATAACCATGGCCCAGACCACGCTGTAGCGTGCGGTCTTGGCGTCCGGTACGGTGTAAAAGCGCACCAGGATGTGGGGCAGTCCGGCGGTGCCGAAGATAAGCGCCACGCCCAGCGAGATCAGCTCCAACGGCCCGTAGGGCAGCTTGAAGCGCAGCCCGGGGTTCATGAAGTCCTTCACTATTTCCTTGCCGTCGGCGCCGTGGTAGTGCACGGCCGAAGCAGCCTGGAAGAACTCATAGAAGCTGAAGTGGAAGTGCGCCAGCACCAGCACGCTCAGCAGGATGGTGCCGCAAATCAGCAGTACGGCCTTGATGATCTGCACCCAGGTGGTGGCCAGCATACCGCCAAACACCACGTAGACGATCATCAGGATGCCAACGCCGCTGACGGCCACCGTGAAGCTGATGCCGCTGCCCTTGAGCAGCAATGCCACCAGCGAACCGGCGCCGATCATCTGCGCGATCATGTAGAAGGTGCTAACGGTCAGCGTACTGATCGAGGCCATGGCGCGCACCGGCCGCGGATTCATACGATAGGCCAGCACGTCTGCCATGGTGTACTTGCCCGCGTTGCGCAGGGGTTCGGCCACAATCAGCAGCACCGTCAGGTAGGCAACCAGCCAGCCCACGCTGAACAGGAAACCGTCATAGCCGAAGAAGGCGATGAGGCCGGCGATGCCGAGGAACGAGGCGGCGCTCATGTAATCGCCGGCCACGGCAACGCCGTTCTGCCAGGCGGTAATGGAGCGTCCGGCAGCAAAGAAGCTGGCCGAGCTCTTGGAGCGTCCGCTGGCCCATGCCGTGATGCCCAGGGTGATGGCGATGAAAGCAAGAAAGAGGAAAAGGGTCATGTCCAGATGCATGGTTACAGGCCCTCCTTTCCATCTTGCCGGTCGTCATAGCCCTCTTTTTTAAGGGTCGCCAGAATGTGCGCGCCGAATTTGTCGAACTTTTTAGCTGCCCCCACATACGCAAATGCGATGCCCCAAGCCACAAAGAACTGGGAGAGCGCGAAGAGGTAGGCCCAGTTGACCGCTCCCCACACCTTCCGGGACATCAGTTCCGGAGCGTAGCCGACCAGGACCGGCAGCAGGAAGTAGTAGACGACGAAGAACACCGTCGCCGGAATGACGAATTCTTTCTTCGCCAGGATCAACAGTCGGAATTCGTCCATCTCCTGGACGCGATCCCACTTGGTCTTTCCCGGTGCGGACTCATTGCCGGCCGGATTCTGTGATGCCATTGCTCACCCTCCTCAGATGTTTGGGGCAATCCGCCCCGCGCATGATGCCGTTAGAAACACACAGATATGGGAAATGCCGTCGCTCGTTCCTCAAACCAGGAAACCAATGGAATCAAATGGTGCAGTTCGTTTACAGTTTGGTGCTTATCGCTTGGTGTGCAGCCGCAAAGCTGCCAGATCATGAAGTAATGGAGTTGCGTAGTAATCAGGCGGTAGTAAACAGATGCCAATAAAGCCGAACTGCTTAATGAAATCCTCTTGCCGTATGTCTTGCCTCCGCCGCGCTCATCCCCAAGCCCGGCGGCCAAGCATGCCAGCAAGAACGCTTCCTCCATCCGAGACATTCCAGATAGAAAGCTGAAATTACGTGCATGCTTGAACTGGCGCGTAACTATATAAGGGAGTGCAACCTGGCTGCAAGAAGAAAAGAAGGCAAAAAAATCGGGGCGGCCGCGCGTGTGGGGTAGGGTGGTGGAACTTGGAACTGATGCGCTCCGAACAGTCGCCGGAAGTGCTCCGCAAGTTGGGTGGTGGTGGAGGTGGAACTTGCGGTTCACCTACGCATCGCGCCATGTATCACACCTGCGCGACTCGCCCCTGATTCATTGCAGCTATTCTGCGTGAACCTACCTATGGCGTCTGTAATCCTAATCACATGAAAACTGTGACCCTGGTCACCCGGCACTTCCGGCCTGCGAATCGGTACAAAGTGGTACGGCAGAACGGTTTCAAGACACCGCCAGTGCCGAGTTCTGCGGTTTCCCCGCCTTATCCTGACTGAATGGGCTATAAAGGCACTGCCCCTGCCGTTTCCGGGCCGCCATTTCCCTTGCCCAAGTCACAGCCATTTTGTGATATAAGTCACATGAGGTAGTCCTGCGGTCCTCCGGTAGTTTGATTGCCGTACCGCAGGCTGGCAAGCCCGCACAGGCTTACCGGGGAGGGTGTGTTGGGTTCTCCATACGGCTTGGAACTGGTTGACAACTGTGTTTACTGTAAGCTGCGCACGGACAGCTTCTTCTGTGGCCTCCCCAAGGAATCACTGGAGGCATTTGAAAGGCTCAAGTTCACGGCCGCCTACCCCGCCGGTGCCGTGCTCTTTGTGGAAGGCCAGTCACCCCGTGGCATCTACATGCTTTGTAAAGGCCGGGTGAAGCTCTCTACCACTTCCGCCGACGGTAAAACGCTCATCCTCAAGATTGTGCAACCCGGAGAGGTTCTCGGACTGCACGCCACGGTAAGCAACACTCCTTATGAAATTACGGCCGAGACCGGCCAGCCCTGCCAGCTCAACTTCGTCAAGCGCGAGGATTTTCTCCGTTTCCTGCAGAATCACGGCGACGCCTGCCTGAAGGCGGCGCAGCACCTGAGCCGCGACTGCCAGTCGGCTTACCAGCAGATTCGCTCGCTGGGACTGTCGCACTCCGCGCCGGAGCGGCTGGCCCGCCTGCTGCTGGAGTGGTCGCACGGCGAAGGCGCCGACGAGGGCGGCACGCGCATCAAGGTCGCGCTCACCCACGAAGAGATTGCGCAGATTATCGGCACCTCGCGTGAGACGGTGACCCGCACCCTGGCCGACTTCCGCAAGAAGCAGATTGCAGTTCTCAAAGGCTCCACGCTGATGATCCGCAACAAGCCTGCTCTGGAGCGGTTGGTGGGCGCCTAGCGGTTTCGCAATATGGCACTAAGGTGTGTAAAAGCTCATCGAATACGGTGAGCTTTTCCTTTTTAGGGAAACTTTACAAATATAAGTTGTGGCGAATCACCGCAGGCATCACACCGTGCACCAGCATATTTCTTCAACAATGTCGCGCATGTTTGCACTTCCCTGTTGCGCTTTGCCACAAAATTCACCACTTGTCGGCTCATGGGACACGTTGTTTTGTGACCCAGGTCACCGCGACACCGGAATAAGTGGAACATTGTGTCTGCGCATCGTTATGTGTGCGAGATCACCACGATGCGATATGCGCCAGCCTGCCGAAAGAGACTTTGGGACGGGCATGGCGAGACCAGGGCCACAGGCCCGGGCACAGAAAGATTTCGGATGGCGGTACCTTGAGCCCTCCGCTGACGCGTCAGGCAGTCATTAGGAAGAGCAACGCACCGGGAGCAATCCTGGTGGCAAGTTGAGTGCGATGTGGGATCTCCGGCACTGGGGATTGGCTGGGGCCATAAGCATGCTCGTCCACTGCGGCGCGAACCGCTGGCCTGTGTGATGTAACGCAAGCAACAAGCGTTACGGGCTCTGCTCCAACCCAACCTGCCGTGCTCCCACGCTCGAGGAATCGAATCCGGCTGCCATGCAAATGCCAGCCGTTAGCGGTGTGGAGACTCTATGAGCAAGGCAATTCTATACGATGCGACCATGTGCATCGGCTGTAAACAGTGCGAAGGCGCATGTGCACAGCAGAACAAACTCCCCTACGACGACAAGGTAGCTGGCGAGACGATTCAGTCTGAGCACAAGTACACGGTCGTCCTGACCCAAAACGATAAATTTATGCGCCGGCTGTGCCAGCACTGTAATGAGCCGGCCTGCGCCTCGGTCTGTCCGGTGGGCGCCTTCCACAAGACGAAGGAAGGCCCCGTAGTCTACGACGTCTGGAAGTGCATCGGCTGCCGCTACTGCATGATGGCCTGCGCTTTCTCTCAACCCAAATACGAGTGGGGCAAGCTGAACCCGCGCGTTACCAAGTGCATCATGTGTCCGGACCGCGTGCAGGCGGGCAAGCCCACGGCCTGTGCGGAAGCCTGTCCGACGGGCGCCACCAAGTTCGGCGAGCGCGATGACCTGATTGCCGAAGCCAAGGACCGTCTGAAGCAGAATCCCGGAACCTACGTTGACAAGATCTATGGCCTGAACGAAGTGGGTGGAACCAGCGTCTTCCTGCTTTCTTCCGTGCCGTTTGAGCAGTACGGACTGCCCAAGCTGGAAAAGCTCGGCGATACCCCGCTGCCGCATTACACCGGCCGCGTCATGGAAATGATGCCAGACTTCATTCCCCTGTGGGCGCTGATTCTTGGTGGCGTGTACTGGGTTAGCAATCGCCGCGCGGAAGTGGCTGAAGTGGAAGCCGAAGAGCGCGCTCTGCGAGGTGAAAAATGACGATCAAGGGCGTGAAAATTACCTTCTGGAGAGTCGTGTTCATTGTGATCATGGTTCTCGGCATTTACTCCACCTACGTCCGTTACCTGCAGGGACTGGGTGCGGTTTCCAACATGACCGACCAGTTCCCCTGGGGACTGTGGATTGGCTTTGACTGCCTGTGCGGCATCATGCTGGCCGCCGGCGGCTTCATGGTCACCGGTGCGGTGTACATCTTCCACGTGGAGCGGCTGCACTGCATCGTCCGCTCGACGGTGCTGACGGCCTTCCTCGGCTATGTGCTGTTCATCGTCGGCCTGCTTTACGATCTGGGCCGCCCGTGGTTCATCTGGCACCAGATGATCTACATGAACTTCCACTCCGTGATGTTCGAAGTCGGCATGTGCGTGATGACCTACACCACGGTCCTGTTCTTTGAGTTCCTGCCCAACGTGCTGGAGCGCTTCAACCTGCATGCGCCTATCCGCTGGGTCAAGAAGGCTTACCCGGTTCTGATCATCCTGGGCATCCTGCTCAGCACCCTGCACCAGAGCTCGCTGGGTTCACTCTTCCTGATCTTCCCGGAAAAGATGCATCCCTTCTGGTCCACGCCGGCACTGCCGTTCTTCTTCTTCCTTTCGGCAATGGCCTGCGGACTGGCGATGACCATCTTTGAATCCACGCTCAGCTCGCGTGCCTTTGGTCTCGGCCTGGAGCGTTCGGTGCTGACCGAATTGGGTGGCGCGTTGTACATCGTCCTGTTGGTCATCGCGCTGCTGCGTTTCCAGGACCTCTGGCATCGCAATATCTTCATGACCATCTTCCAGCCCTCCTACGAGGCCTACTTCCTGTGGGCAGAGCTGATTCTGTGCTTCGTGATCCCGATCATCATGCTGAGCTTCAAGGCGGTGCGCAAGTCGCCGACCATGCTTTACATCGCCAGCCTCAGCACCATCCTGGGCTTTGTCACCAACCGCCTGAACGTAGCCATGACCAGCATGGAAACCTGGGTTGGACATCACTACATGCCGAAGTGGACGGAAGTCTCGATCACGCTGATGATCTGCGCCATGGGCTTCTTCTGCTTCTCGATCGCGGTGAACTTCCTGCCCATCTTCGAGAACGAGCACGATGAAAAACACGCGCCTGCACCGCTGATTCCTATTTCTGAGCAGGCGACGCTGTTGCACTAAACCCAAACGGTAGGAGGCCTCCGCAACCACGGCGGCCTCCACACCGCGGAGCCCGACATGCTGGAGCTACTGCAATCCCGGGTCAAGCACGTAAGCACCAAGCTGCTGGTGCTGTTGCTGGGCTGCCTTGCAGTGGGCTCCGGCCTGCTCGGTTATACCAATATCCGCCTGCATCGCCACGACCTGGAGCAGGTTGAACTGCGCCAGGGCATCGGCATCAGCGATTTCATCCACGACACCACCCAGCACGCCATGATGAAAAATGACCGCCGCGATATCAGCGAGGCCATGCAGGCCATCGGCGCGCATGAGGGCGTGGACCGGGTACGCATCATCAATCACGATGGACGCGTGGCATTCAGCAGCGATCCTTCTGACGTGGGCACAGTGCAGCAACGCACCGCCACGCCCTGCGTGGACTGTCACCAGGCTTCCGGCGGTCCCACGCTGCAAAAGCGCTTCCGCATATTTACTTCGGACAAAGACGGACGCCATCGCGTGCTCGGCGTCATCACGCCGATTATCAACCGTCCGGAATGCTCCAATGCAGCCTGCCACGCGCATTCCGCCAGCCAGCCGATACTGGGCGTGCTGGATACCGATCTCAGCCTGCGCCAGGAGGATGCCAGCCTGGCCAACAGCAATCTGCTGATTGTCTCCTTCCTGCTGGGCGGCGGCGCATTGATTGGCGTACTGGTGTGGCTGGCCATCAGGAGCGTGCTGCATACGCCGCTCTCCAGCCTGCGGACCGGCACCGAGCACCTGGCCGACGGCGAGCTGGGTTATCAGATTCCGGTGGACTCGGCAGATGAGCTTGGTGACCTGGCCCGGGCCTTCAACAGCATGAGCCAGCAGTTGCAGGCCGCGCAGCGCGAGATTACCAGCTGGACGCACACCCTCGAGCATCGCGTGGAGCAGAAGACCAGCGAGTTGCAGAACACGCAGCAGCAGATGCTGCGCGTGGAACGAATGATCGCCATCGGCAAAATGAGCGCCGTCGTGGCCCACGAGATCAACAACCCACTGGCCGGCATTCTGACCTACAGCAAGCTGATCAAAAAGTGGATCCTGCGTGGCATCAGCAGCGAAGAGCAGAAAAAAGAGGCCGTGGAGAGCCTGGACCTGATTGCCAGCGAGAGCAAGCGCTGTGGAGAGCTGTTGCAGAACCTGTTGCAGTTTTCGCGCAGCTCGCCCATCAACCTCAGCCTCTCTGATCTGAACGTTATCATCACCCGCACCATCCGGCTGGCCGAGCACAAGGCGGAGATTGCCGGTGTGTTGCTGCAGGTGGACCTGGACCGCAACCTGCCGCCGCTGCATTGCGATGCAGCTCAGATCGAGCAGGTCGCACTGGCCATGATCATCAACGCCATTGACGCCATGCCACACGGAGGAAACCTCTGGGTCAGCACCCGGCAGCTTCCCGGAGAGCAGGTGGAACTGCAGGTGCGCGATGACGGTATCGGCATTCCTCCGGAGATACTGCCGCACATCTTCGACCCCTTTACCACGACGAAAGAGGTCGGCAAGGGCGTCGGGTTGGGGCTGGCCGTCTCCAAGGGAATCGTGGAGAGACATGGCGGTCACATCGAAGTTACAAGTGAGCTCGGCGTGGGAACTACATTTCTGATTTATTTGCCGTTACGTGCGGCACTGCCCGTGGATCAGCCGCAGGCGGCTATGCACGAAAGTTAAGCGCGCCCAGCGGCGCGCAGGAGCAAGAACGTGAGCGACAACAAGGGCCGTTTACTGATAGTGGATGATGAGCTGAGCGTGCGCGATTCGCTCAACAAGTGGTTCCGCGAAGAGGGTTACGAGGTAGGCACGGCGGAGAACGCCAGCGAGGCATTGCTGCGGCTGGCCGAGCATCCCTGGGATGTGGCACTGCTGGACATCAAGATGCGCGGCACCGACGGCATCGAGTTGCAGAAGCGCATCCATGAGCTCGATCCCAGCATCATCGTCATCATGATGACCGGCTACGCCAGTGTGGAGACGGCCGTGGCGGCGCTGAAAAATGGCGCCTACGATTACGTGACCAAGCCGCTCGACCCCGACGAGATCGCGCACCTCATCCACAACGCGCTCAATCATCGCTCGGCGCGCGAGGAGAATGTGCGACTGCGCGAGACCATGGATCATGTGGCCAAACCGGACAACATGGTAGGGCAGTCGGCTGCCATGAAGAAGGTCTTCGAAGCCATTGAGACCGTCGGCCCCACCGACGCCACCGTGCTCATCACCGGCGAAAGCGGCACCGGCAAGGAGTTGGTGGCACGAGCCATCCACTTTGCCAGCCCGCGTCGCTACCACCCGCTGGTGGCCATCCACTGCGGCGCACTCACGGAGACGCTGCTGGAAAGCGAACTCTTCGGCCATGAGAAGGGCGCCTTCACCGGCGCGCAGTACCGCAAGAAGGGCAAGTTCGAGGTCGCAGAGGGCGGCACCGTCTTCCTCGACGAGATTGGCGACATCAGCCTGCGCACCCAGACTGACATGCTGCGCGTGCTGCAGGAGCGTGAGATTGTGCGCGTCGGCGGCAACACGGCCATCAAGGTGGACTTCCGCTGCGTGGCCGCCACCAACAAGCCTCTGGAACAGGCCATCGAGGAGGGACGCTTCCGTCCTGACCTTTACTATCGCCTCAACGTCTTCCGCATCGAGCTGCCGCCCCTGCGTGAACGCCGCGACGATATTCCCATGCTGGTGGATCACTTCGTGCGCAAGTACTCGAAGGAGATGAACAAGCGCATGCTGCGGGTCAGCCCGCGTGCCATGGACCTGTTGCAGTCGTACCACTGGCCGGGCAACATTCGCGAGCTGGAAAACGCCGTGGAGCGCGCCATGGTGGTAGGCCAGGAGCCGGAGCTGCGTGAGCGCGACTTCACCATCCAGCCGCATGCCACCACCGCGCAGCCCCTGCCGGATGTGCGCTCGCTTGAGGACATCGAGAAGAATCACATCCTGCGCGTATTGGATGAGTGCGGCGGCAACCAGACCCGCGCCGCCGAAGTGCTGGACATCGACCGTGTGACGCTGCACCATAAGTTGAAGAAGTACGGCTGGAGCAAGCAGATGCTTGCCGCGCCGGAAAACAAATGAAGGTTTTGCAACTATTACCCATCGGGGGGCCGCACGGCCCGTTGCTGGATTGGCTTCGCTCGGAGCTGGAAGAGGCATTCCGCATCCGCTGCGAGATCATCCATCCCCCGCTGCGCCCGGATTTCGCCTTCCACGCCGAGCGCGGGCAGTACCACTCCAGTGAGATTCTGGGACGCATGCAGCAGTACTCCAACTGGCGCACCTGGCGGGTGCTGGGCGTCACGCCGGTGGACCTCTACATTCCGATTCTGACCTTTGTCTTTGGCGAGGCGCAGATGGGCGGCAAGTGCTCGGTGGTCAGCTATGCCCGTTTGAAGCAGGAGTTCTACGGTCTTCCTGCGGATAATGACATCCTCGCCCGCCGTCTGCTCATTGAGAGCATTCACGAGCTGGGCCACACCCTGCAACTCCACCACTGCGACGACTTCCGCTGCGTGATGAGCAGCTCGCACGCCGTGGAATGGATTGACCTGAAGGAACAGACCTTCTGCCAGGATTGCGCAGCGCGCGCGCAATCTCTCGCCAAGCGTTAATCAGGCCGCTCGCGCCGCTCGGCGGTACATCCATTCAGCCAGAAGATATAGCGCTCCCGGCGCCGCAAAGAGGATGAAGTACGGCCCGCGTGGGAACTGCCCAACCATGGCCAGATTCCACAGATAAAAGCCCACCAGGCTGCCCAGGGTGATCCATCCGCCCACGCGCGCACGGAACCAGCAGATGACCAGTCCAATGCCTACGCCGATGGGCCAAAATGCCAGTCCCAGCCATTCGCGCGCCGAGGGATGGTGCTGGCCGCTGAGCTCACCCACCAGCAAAATGACGATGAGCAACAGGTTCACCGCTGCCCAGGCGCTGGCCAGCCGGCGTACACCAGTGGCTGCCTCATGTAGACGGCTCCGCCGCGCTGTTGTATGGCTAACGGATACTTCGCTGGTGGGTTCCTCGCTCATGGCCCGGCCTCTGCATGGATTGTAAACCCGGATTGTAATCCCGCCGCATTGCTGCTCATGCACGCACCATCATTCCAACTTCGCGGGCGATAGTACAATGCCAACATTCGCTATGCGCAAATAAGGGAGCCGGCTTTGATTATTGCGGGAGTGATGAGCGGAACCTCCGCCGATGGCGTGGACGTGGCGCTGGTGCGCCTGAAAGGCCGTGGCCTTCGTACCAGCTTTGAGCTCGTTGCTCACCGCGGCTACCGCTATCCTGCGGCCGTGCGCCGTGCTGTGCTGGCCGCCATGAACGCCCCGTCCATCAGCGTGGCGGAGCTGGCGCGGCTCAATTTTCTGCTCGCCGAGCTCTACGCCGAATGTGTGCGCAAGACCGAGCACGCAGCCGGTGTGCAATGTGAGCTCGTCGGCTGCCACGGTCAGACCATCTATCACCAAGGCAGCCCGGCAAAATATCTTGGCCGCAACATCGCATGCACCTGGCAGCTGGGAGATGGCTCGGTGCTGGCCGCGCGGCTGGGCGTGCCGTCGGTTACCGACTTCCGTCCCGCCGACATCGCCGCCGGAGGACAGGGTGCACCGCTGGTTCCCTTCCTCGACCTGCTGGCCTTCCGTCACGCACGCCGGGGCCGCATTGTGCTCAACATCGGAGGCATCGCCAACCTCACGGCCATCCCCGCCGCCGCCCACGCTGAAGATGTACGCGCCTTCGACACCGGCCCCGGCAATATGGTGATGGATGCGCTTTGCGAAAAGCTCTTCGGCCTGCCCTATGATCGCGGTGGCCGTCTGGCCTCGAAGGGCGTGGTGCTGGAGAAGGTACTCGCCGCGCAGTTGCGGCATCCTTTCTTCCGCCGCCATGGAGCGCGCAGCGCCGGGCGCGAGGAGTTTGGCCGCGAATTCGTCGAACAATTTATAGAAGCCTGCGGCCCGGCCAACTCGAATGACGTGCTGGCCACGGCCACGGCACTCACCGCACGCTCTATCGCGAAAGCAGTGCGCGGGCTATTTAGCCACAATCAGTATCACGACCTCTTTGTCAGTGGCGGAGGCACGCGCAATCGCACGCTGATGGCGATGCTCAAGCGCGAATTAGCACCGCTGGGTCTGAGCATCGAGTCCACCGACGCCATGGGCATCCCCTCGCAGGCCAAGGAGGCGCTGGCCTTCGCCGTGCTCGCCTACCAGACGTGGCTGGGCCAGCCGTCGAATGTGCCCGCTGCCACCGGCGCGCGCCGCTCGGCCATCCTCGGCAAGGTGAGCCGTGCGTAATCGAATCACTCGACATGCGTGGCTGGTTGCCGCGCTCCTCGCGCTTGCCTGTCTCGCACTCACCGGCTGTGCGCACTCGCATCCCGAGCCCGGCACGGTCGTCATGCTCATCGAGAGTTCGCCGCTCAACCTCGATCCCCGCATCGGCACCGACGCGCAATCGGAACGCATCGGCGAGCTGATCTTCGAAGGTCTGGTTCGCCGCCAGGATGACTTCACGCTGGCCCCGCGACTGGCTGAAAGCTGGCAGATTCCCGATCCGCTCACCTACGTCTTTCACCTGCGCCGCGATGTGCGCTTCCACGATGGCCACCCGCTCACCTCGGCTGACGTGAAGTGGACGCTTGACTCGTTGCTCACCGGAAAGGTTCGCTCGGCCAAGACGAGCGCCTACCGCTACGTTGCCACCATCGAGGCTCCCGATGCGCAGACCCTTGTGCTGCACCTCAAGGAGCCCTACGCCGCGCTGCTGTGGAATCTCTCCGATGGCGCCTTTGGTGTCGTTGAGCAAGGCACAGGCCAAGCGCCCGCGGCCGGCAGCGCAGCGTTACCCGTCGGCACTGGCCCCTTCCGCGACCAAAGCGAGCAGCCTGACCGCGAGGTTGTTCTTGTGCGCAACGACGACTACTGGGGCGAGCGGGCGCACATAGCACGTATACGATTCAAGGTGGTGCCGGATGCCACAACTCGCGCGCTGGAGTTGCGCAAAGGTTCGGCCGATGCGGAGATCAATGCCCTGCCCGCCGACATGCTGCCCGTCCTCGAACGTCAGCCGAACCTTGTGCTGGAGCGTTCACCGGGCACGGCCTACCAGTACCTTGCGATGAACCTGCGCGACCCCATCCTTCGCGATGTGCGCGTGCGCCGCGCCGTGGCCATGGCCATCAATCGCACACCCATCATCGAATCTCTGTGGCACGGCATGGCGAGGCCAGCCAACAGCGTGTTGCCTCCGCAGCACTGGGCGTACTTCGCCGCAGCCAAAAGCTATGACTACGATCCCGCGGCGGCCGAACATTTACTGGACGAGGCGGGCTACCCGGCGCAAGCCGATGGCGTGCGTTTCCACCTGGCGATGAAGACCAGCACGGACGAGACGACGCGGTTGCTCTCCGCCGTGCTGCAACAACAGCTGCGTGCCGTCGGCATCGCCCTCGACATTCGCAGCTACGAGTTCGCCACCTTTTATGCGGACGTAACTCGCGGAGCCTTTCAGCTCTACTCGCTGCGCTGGGTCGGCGGCAGCAATCAGGATCCCGACGTATTCGAGAATGTTTTTGATTCCGCCAGCTTTGCGCCCAAGCGCGCCAATCGCGGCTACTACTCCAACCCGGAGGCGGATCGGCTGATTGCACTGGGACGCCGCTCGGTGAATATACATACGCGCACGGAGGCGTACCACAATCTGCAAGCGTTGTTGAATCAGGATCTTCCCTACATCCACCTTTGGTGGGCGGATAACGTTGTGGTGCATACGCGGCGTCTGACCGGACTGACGATCTCACCAGCGGGCAACTACGATTTTCTCCGCACGGTGCGTCTTGTGGAGTGAGTGGCAAACACAGCGTACGTATCGTCAAAAATTAATCTTCCATCGTGGATTACAGATGCTCCACCACTGAAGAATCGCGCTAGAATGGGCGCAGTACGGAGGGTCGTTTGCCAAAGTTCGAAGAGAGCCTGCAAAGGCTGGAAAGCATCGTAAAGGAAATGGAACGCGGTGAGCTGCCCCTGGAGGCCTCGCTGAAGCTCTTTGAAGAAGGCATCGCTCTTTCCGGCTCCTGCCGCAAGCAGCTGGAAGAAGCCGAAGGCAAGGTGGAAATCCTGCTGAAGCAGAACGGAGAGATGCGCGCCGAACCATTTGGCGAATCAGAAAAGTAGCCCCGGCCCCCCGCCTCCTTTACGACGAAGCAAGAACCTTTTCCGCCCGTACGTGCCTTCGGCATGACGGTCGCAGTACGGAGGGTTTATGTCTTCACTCCAAATCGTAATCGCACAGCGCAATCCCACCACGGCCCGGGAGCTGGCCGACAAGCTTACCATTCACTTTACCCACGTTGGTTTGGCCAGCAGTGCACAGGAGCTTATCCAGATCATGCGCCACCACCAACCCAAAGTTGTCGTGGTGGGTTTGGAACTGTTCGCGTTGGATGAGATCACGGCCCTGAGCCGCATCTTTTCAGGGCTCACCATCGTGTGCACGCATCATGCGCCAGACGAGCGCATGTGGATGGCTGCCATTCGCGCCGGGGCGACCGAATTCTGCCACCCACAGGATTTTGCGGTCATCCTGCACGCTGCGCAGCATGCTCCGCACACGCATCCAAAGTGGCCGGTAGCTGCGTAATTTTGCCCCTTTGCGCACGGCAAATCTCCTGAATGCCACCTTTGTGCTTTTTCGCGCCGCTCATATGGCGATACATCCCTGACTGCCCTGCAATCAACGCATGGCATCTATGCACCCCCGAGCGCTGATCCGCATCTAAATCCCAAGCATCTATAATGGGTGCCTTGTTCGATCCGTACGCGATTTCCCTTTGGAGAAACAGATGAAGCGTAACGCGCTTGTCGTGGGCCTTGTCTTTGTGGCCCTTGCCCTTGCCTTCTCATCGGCCGCCGTGGCCGCAGAAAAACC
>Ga0371490_1000712_pt1 | contig 20510 bp, 16 predicted proteins | sample MB2SIPfraction_FD_207959 | JGI IMG/M metagenome (GOLD analysis project Ga0371490, IMG submission 207959) | Lab enriched peat soil microbial communities from McLean, Ithaca, NY, United States - MB28FN SIP fraction | ecosystem: Environmental > Terrestrial > Soil > Wetlands > Peat | place: USA... | reverse complement strand
CCGCTTGCCCCACATCCACCGTGACAAAGGCCCCAAAACTGATGTATGCTACGGCCTGAAAACTGGCAGGAAGCTTCTGAATGCAGAAAGCGAATCACCCTATGGCGCCTTGGAATCCAAACTCAGAAGCCGAGCGTGAGCTCGTGCTGGCCGAGTTGGAGGCGATCCTTGCCAGTTACCACTTCCGCGGCAGCAAACGTTACCCTGCCCTGCTGCGCTATGTGGTGGAGACCGCGCTGGACGGCCGGGCTGCCGACCTGAAAGAGCGCACCCTGGGCGTGGATGTCTTTGGCCGCGATCCCCAGTACGACACCAATACCGATCCGGTGGTGCGCATCAGCGCCGGCGAGGTGCGCAAGCGCATCGCCCAGTACTACCATGAAAACCAGGAGTTTGCGCGGGTGCGCATCGAGCTGCCCCTGGGCTCCTACGCGCCTGAATTCCAGCTCCGTGTTGACGATCAGCCTGCTCCGGAACCCGGCGCCGAGTTGAAGCCGGCCGAGATCCACGAACCGAAAGCTGCGCGGCTGTTTCCCTTCCGCATCCTCTGGGCTGTGGTGGCGGTGCTGATCGTGGCGGGAGGCCTGACCGCCTTATACTCCTACCGACAGATCAACGCTACCGGAGTCAGCTCGGCCAGCAAGCTGCTGGGGCCGCTGGTCAAGTCGCAACGCCCCATCCTGATTGTGGTTGGCGCCAGCCATCCGGCCAGGATGGCGCCCGAGACCCCGGAGACCAGCTTTTCCGACCACACCACCGGCCCCTATCACCACGTCTCCATCGGAACGGCCATCGCCCTGGCCAACGTCGCTGGGCTGCTGCGCCAGAGTGGCCGCTCCTACGAGGTCAAGGAAGATACCGAGACCACCCTCACCGACATCCGTTCCCGCTCGTTGATCCTCATTGGGGCCACCAACAATGTGTGGACCATGCGCTTGGTCGAACCACTGCGTTACCACTTTATCCACGACACCGTGGTGCAGTTGCAGGACGCGAAGGATCTGACCAACACCGCTTGGTCCATCGACTTCTCTAAGCCCTACACCAGCGTTCCCCGGGATTACGGTCTGCTGGCCCGCTTCTACGACCCCACCACCGAAGGCCAGGTGCTGGTGATTGCCGGCGTGGGCCCGTATGGAACGGAAGCTGCCAGCGAGCTGATTGTGAACTCCGAGTATCTGGACGAACTGGTACGCAAACTGCCTGCCGGATGGGAGAACCGCAACTTCGAGGTGGTGCTCCAAACCGACGTGATCGACAGCAAGACCGGCCCGCCTGCCATGTTGGCGCAGAGCATCTGGTAATAGCCGGAGCCGCAAAACAGAGATCCCATCCCCTGCCGCACCCGCACGACAAAGGATGGGATGTTTTTGTGCGCGTCCGTCTGACCCGCGTGCCAATGCAAATTCATCCGATCAGAGACCTAGATGCCGAAGAAGGCACGGTCCAGATCGCGCGTCACCTGATCGGAGAGCGGCCGGAGCTGGCCTACGGCGCGGGCATTGATAATAGCCTCGGCCGTGGACTCCAGCACCTCCAGGCGATCGAAGGCTTCGAGCACGTCCGTGCCCGTCACCAGCACGCCGTCGTTCTGCATCACCAGCGCCGGACGCGTCTCGCTCAGCATCTCGGCGGGCTGCTCGCCATCGCCAAACTGCCATCCATACTCGGCCGCGCCCACGTTGCGAATCACCACGTAGCTTTCCGGAATGGTGCGGCTGTCCAGCTCGGTGCCGGTCACGCTGAAGGCCGTCGCATTGACCGGGTAGGCATTGACCACCGCGCCCACCTTGGGGTGCCGATGGTAGATGGCCTGATGCACCAGCGCCGCGTGGCTGGGCGTCTTGCCGGCCTCATGGCGGCCACCCTTTACCAGCACCAGATCGTGCGCTTCCAGGGTGCCGCGATCCACGCCGCGCGGGGTGATCAGGAAGCTGTCCTTGTCCACCCGCGCCGAGTAGCTGCCCTGGGTGCTGATGAACAGCCGCTGGCGATAGGCGCGGCGCACAAACTCGGCCAGCTTGCGGCGCAACTCCTTCTCGTCGCTCGACGGATACTCGGGCTCGAAGCTCTCGGTCAGGAACTGGCGCGCGCGCTCGGCCTGGAGCTGCTCGTCGGTCAAAAAGCGGACCTTGCCGCCCAGTAATTTGGCCTTGATCAGCGTCTTGCCCGTGAATTCCAGAGTCTCAAAGCGGCGGAAAGCCTCCTGGAAATTCTTGCCGCCGGTCACCACGCCGTGGTTCTCCAGGATGACGGCGTTGTAGCCCTTGGCAAAGCCCTCGGCCACCGCCTCACCCAGTTCTGCCGAGCCCGGCAGCTCGTAGGGGATGAAGCCCGGCTCGCCGCACACCCGATGCGACTGATGGAAGAGCCTCGTGTTCGGCACCTGATGCACCAGGCTGAAGGCCACCAACGCCGTGGGATGGGCATGCACAATGCCGGCCAGCTCCGGCCGCTTGACGCGAATCCGCTGGTGGATGGGCAGCTCCGACGAGGGCTTGCGGATGCCGGCCACCGTGCCGTCCGGGGCCACGCAGACAATATCGTCGCGGCGCAGCGAGCCCTTGTCCACCCGCGCCGGCGTAATCCAGACATTGCCGTTGGGCTCCTGAATGGAGAGGTTGCCACCGCTGGTGGTGGTCATGCGGTAGCGGTAGATGCGCTCCATGGCGTTGAGGATTTCTTCGCGCGGATGCAGATAGGCGACAGGCTGCAGCATGGTGGGAACCTTTCAATCGACAAATAATTTCGCTTCCAAGAGAATTTCCCCTGCGCAATCAGCCGATTCTCCGCTCCTGGCGCAGGCTTCGATCACGAGGACACCCCCCGGAACGATTCGCTTGGCGTGCTCTCTAAGTTTACCCCCGGCAGGGCTCCGGCCGCACCGGATTACGAAGGCCCTCAGGGCAATCGCATGAACCCCGAGCAATCCAAGAAATCCCGCGTCGCAGGCGCAGCGCAAGTTAGCCCAGCGCTTCAGCGTTGGGTGTGCTACCCATCGAAATCCCCAGTCTCGTAGAGACGGCGCAAGCTTTCTCAAAGCAGGCCCCACGGAGGGTGCGAAGCGATCCGCTGCATGCAATGCGACGCGCAGGCTCAGGTTCATTCCTTCCCAGCTCTCAAAATCGGGACCGGCGGCACCAGCGGATTACGCTATCGTTGGAGACGTAGATTTCTCTGCGAGGTTGCCATGAACGAATTAGACAAGCAGCAGATGGAAGATCGGTTGCGCCGCAGCCAAATGGTCGGCATTGTGTTTTTGATCGTGTTGAGCCTTCTCTTCGCCACCTTCCTGGTTCAGGGCCTGCTCCACGGGAACAGCCTCCTTGCCTCCCTTCCCAACCCGGATCGATCGATCATAGCCTTTCTGGTCGTCGCCCTGTTTTGCGAGATCCTCCTGCTCTGTCTCTACGCCTTCGCCACCACCCTGCACAGGAAGATCCGCACCGGCAGCTTCTTCCTCTCCCGGGCCGCGCGCGCGGAAAAGTTGAAGACCGATCTTGAGAAGTACGGCCCCGGCAAGCCCTTCTGGCCGCAATCCTCTTATTGGATCACCTGCGCGGCCGCTTCCCTCGTCCTGCTTACGCTGGGCGCAATCCTTCTGCTCACAGCCCGCTCGACCTGGCAGTCTGGCTGCCTACCCGGTCCCATCTCCTGGCTCATAGGCTCGCTGTTCCTGCTGCTCGTTGGGCTCCTGCTTGCGGCTCCTGTCTGGATCGCGTTTACCGTCATCCGGCGCAAGGTGCAAACAGGCAGCTTTCTTCCCACCACGGAAGAGATGCGCAAGCGCTACATCAAGCTAGCCCAAAAGTCCTGCAGGCCTGCAACTCAGCAGTGGTTGGCCATCCTCAACGCCAATCTCTGGAGCTTAGTGGCGATAATCCATCTATCCACTCCCATCCTCCGCTCTCTTCGCCATCGTCCAGTTGATCACTACTCGTTTGTGCTCTCCGTGGTCTGGCCCGTTCTGGCTGTATTCTGGATCTGGCGGGCTTTCCAACCCTCCCCATGCCAATCCACCCAGGCCACCCGAGCCCTCCTGGCCGACGCCGAGATCCTGCCCGAACAGGAAGCTCCGCCGGCCCCACCGCGCATGAAGGCCAGCCGCCTCCTCGCCTGGTGCTTCCTGCCCTGGATCGCCGTCTCGCTCGTCATGGGATTCTTCACCTTCCGCAACGTCCATCCCGATCCGGTGCTCTATCCGCCCGCTGCCCAAGCCCGGGCCGATCTGGCCGCCGCCCTCCGCCAGGCGCCCCTTGTCCACAAGCGCATCCTGCTCGACTTTGGCTGGAGCACCTGCGGGGACTGCCAGGCCATGGACCGCTTCATGCACGATCCCGTCAACCGCGCCCTGCTCGACAACAACTACATAGCGGTCTTCATCAACACCGACAACGGCAACCCCAGCGACAACCAGAACGCCAACGAAGACCTGGCCACTCGGTACGCGGTTCCGCTCGACAAGGGTGTTCCGGCGCTGGCGGTACTCGGCGAAGACGGCAAACTCATCTTCAGCCAGCAACACGGCGAGTTCGAGGACATGCGCCACCTGCACTCCGTCGACCTCACCAACTTTCTTACTCGCTGGAAGTGATGCGTTTGGACGGCTGATCGAAATCGGAGGAAGCGTAATCAGCTTTCCCTGGTTGTGCGTGCGGCTTCGCCCGGGTCCAATATCCTCCCGTACCGACGGGACGGAGTGCGCAGGCTGAGGTAGATTCATCCTTTCCCAGCTTTGAAAATTCAGACCTGGGTCACCCGCGACAATTCGGTGTTCGAAGCACGAGATATGAGAATCTGTCGAACCCCACTCTCGGCGCTAACTCCGCCAACTCCGCTGCGTGACGATTGATCCAGCCCGTAAATACTGATGATTGGGTACCCCATCCTTTCCGCGTTTTGTGCGGAAAGGATGGGATAGCATGACACTATTTGAGGGCAGGATCAATAACTCTGCTGCCCGTCCATCGCCCGGGCCGCCACGCGCCCAATCCCGCGCAGAATGGACTTCACCGGCCACTGTCCGTCTTCATCGGGAAAGAAGATTTCGCCCACGCGCTTCACCTCCGGCCGATAGTACCAGCGCTTGACCAGCGCCATGTGGCCCTGGCGCACGGCGGCGCTGGGCACCCCGCCCCACACGGCGAGATCCGCCAGCAGGTCTTCCCAGCGAGCTTCCAGCAAGTCCCGCATCTGCTTACGGGCCGCAGGCGATGGCGCAGCACTGCGCACCTCGGCAGCATCGTTCTCCAGCCCAGCGTCTGCACTATTTTCTATCTCCTGCTCCCTATTTCCTGTCTGAGCAACCTCGCAGTCCCGAGTCCCGAGTCCCTCGTTCCCTTGTTCCCTTGTTCCTTGTTCCCTTGCTCCCTGCTCCCTCGTCCCCTGCTCTTCCGGCACCGGCAGGATCGCCATGGGCTGCGCGAACAACGACGACGAGCCCGATTGCTCGTTCTGGATACGCATGCCGAGCGTGGAGTAAAGTCCGGGTCCGCGCAGGCGTCCGTTCTCAAACAGGAACACGGCCACGGAGCCCGGTTCGGCCGCGGCCTGCAGCACGATGGCGCGTTGCGCGCTGGCCGGGCGCACCAATTCGGGCGCCAGAGCGCGAATCCCTTCCACACGCGCCACCTGCGCGTGCAGCAGCGCGGCCTTTTCAAATTCGAGTTCGTCGCTGGCAGCATCGCGGGCGGTACGCAACTCCACCAGCCGGCTCTCGCCGCGCGTGGCCAGAAATCTCTCCACCGCCGCAGCCTCCTCAGCATAGCGCGCATCGGTGCAGCCGCCAAAACACGGTGCCAGGCACATCTTCATCTCCGAGTACACGCAGCCCGGATGCTGCGGATCGGGTTCCAGATCCTCCACGCAGCGGCGCAGGTTGAAGAGCTTCAGCGCCTCTTCCAGATAGCGCTCGGCTGCGGCGCGGCTGGCAAAGGGACCGTAGGCCCAATCGGCCTCGCGTGCGCTGGGCCGCGTAGTCACAGCCACACGCGGATAGCGGTTGGAGCCCAAGTAGCGAAGAAAGGCCGGCGCGCGCAGGTGCATGCGCTCCACGGCGCGATCGCCGCCAAAAATCTCCTCCAGCAGATTGAACTGCGCCAGAAACGATTCGAACTCCGAGCCGGTCCGCTGCCACTGGATGCGTTTGACGCGGCTGGCCAGTTGCAGCCGGCGCGGATGTTTCTCGCTCGGCATCAGCAGCCGTTCCAAACGGCCGCGCAGATTGGGCGTGCGGCCCACGTAGGGCTCGTCCTTGGCCTCGGCGCCGTAGAGCGCAAAGACGGCAGGCACCGTGGGCAGTTCGCGCAACACCGCGCGTCCCGCCGTTGCATCAAAGCCGATCTCTTCAAATGCCGTCATGCACTCTCGCCGTACGTAAATCCTGTTCTTGTCTGGTTGCAGGGCGCGGACCGGAAGGTCCACGATCCATCCGGCCGGAAGGCCGGCGCTACAACCTAGTCCCTTGTTCCCTGCTCCCTCGTTCCCTGCCTTTCTCACTCTCCCGCCAGCGTCATGCCGTCAATGCGCAGCGTGGGCGCGGCAACCGCGCCGCGGAAGACCAGATCGTTGCCGATGGCGGTAATGTTCTGGAGCATCGCGGTCAGATTGCCGGCGATGGTCACCTCTTCCACCGCATGCGTGAGCTCGCCCTTCTCGATCCACAGGCCGGCGGCGCCGCGGGAGTAGTCGCCGGTCACGGTGTTCACGCCAAAGCCCATCAGGCTGGTCACGTACAGGCCGGCATCCACACTCGCCAGAATTTGCTCTGGGGAAAGCTCTCCCGGAACCAGGAAAAGATTTCCGCAACCCACGCCCGGAGCGCCCGCCAGACTGCGCGCGGCATTGTGCGTGGACTTCAGGCCCAGCTTGCGCGCGGTGTAGGTGTTGAGCAGGTAACTCTTCAGCTCACCCTGCTCAATGACCACGGTGCGCCGCGAGGGCAGGCCTTCGCCATCGAAGGGCGAGGTGCCAAAGCCGCCCGCGCCCGTGGGCAGCAGCATCAGGTTGTCGTCGATGAGCGTGACGTGGGCCGCGGCAATCTGCTGGCCCAGCTTGCCGGCCAGAAACGAAGCGCTGCGCCAGATGGAGTCGCCGCTGACGGCTTCAAACAGCGAGCCGATCAGGCCGCGCGCCACCTCCGGCGCAAAGACCACCGGCACCTGCTGGGTAGGCATGCGGCGCGCGCCCAGCCGGCGCAGGGTGCGGCGCGCAGCCTCTTCGCCAATGGCCTCCGGCGTATCCAGATCGATGAGCCTGCGCGCGCTGGACCACCAGCCGTCGCGTTGCATCTTGCCATCCGAATCCTGCGCCAGCGGCGCGGCGGAAACGCCCGCATAGCTGGACCGGTAGCTGCCCATGAAGCCGCGCGAGTTGGCCATCACCTTGCGCCCGGTGGCGGCGTCAAAGCTGCCCCCATCGGAGTTGGTGATGCGCTGGTCGTAGCCCAGCGCCGCGGCTTCAGCGCGCCTGGCCCAGGCAATGCGCTCCTCGGTGGCCAGCGAGTAAACGTCTTCGAAGAAGAGATGCTGGTCGGCCTGAACCGCGCCAAACTCCCCGCGCTCGGCAAGGCCGTTGAAGGGATCTTCCTCGGTAACTTTGGCCAACGCCAGCGCGCCCTCCACCAGCGAACGGATGCCGTCCGCAGTCAGGTCGCTGGTGGAAGCCGAAGCCGAGCGCTTGCCCACAAAGACGCGCACGCCCAGAGCCCGCGAGCCAGACTCCTTGAGGGTTTCCACTTCGCCCATGCGTACATTCACGCTGAATTCGTCGCCCTCGCTGGCCACGGCCTCCGCGTCGGTGGCTCCAGCGGCAACGGCGCGCTCCACCACTTCGGCAACCAGGTTGTCCAGCTCGATGCGGATCTGCTTTTCGGTCTCAATGCCCATGCGTCAACAGTACCAAACCGGCGGCGCAGGCGGGGGAACCGGGGTGCGAATGAGTAGGCGCACGCGCGGACGCCAACCAGCCGACACGCGCATTCGATGCCGCCAAACAAGTGACTCCGGGCACGATGCGCAGGTGTATGATGCTTGCGGCGAAAGGATCGCCTTCCCTCAGCAATCTTGCAACAGACAGGACACTCCGATGCAGATCGATTTTCATCACACAGTGACCTATATTCTGGCCCGGCTGGCGGATTTTCCGCATAGCCAGGCTACCACCATCGCCCATGCCGCCCAGTACGTGGACGACGCCAACAACCAGGGCACCATTCAGTTCACCGATGGCAGCGCTCCTTACTACCACTACGCGTCGGCCTACGGAATGGTTGATATCAACAACCTTAATAACCGCGCCGATTACACTGTATGGGCCCCCTTCCACTTTCTGCCCGGCAATAACGGGGATACTGCCAGCGCCACGCCCACAGTTCCGTTGGTGCAGCGACTGCTCTGCCAGCCTGATAGCTACGTAGCTAATCGAATGTGGGAGGAGTGCCGCAAGACCGCGGGCGACCACAATGCCCTGCACCGGCTGGGCATCACCTGCCACGTCTATGAAGACACTTTTGCACATCAGCGGTTCGCAGGCATTCGGCACAACGTCAATTCCGTCTCGAAAATTGATGCAATTGATCCTACGGACGACAATCTCTTCGACAAGGCCGAAATGGAGGCTCTCGAATTCTTACGGGTTGGCCACGGCAGCGCGGGCAAGAATCCAGATATGCCGTTCCTAAATTGGACCTACCAGGATGCCTTTCACGAGGAGGTGCCGCGGGATAATCCGCAGATATTCCTGCATGCCTGCGACCGGCTATTCGCCCAGTTCCACTATTACCTGAAGACTGATCCGAATGCGCAGATTGCGGTTCAGGATCGCACGATTATTGAGTCGATCACGCGGACAACACGATTGAAAGACGGTGAACAACGCCACCAAGTGTGGCTCAACGCCATTGCCGCCGGGCAGTTCTATTTTGGCGCGCCTTCCAGAGCGGAGATGGCGGACCTGAATTACGTGGCCAAGGGCGTGGGCTCGTGGAAGTACACCGCACTCGGCATCATCACCGACAAGGATGCGCCCGGCGTATCCGTCCCGCACCCTGCCAACTTCGAGCAGAGCGACTGGTACAAGTTCCACGAGGCACTGAAGGGGCATCGGAGCACGGTGCTGACCATGCTGCTGCCGGAGTTCGGTTTGCCCGGCTCGGTCGACGACGCCAAAGCGGCCGGATTGCCGCTGTAACGGCTCACAAACAAAAAATCCCCGCATCCAGCACTGCACAAGCAGCAACGGATGCGGGGATTTCTCGATCAAATGGAACTTCGATTTACTTGGTCACAGCGCCCTGGGCGGGCACAACCGGCGCCGCGGGTGGCGCTGCCGGAGTTACCGGGGCTGCGGGAGCGGCGGCCTGCGCCTTGTTGTAGCGCTCGATGGCGCCGCCGCTCAGATCCACGGGCTTCTCCCAATCGGCAGCCCAGATCACCGGATGCTCCGGGGTGCCGGCATCCACCAGCATGGCCACGCCGCGCTCCTTGGCTTCCTCCACCACCGACTTGTAGAACTTCTCCGCCAGCGGCTTCCAGGCGTTGTTGAAGTCCTTCTGCGACTCCTGCTGGGCAGCCTGCGCTTCGCGCTCGAACTGCGCCTTCTTGGTCTCGATAGCCTTCTTGCGCTCAGCCTTCTCGGCGTCGGTAAACTTGGCGGCCGGATCGTTGAGCTGCTTTTCCAGGCCCTGGATCCCTTCAAACTGCGTCTTCAGAGCTGCCTGCTTGGGGTCGTACTTCTTCTTCAGCTCGGCCAGGATGCGCTTGCCCTCCTCGGTCTGGAAGGCGGCCTGCTGGAAGGGGATGGCGGCCACCACCGGGGTCACACCGGCCGGCGGCTCAGGGGCCTTGGCGGCTTCCGGGGCTGCGGCAGGAGCGGCCGGAGGGTTCTGCGCTACGGCAGCGGTAGCAAGGCTGGCGACCATCGCCGCAGCCAAAAAGGCGGGAACTACGGGCAAAGCTTTCATGGAACGAAACTTCTCCTTACGGGTAACGGAACCGGTTAGACGTGGGAATCCCGCGGCGGAAAGCCGGAAATCCCCTGGGCGGCGCGCTCCAAAGCGCGGTTTGCCGCTTCTGGAGGCCTCCAGCCGGGAGGCCTGACACTCCAAGCCATCGGACGCGGTCAGTCTATCATCCGGGCGCCTAAAACTCTGCAACGTCCGGGACAGCATGCGCCGTTGCGGCGTTACGCAGCTATAAAAATGCGCCTCCGGCTCTGAACCCGGAGGCGCGCAAGGATCTTGCCCTTTATGCCAGCACCTGGTCAGCTGGCGTCCATTCACGCTGCTGACTCTCGGCGACTCCTCGATAAATAAGCTTGCCCATCCAGGTGTTCAGGCCCTCGGCCAGACCGGCGTCACGGCGGAGGGCTTCCTTTGCGCCCAACTGGGCCAGGCGCAACACGTAGGGGATAGTGGCGTTGGTCAGTGCCAGCGTGGAGGTATGCGGCACCGCGCCCGGCATATTCGTCACGCAGTAGTGCACCACGCCATCCACGGTGTAGCTGGGCGCCGAGTGGGTGGTAGGCTTGGCGGTTTCCACGCAGCCGCCCTGGTCGATGGCCACGTCCACAATGACCGCGCCCTTCTTCATGTCGGCCACCATGGCGCGGGTCACCAGCTTGGGAGCAGTGGCACCTGGAATCAGCACGCCGCCGATCACCAGATCGGCCTCCGCCGTGGCCTGCGCAATGTTGTAGCTGTTGGAGGCCAGCGTGTAGACGCGGCCGTTGAAGATGTCGTCGATCTCGCGCAGCCGATTCAGATTCTTATCAATAATGGTGGTCTTGGCGCCCATGCCGGCGGCGATGCGCGCGGCGTTGGTGCCCACAATCCCGCCTCCGATAACCGTAACGTGCGCGGGAGGTACACCCGGAACCCCACCCAGCAGGATGCCTCTGCCACCGTGCTCCTTCTCCAGATAGGCAGCGCCCACCTGGACGCTCATGCGCCCAGCCACTTCACTCATCGGGGTCAGCAGCGGCAGGGTACCGGCCACATCGCGCACCGTCTCATAGGCGATGCCAATGACGCCGGTCGCCAGCAGCTTGTCGGTCAACTCGCGGACCGGAGCCAGGTGCAGGTAGGTGAACAGCACCAGGCCGGGACGGAAGAATCCATACTCCGTCTCGATGGGCTCCTTGACCTTGACCACCATCTCCGCCTGGTTCCAGGCCTCGGCGGCCGTGGCCACCAGCTCGGCGCCGGCACGGAGATACTCCTGGTCGGGGAAACCGGAGAGCGCACCGGCCTGGGTTTCCACCAGCACCTTGTGGCCGGCCTCGACCAGCGCCTTGACGCCGGCGGGGGTAACGCCAACACGCGCCTCGTTGTCCTTGATCTCGCGGGGAACTCCAACAATCATGGTTGACCTCCTCTGGTTTCCGGCCCCGGCAGCTGAGCAGTTTGCGGCCAGACCCCGAATCACCAGCCTGCAGAATAGGTCAAAATATGTGGGCAATGCGTGCAAATTTCGTGATATAAAGACCAAATGGGAACGGTTCATGACGATATAAGCAAAAAATCAGGCAATATAGCCGATTCTCCGCCGCTTGACGCATCCTCTGCCCTCGACGAGCTGGACGTGGCGATTCTGCGCTACCTGGAACGGAACGGGCGGGCGACCAACTATGAGGTTGGCGAGGCGGTGGGGCTTTCCGCGTCGGCGGCTTCACGCCGAATTCTGGCGCTGGAGGCATCCGGGGCTATCCGCGGCTACCGCGCGGTCATTGACGACCGGCACCTGGGCAAGCGGCGAACGGTCTACATCCGGGTCACGCTGGAACGGCAATCAGCCGACGTGCTGGAGGCCTTTGAGGCCGGGGTGCGGCGTTGCCACGATATTGTCAGCTGCCACCTGACCGCCGGGCAGTACGATTACATGCTGGTGGCCAGGGTTTCCGGCATTGACGACTACGGCCGCCTGCACCAGAGCGAGCTGAGCCGTCTGCCGGGCGTGGCGCGGATTGAGACCAGCTTTGCCCTGCGCGATGTACTGGACAAGCGCTGAACCACCTGCCCATAACCTCCTGAAAACGCAGCAAAGCCGCCGATGCAACGGCACCGACGGCTTGCAAGGGAACTTCAGGAGTTGTCAACGGTGGGGAACTGCTAGCAACCCACGATGGCCTGGTAGAAAACCCCGTTGGAGATTGCCAGACCGCCCAGCGGCTGCCATCCCTGGCTGAGCGCCTCGCGCATCGCCTCTTCCAGAGCCTGGCGCGTTGTAGCCTCCAGAACTCTGTATGCAATTACAACCGAAACCGACATGAAAACCTCCCGCTGGGTACGTTGGCTGCGCCCTGCCCTGGGAAACTTATCGGCTCGAATTTGGAGAGGATGAGGATAATGCAGGGGAACGATATCGTCCGTAATTGGAGCGGTGCCGGAGATGAGCTACCATAAGTTCAGGGCACCGAAGGCTTCTGGCGGCGAACAGTCAGCCATGGCCGGGGGAACTCACGCCCGGTTGCTCAAAAACCTGTGCAAAATCGGGAGATTTCTGCAACCGTTTACCATACAGGCGCGTTTTAGCCCGTGTTTCGTGTTCTGGGCACTCGTCGGGCCTGTTGGCCGTACAATATCTTTGAGGTAGATTCGTTTCCCAATGTCATTGAACGGTTATCCTTCGCGCTCCTCGCGGTCGCATGGCTTGCGCTCGCTCTTCAGTATGTTCTCGAGCGACCTGGCCATCGATCTGGGCACGGCCAACACGCTGGTCTATGCCGCCGGCAAAGGCATCGTCGTCAACGAGCCTTCCATCGTGGCCATCAACAAGAACACCGGCGAGGTGGAAGCGGTGGGCAAAGAGGCCAAGGACATGCTCGGCCGCACCCCCGGCAACATCGTCGCCATCAAGCCGATGAAGGATGGCGTCATCGCCGACTTCAAGGTGACGGAAAAGATGCTCAACTACTTTATCCAGAAGGCCCACAACCGCAAGATGCTGGTGCATCCGCGGATCGTCATCGGCGTGCCTTCTGAGATTACCCAGGTGGAAAAGCGCGCGGTCGAAGACTCGGCTTATCGCGCCAAGGCCAGCGAGGTGTTTCTGGTGGAACAGGCGATGGTGGCCGCCATCGGCGCGGGTTTGCCCATCACCGAGCCCTCCGGCAACATGGTGGTCGACATCGGCGGCGGCACCACCGACATCGCCGTCATCTCGCTCTCCGGCATCGTCTACTCGCGCTCCGTGCGCATGGCCGGCAACCAGATGGATGAGGCCATCACCAACTACCTCAAGCGCAAGTACAACCTGCTGATCGGTGAGCGCACCGCCGAGCAGATCAAGATCGAAATCGGTTCGGCCTTCCCCCTGGACAAGCCGCTCTCCATGGAGATCAAGGGCCGCAACCTGATTGAAGGCGTGCCCAAGACCATTGCCGTGGACGACTCGGAGATCCGCGAAGCGCTCGGCGAGTGCATTGCGGTGATCATGAATGCGATCCGCGTGGCCCTGGAACGGACCCCGCCGGAACTCTCGGCTGACATTAGCGACCGCGGCATTGTGCTCACCGGCGGCGGCGCGCTGATCAAGAATCTCGACAAGCGCATCCGCGAGGAAACCGGCTTGCCGGTCTCGGTGGCCGACGACCCGCTGGCCTCCGTGGTGCTGGGCACCGGCAAGATGCTCTCCGACTTCCGGCTGCTGCGCAAGATCAAGATCGACTAACAACAGGGAACAAGAGAGCAAGGGAACAAGGGCCTGCTTTGCACTGAAGCCGTCCTTGTTCCCTTGTTCCCTAGGTCCCTTGGTCTCTGCTCTTATGGAATCCTTCTTCTCCCGTTACCGGAATCTCCTCGTTCTGTTCGTTCTGTTGATTGGACAGATCGTGGGATTGGCTGTCCAGGTGCGCCGCACTGCGGACGGCCGCGGTGTGATTGACGAAAAGGACGGCCCCGGTGTGCGGCTGATCCGTTTCTGGGCGGAGAGCATGGTAGTTCCATTTGTAGGCGGTGTGCACTACTCGCGCATCGGCCTGGGCGCACTGTGGCAGAACTATATTGACCTGCACAACGTGCGCCAGCAGAATCTGGATCTGCAGCGGACCGTGGACCGGCTGCGGCTGGAGCAGGCCTCGCTGATGGAAGACGCCAAACAGGGCCAGCGTCTGCAGGCGCTGCTGGACTTCCAGCAAAAATATATTTATTCCACGCTTCCCGCCCAGGCCCTGGGCTCCTCGGGCTCCGATCAGTCGCGGGTCTTCTACGTGGACAAGGGCTCGGCCGATGGCTTGAAGCCGGATATGGCCGTGGTGACGGGCGACGGCATCGTCGGCAAGGTGCGCGACGTGTTTCCGCACACCGCCCAGGTACTGGCCGTTAACGACCAGACCGCGGGCGCAGGCGTGATTCTGGAAACCACCCGCATTCGCGGCATTCTGCGCGGCGATGCGAATGGCCGGCTGGAGATCGTGGGCATCATGGCCGATCAGCGCATCAAGCCCGGCGAAAAGGTTCTGACCGCCGGCGGCGACCTGATCTTTCCGCGCGGTCTACCGGTGGGCGAAGTGGAAAAGGTCGTGCCCGACCCGGACCGCGACTCGCACATCATCCTTTATCTCAAGCCCGCGGCGCATATCGACCGGCTGGACGAGGTTCTGGTGATCACCTCCACCGAGCCGCGCTTCAACGACCAGCAACAGCAGGATATGGACACCAGCGATGCGCTGAAGGCGCCCGACGTGGCCGCGCTCAAGGAACAGCAGAAAGCGTCACAGGTGATGGCGGAGCGGCTGCCGGGCCTGACGGACCCGAACCTGCCCACCGATCAGCAACCTCAACCGCAACAGCTGCCGGATGGCGCACCGCCTCCGCCGCCCACGCCAACTCGCGCGTTGCCGGCCCTGCACCCGGACCGCTTCAGCCCCGGCCAGGCCGTACAACCGAAGCCTACAAGTCCGGATGCCACTACTGCACCGCATCCGCAGGCCAAGACGCCGGGCACGACCACCCACGCCGCCCGGCCCAACGACGGGAGGAATCAGTAAGTGTCCGTACTCGGTATCGACTCCCGCCGTGAAATCGAGATTCGCCGTTACCCCATGCTGGTGTATGTGCTGGTGCCACTGCTTGCGCTGGTGCTGCAGGCATGGCTGCCGCGGTTGGTCACGCCCTATGTATGGTTCGACTTTCCGCTGCTGATCACGGTCTACTTTGCCATGGCGCGGCGCAGCCCCATCCAGGGCACCACCATCGGCTTCATCCTCGGCCTGCTGGAAGACGCGCTGACCCATCGGCCCATCGGCATCAATGGCATTGCCAAGTCCATCGTCGGCTTTCTGGCAGCCTCCGTGGGGGTACGCATCGACGTGGACAATGTCACCATCCGCGTGATTCTCACCTTTCTGCTCTCGCTGCTGTCCAGCGCAACCTACCTGTTCGTCTTCCGCATTCTGCTGGGCATGGTGCTGGAATGGACCTGGTACAACGAACTGTTCCGGGCCATCGGTAACGCGCTGATCGTGCTGGTGCTCTTCCATCTGCTGGACCGGTTCAAGATCAGGGACTAGGGACCGTGGGACCAAGGGACCAGACAGGGACCAAGGGAACGAGGGAACAGAGGCAGAGGGCTGCAAGCTGCACTCTCAACAACTCAGGCGGAGAAGAGTCTAAGCTGAGAGCTAAGGCTGAAAGCTGGAAAAGGCATGATCGGAACCACGGGCAATCGCGGCGAAAAGCTTCCCACCGTCAAACTGGCGGCGGTGCAGTACCTCATTCTGGCGATGATGCTGGTGTTGAGCGCGCAACTGTGGCGGCTGCAGATTCTGGGCACCGAGTACTTCCGCCAGCTGGCCGAGCAGAACCGCATCCGCAAGGAGCCCATTCTGGCCGCGCGCGGCAAGCTGCTGGACCGCGAGGGACGGCTGCTGGTGGACAACTATCCGTCGGTCACCTGCTTCCTGGTGCGCGAGCAGAACCAGAATATCGACGCTGATCTGCCCTTCATCGCCCAGGGTCTGCATCTGGATCTGGCCCAGCTTCAGGCCACGTTGCATCGCTATCGCACCTCGCCCGGCTATCAGCCCATCCCGGTCAAGCAGGACATCACCGCCGACGAGCAGGCCTTCATCGAGGCCCACCGCAACGAGTTGCCGGAGCTGGAAACCGTGGGCGAAGACCGCCGCTTGTATCCGCGCGACGGTTTTGCCTCGCACCTGATCGGCTACGTGGGCGAAGTGAGCGAAGAGGATCTGAACAATCCCCGCTTCAGCTGGTATGAGCCGGGCGACGTAGTCGGCAAGGCAGGCGTGGAAGAGACCTACGACCAGCTGCTGCGCGGCAAGGACGGTTCCCGCGATGTGGTGGTGGACAGCCACGGCCGCGAAGTGGGCTATCTGCGCACCCAGCACGCCACCCCGGGCACCGATCTGAAGCTGACCGTGGACATCGACATCCAGCGCGCGGCCGAGCTGGCGCTGGGCGTATCCAACGGCGCCATCATCGCCATGGACCCGCGCAACGGCGAGATTCTGGCCATGGTCTCGCATCCCAGCTTCGATCCCAACGCCTTCAGTGTGCGCATCGGACGTACGGAGTGGAACGAGCTGGTGACCAACCCCAACCACCCGCTGATGAACAAGGCCATCCAGGATCAGTTGGCGCCCGGCTCAACCTTCAAGATCATCATGTCAGCCGCGGGCATGGAAGAGGGCGTGGCGCAGGACATGCACGTAACCTGCGCGGGAGGCGGCAGCTTCTACGGCCGCTTCTTCAAGTGCGACAAGCACCACGGCGTGCTCGACATTCATCAGGCCATTCCACTCAGCTGCGACACCTTCTTCTACGCGCTGGCGCAGCGGCTGGGCATTGACACCATCGCCCGCTACGCCACCAGCTACGGACTCAGCCAGAAGACCGGCGTCGACCTGCCGGGCGAGATGTCCGGCCTGATGCCTTCCACACAGTGGGAGATGAAGACCTACCACCAGAAGTACTACGCCGGCAACACCATCAGCGTCGGCATTGGCCAGGGCGAAACCCAGGTGACGCCCTTGCAGTTGCTGCGCGCCCTCAGCGGACTGGCCTCGCATGGCCATTTTGTGCGCCCACATCTGGTGGACACGCAACAGCTGCCGCAGGACTTCCGTCAGGCGCTGATTGACTCCTTCCCCGGTTCGGGCGATAGGGACGTTCCCCTGGGCGACGATGCGTGGATGACGGTGACCGAAGGTATGGCCGCGGCCACCACCAGCGGTACCGCAGCCGCGGCGCACCTGGACGGCATCGACTTTGCCGGCAAAACCGGTACGGCGCAGGTGACCGGCCAGGGCGACACCCACGTGAAGGGCGGCTCCAAGACGCCGAACGCGTGGTTTGTGGGCATGGTCCCGCGGCGCAATCCGGAGTTTGCTGTGGTAGTGCTGCAGGAACACGGCGACTGGGGCGCCAACTCGGCCCTGGTGGCCGCCAAAGTGGTGAACGCCTACGTGACCAAGCAGCGCAAGATGGAGCACAATCTGAATGCCGATGCCGCCCCGGCCAAGCCGGTGGAGGTGGGCGCCATCTGGACCACCCCGGCTCCGGCCGCGCACAACAGCAGGCAAGCTGCCGGCGACGTGCTGCACGGCGGTCACTTCTTTGTAACTCCCGGTCAGCCTGCCAAGGCGCTGGGCACAAGCCTGTTCCCGGCTCCGGCCTGGTTTTACCTCGGTCAACCGATCCGCTTCCGCCAGGAGCATGACTGATGCGCCGCTTTCTGAGTTTCCGCGACTTTGACTGGCCACTGCTGGGCATGATTCTGGTGCTCTGCACGCTGTCGGTGCTGGAGATCTACTCCGCCACCCTGCACACCAAATACGTGGGCTTCCACACCAAGCAGCTGTTCTGGATTGCCGGCGGACTGGCGATGATGTTTCTGTTCGCCAAGATCGACTACCACCGCCTGCTGGACATTTCTCCCTATGCCTATGGCTTCTTCCTGTTTGCGCTGACCGCGGTACTGATTCCCCACATTGGACACAAGGCGCTGGGCGCGCGGCGCTGGATCAAGCTGGGTCCCATGCTCTTCCAGCCCTCGGAGTGGATGAAGCTGGTGATGATCCTGATGATGGCACGCTACTTTTCCAACCTGGGCGGGCGCAGCCTAACCTGGCGGGAGATCGGCAAGGCCTTTCTGATGGTGGGCCTGCCGATGGCGCTGATTCTGAAGGAACCCGATCTGGGAACGGCGCTCACCTTCCTGCCCATCCTGGTGGCGGGATTGTTTCTGGGCGGCGTCAACCTGCGCCAGGGGTTGGTGCTGGTCACCGCCGGGCTGGTGTTGGTGGTGGGCGCCTGGTCCAGCGGAAAAGTCCTCAAGCCCTATCAAAAACAGAGACTTACCAGTTTTGTAAACCCCTCGGACGACCCCCGTGGCGCCGGCTATCAGCTGTTGCAGTCCCGCATTGCCGTGGGTTCCGGCGGCATCTGGGGCAAGGGCATGGCCAAGGGCACCCAGACCCAGGGCGACTTTTTGCCCATCCCGCATGCCGACTTCATCTTTGCCGCCTACAGCGAGGAGCACGGGTTTGTGGGCGCAGTATTTGTGCTGCTGCTATACTTTTTTATATTGATGCGTTTGATTCAGAACGCTCAAACAGCCGCCGACCTGCCCGGTTCCCTGATTATCATGGGGGCAGTGGCTGTGTTGACCTTCCAGATTGCGGTCAACGTGGGCATGGTCATCGGTTTTATGCCCGTCACCGGAATACCTTTGCCGTTAATGAGTTACGGCGGGTCTTCGGTGTTGTTCACCTTCCTGGCGCTGGGCGCGGCTATGAATGTCCGCATGCGCAGGTTCGTGAACTGAAGCCTCCCGGCAGTTTACCCGCGAGGCTCAACAGCAAGTTCGGCTCCTGCCGGGCGTGGGATTTCCCCCCTCCGCAGGAGGTTTCTCAATCAATTGCCGGCGGTCCGGATGGGCCTCAACCGGCAGGATCAGGGTTTATGAGCACAGAGAGACGGGATTGCTCCTGGTGGATTCTACCCCGCATGGATAGCGCCAAAGCGCTGTGGCAGTTTTGCCTGGCATGGCTGGCGCTGTTCGTCCATGTGTGGACCAGTAGCAGAACGGCCCCGCCGGAAACTCCGGCAAGGTTGGCCACAAACTCTCTCAACTCGGTTTGCCGCAATTCAACTATCGTCCGGCTCCTCCTTATGGACCTCCGTCGTGGCTCTCCGCCCCTTGGGGGGCGCTTCTCCACGGCCGCCGGCACGTCGGCTTCCCGCACGTTGTCCTTGCTCGCTCACCCCATCTCTGCCCGCACTGAGCGCTTCCATCCTGTCCTGCCGTAGTGGGGTCTGCCCTTTGGGCCGCCCCCCGGAAAGGTAAGATGGCTAAGGAAATTTGTATCTCCAGCACGCCGCACGAAACGCGGCTTGCAATTCTTGAAGACGATCAGCTCGCCGAGATCTATTACGAACGGGAAAACGAGTACACGCTCGCCGGTTCGATCTATAACGGCAAGGTGACGCGCGTGCTTCCGGGCATGCAGTCGGCCTTTGTCGATATCGGCCTGGAGCGCGACGCCTTCCTCTACGTCACCGACTTCATGGAACTGGACGACTCGGAGGAGACCGACGAGTTGGAGCGGGCTGCCGCCTCTGGCGCCACCACTCCGCCGCGCGAGGTCCGCTCCGGCGGCCGTCACGAAGAGCGCGCCGAACGCCAGGAATCCCGTCAAGACCAGCGTCAGGAGCAACGTCCCGACCAGCCCCGCTCGGAAGGCGGCCGCGAAGGCCGCAACCGCCGCGACCGCACAGATCGTGGTGATCGTGGCGATCGCCAGCCGCGCCCGGAAGCTGCTCCCGAGCTGGAAGTGACGGAAATCGAGTTTGTGTCCGAGCCGGTTGCGGCCGCAACAGAACAGCCAGCCGTGGAAGGCCAGGATCAGGCCGCGCCCCTGGGTGGACGCCGCTGGCGTGGACGTCGCGGACGCCGTGGCCGTGGTCAGGGTCTGCAAGCTGCTCCCGACCAGCAGGCCGGCGACGAGTCGGTTGAAGAGCTCTCTCTTGAGCCTGCCGAGGCCGAGACCACCACTGACATTCACGCCGCGGCCGTGGCCGAGGTGGAGTTTGCCGAAGAACCGCGGGTGGAAGTACCCCTGCGCCGCGAGCCGCGCGCTACCCGTAGCGAGCGCGAACCCCGCACCGCCGAGTCCACCCCGTTCGTCCTGCCTGGCGAGTCGCTCTCCAAATATGGCGGCGGAACTCCCGAGGACGCTGCGGCAAAGCCCGCCGCTCCGGCACGCCCCATCGGCACCAGCAAGCCCTCCACGATGATCGAGTTGCCGCTGGAGTGGGACGGAAGCGGACTGCTGCCCGGCGAATCTCTCAGCTTGCGCCGCGGACGCACCCCCGAGTCCGAGCCGGCGGCCGAGACCGCTGCGCCAATTAAGGTCGAAGTGGAATCCGCTGCTGAACTCGCCGCTGAAGCTGCCACCCCCCAGGCTGAGGAAGTTGAGTTTGTGGAAGAGGTGGAGGAGACGGTGGAAGCGGCCGCTCCAGTAGCGGAGCCGCTGGCCATTGCGCCCGC
>Ga0371490_1000711_pt1 | contig 20515 bp, 23 predicted proteins | sample MB2SIPfraction_FD_207959 | JGI IMG/M metagenome (GOLD analysis project Ga0371490, IMG submission 207959) | Lab enriched peat soil microbial communities from McLean, Ithaca, NY, United States - MB28FN SIP fraction | ecosystem: Environmental > Terrestrial > Soil > Wetlands > Peat | place: USA... | reverse complement strand
CAGCAGCAGTTGAATCGCGGCGCGCGCCTGGTGGAGCTGCTGAAGCAGGGCCAGTATGAGCCGCTGGCATTCACCCATCAGGTGATGGCCATCTTTGCCGGCACCAACGGCTACCTGGACGACCTGGAGGTTGAGGATGTGCGGCCCTTCGAAAAGGCTCTGTATGCCTACGTGGAGAGCGCGAACCCCGGCTTGATTCAGGCGCTGAAGGACAAGAAGTCGCTGACCGACGAGATCAAGGCCGACCTGGGCAAGACCATCAAGGAAGCCAAGGAGCGCTACCTGGCAGAGCGCGGAGCGGTCGCCAAGTAAGGCGACGCCCGGAGACTGAGAAACCATGGCAAACGTTCTGGACATCCGTCGGCGCATCCGCAGCGTGAAGAGCACGCGGCAGATCACCAAGGCCATGAAGATGGTCTCGGCGGCGAAGCTGCGCCGCGCGCAGGAGCGTGCCCTGGCGGCGCGTCCCTACGCGAAGATGCTGACCAACGTGCTGAAGTCGCTGTACCTGCGCGCCGACGTCATTGATCCCGATACCGGGCGGGCCAAGCATCCGCTGCTGGAATCGCGGGCGGAGCGCAATATCGTGATCGTGGTCGTCACCGGCGACCGCGGCCTGGCCGGTGGCTTCAACAGCAACCTGCTGAAGTCGGCACAGCGCTTCCTGGATACGAAGAGCGGACTCAACGTGGACCTGGAGTGCGTGGGGCGCAAAGGACGCGATTACTTCCGGCGCCGCTATCCGGCTCAATCCGCCGAGGAGGCGCGCACCAGCCCGGTGCGTGTCACCGGCGAGCATCTGGGCATCCTGAAGGCTCCGCAGTTCGGCCACGTGGAGCCCATCGCCGCGGACATTATCGAGCGTTACACCCGGGGCGAAGTGGACGCCGTCTATATCGTTTTCAACGAATTCAAGTCAGTCATCGCACAGCGCCTTGTGGTGGAGCAGGTTCTGCCGGTGGGCAGGCTGGGCGAGCACAACATCGAGCAGGCCATCGAGCTCTCCGCCGAGGAGCGCGAGCGCGCCGGCGAAGCCGCCGTGACCAGCGGCGTCAGCCTGCAACCGCTGGACACGACTGAGCTGGATCGTCGTGCCGCGGGCTTTGTCAGCGGCCAGGTGGATTACATCTACGAGCAGCCGGCCGCGCAGTTGTTCCGCGAGCTGCTGCCCAAGTACGTCGTCGAACAGATCTATCGTCCCATGCTGGAGTCGGTTGCCGCCGAGCACGCCGCCCGCATGACGGCCATGGATTCGGCGACGAACAATGCCGGTGAGCTGATCGATTCGCTGACCCTGACGATGAACCGCGCCAGACAGGCGGCCATCACCAAGGAAATCATCGAGATCGTCAGCGGTGCCGCCGCGCTGTAAGAGCAGGGTTTCAAAGTTTCAAGGTTTCAACGTTTGGAACCGGAGACTGGATTTGTTGGCGTGAAAGAGTCGGAGCCGCTTGCTGGACTCTGTCACGCCGAGCTCGGATGGTTGAATCGCTGGATGCAATCCCTGGCGCCGAGTCAAGGCAACAGTAAGGCAAGCGGGTAGAGAAGGCTTCAAAGCACACAGGGTTTACCCTTGAAACTTTGAAACCTTGAAACTTTGAAACATTAAGGTTGAACAGATGCCTGAGAACATTGGACACGTGATTCAGATCGCCGGGCCCGCCGTGGACGTGCAGTTCACCGAGGCGGCCATCCCGCTCATCTACACCGCGCTGCGCGTCGTCAGCGACGGCTTTACGGTTCCGGCACCCATTGACGTCATCCTGGAGGTGCAGCAGCACCTCGGCGAAGGCCGCGTGCGCTGCGTGGCCATGCAGCCCACCGAGGGCATGGTGCGCGGCATGAAGGCCATTGACCTGGGCGGACCGATCAGCGTTCCCGTGGGCCGGCAGACGCTGGGCCGCGTGATGAACGTCATCGGCGAGCCGGTGGACAACCTCGGCCCGATCAACTCCGAAAAGAAGATGCCGATTCACCGCTCCGCGCCCGCCTTTGACGAGCAGTCGACGCGCGCCGAGATGTTCGAGACCGGCATCAAGGTCATCGACCTCATCCAGCCCTTCCTCAAGGGCGGCAAGATCGGACTCTTCGGTGGCGCCGGTGTGGGCAAGACGGTCGTCATCCAGGAGCTCATCAACAACGTGGCCAAGCAGCACGGCGGCTTCTCGGTGTTTGCCGGAGTCGGCGAGCGCACCCGCGAGGGCAACGATCTTTGGCTGGAGTTCCAGGAGTCGGGCGTCATCGAGGCCGGCAACCCGGCCAAGAGCAAGGCCTCACTGATCTACGGCCAGATGACAGAGCCTCCTGGGGCGCGTCTGCGCGTGGCTCTCACCGGCCTGACGGTGGCCGAGAGCTTCCGCGACGATGAAGGCGCCGACACGCTGCTCTTCATCGACAACATCTTCCGCTTCACCCAGGCCGGCTCGGAGGTTTCCACCCTGCTGGGCCGCATGCCTTCGGCCGTGGGCTATCAGCCCAACCTGGCCACGGAAATGGGCGAACTGCAGGAGCGCATCACCTCGACCAAGAAGGGTTCGGTCACCTCGGTGCAGGCCATCTACGTGCCCGCCGACGATTTGACCGATCCGGCTCCGGCGACGACCTTCGCCCACCTGGACGCCACCACGGTGCTCAACCGCGCGCTGACCGAAATCGGCATCTACCCCGCGGTCGATCCCCTGGCTTCGACCTCGCGCATTCTTGATCCGCGCATCGTCGGCCAGGAACACTACGACGTGGCGCAGAGCGTGAAGCGCACCCTGCAAACCTACAAGGATCTGCAGGACATCATCGCCATCCTTGGCATTGACGAACTCAGTGAAGAGCAGAAGCTGGTGGTGTCGCGTGCCCGCAAGGTGCAGCGCTTCCTCTCGCAGCCCTTCCACGTGGCCGAGCAGTTCACGGGCTTCGCCGGCAAGTACGTCAAGGTGGCAGACACCGTGCGCAGCTTCAAGGAGATCATCGACGGCAAGCACGACGATATCCCCGAGCAGGCCTTCTACATGAAGGGCTCCATCGAGGAAGTGCAGGAAGCCGCCGAGCAGATGAAGGCCAAGGCGTAAGCCATCAACGGTTCGCCGCGCGGGTCACAAGCTCGCGCGGCAGGTACGGACAAACCATGGCAGAGACTATCGAACTCGAAATTGTCACCCCGGAGCGGCTGGTCGTAAAAGATCGCGCCGAGTCGGTGCAGATCCCCGGCCGCGGCGGATACCTGGGCATCCTGCCCGGCCACGCACCACTCATCAGCGAGCTTGCCGTCGGCGAGATTACCTACAAACACGGCAGCGCCACCACGCGGCTGAGCGTGGCCTGGGGCTTTGCCGAGGTGCTGCCGGAGAAGGTCACCATTCTGGCGGAGACCGCAGAGCTGGCCGCTGACATCGACGTGCCGCGCGCCGAAGCAGCTCTTGCCCGCGCCCAGCAGCACATCAAGGAAGCCGAGGACAGCACTGCTTACGAAGAGGCGGCCGCCGCGCTGGCCCGCGCGGAAACCCGTTTGGCCGTGGCAAAGCATCAATAAGCCTGTCGGCAACTTAAGACTTGGCAGATTTAAATTCAGACGTATGAACAAGGCGCCCCGGATTCACTCCGGGGCGTTTTGCTTGACGCACAAATCTCATGCACATGCCCGCCCTTATTGATAAAATTCTCGGTTCATCTTGAACTGGAGAAGCTCCCTATGAGTATCGAAGTCATTGGCGTCATCGGCGCTGGAACCATGGGCAACGGCATTGCACACGTCTGCGCCAAGAGCGGTTACAAGGTCGTCCTCGTTGAAGTAGAGCAGCGCTTCCTGGATCGCGGCCTGGCCACCATCACCAAGAACCTCGCGCGCGAGGTGGAGAAGGGAAAGCTTTCGGCTGCCGATCGCGACGCGGCACTGGCTCGCATTCAACCCTCGCTCGATCGCAAGGATCTCGCCGCCTGTCAGTTGGTCATCGAAGCCGCCAGCGAAAAATTTGAGATCAAGCAGCAGCTCTTCCGCGATTTGGATGAGATCTGCCCCAAGGAGACGATCCTCGCCAGCAATACTTCCTCCATCTCCATTACAAAACTGGCCGGTCAGACAAAGCGCCCGGATCGCGTCATCGGCATGCACTTCTTCAATCCCGTTCCGATGATGAAGCTGGTGGAGGTGATTCGCGGCATTGCCACCAGCGATGAGACCTTCGACGCGGTGAAGAGCACCAGCGAAAAGCTGGGTAAGACGCCTGTGCTCGTCAACGACGCTCCGGGCTTTGCCGCCAACCGCGTGCTGCTGCCCATGATCAACGAAGCCATCTACGCCGTGATGGAAGGCGTGGCCACGCCGGAGGCCGTCGACGAGGTCTTCAAACTGGGTATGGCGCACCCCATGGGTCCGCTGACGCTGGCCGACTTCATCGGCCTCGACGTCTGCCTGGACATCATGCGCGTTCTGCACTCCGGCCTGGGCGATTCCAAGTACCGCCCCTGCCCGCTGCTGGTGCGCATGGTGGACGCCGGCTGGCTGGGCCGCAAGAGCGGACGCGGCTTCTACAAGTACGAGTAAGTTTGCCGCAAACAAACAGCCCCACGCGCACACTGCGGGTGGGGCTTTCCTCTTGCCGCCAGAGCGTTCTACCGGATGTAGTAACCCAGGACGCGCCATGTGCCGTCTTGAGTAAGCTTTGGCGTGATGGTCTCCAATGCCGAATTCTTATTCTCAAACGTAGTTTCAAACTGGATGACGACGTACTCGCCATCCGGCATGCCGGGCAGCGTGGTGGTGTACCTGGCCGACTTTACTTTGCGCGAAAGCACCCTGCCCAGAGGCGTGCGCACGCCCTGCAAGGACTGCACAAAACGCTCGCGCGTGACCATGTCCTGCAGATTCGGCGCGGCTGCATCCCAGCTCGCGGAGTAGTCTCCAGCATCAATCAGCTTGAGCCAGTTTGTGGCGGCACTGGTGGCTCCCTGCTCGCGATCGCTCTGGCACAAGGCGACGGCCGTAAAGAATAAGACGAAGAGCAACAGGTATCGTTTCACGATCTCTCCATTGAGTAAGTTTCAAAGCAGTGTGCAGCAGGATGCCGCGCTACTTCTTGGCGGCTTTCTGGTCGTCCTCCGACGGTCCGTAGACGCCGGGCACCTTCAGTCCCGCCTGCTTCATCAGCACCGTCATCTGCGCGCGGTGATGCGCCTGGTGCATGATGGTGAACGAGAGCAGCACTCCGCGGCGCATGGGACGGCCGAAGAAGTTGATGTTTTCGGCAAACGCTGCGTCGCTGGAGCGCTCGCGCACGGCCTCCACCAGCGCAGCGGAGTTCTTGCGATAAACGGCGATGATCTCCGCCACCGTGGCGGGCGCAGGGCCACGCTCCGGTGCGGACACCAGTCCGCCCTGCGCGGGCAGCATGGCCGCGGCGGTGGTGATGTGCCAGGCCAGCGATTGCAGGGTGTATCCGCCGGGCACAACGCTCTGTGAGAGGCTTGCGTCGGTCAGCGCGTCAAACACCTTCAGCGTCGACGCGCTCTCCATCTCCCACACCTTCAGGAAGTCTTCTGTGTGATGCATGGCGACAGCATAATCCACGCCCGCAAGCAGGGCAAGCGCGACCTCGTGCGCTGCGCAAACGTACGATACAATCGCAGCGCAGGATTGAAACAACTATGACGCAATCGCAGATCACGCAACCACCCACGCTGCACTCGCCAAAGGAAAGCTACGCCCTGCTGGTCTACCTCTTTGCCCTTGCGCTCGGCGTGGGCTGCGGCCTGCTGCATGTGGCCGTGGAGAGCCTGGAAGAACCCGACCCATTGCTGAGCGCGCTGGCCGTGACGGCCTGCACCATGCTGCTGGGCGTACTGCGTCCGGCGCGGGCATGGCGATGGGTTGTGCTGGTGGGTGCGCCCGTGCCGCTGGCCATCTTCGTGGCCATGTACCTGATGCCGACCGCGCACTTCACCCGCGCCAGCATCGGAGGCTCGTTCCTGGTGGCGTTGCCGGGTTGCGCCGGAGCCTTCGGCGGCTCCATCCTGCGGCGCAAGATGCAGGAGATCTTCTTTCCCGACAAGGACGACCATCCAAACGACAAACCCGCCGCGTAGTGCGGCGGGCGGATGAGCGACTAACATCAATCCTTTACTGAAAATCAATTACTACAGAAAATCCAAAAAAATTGCTCGACAGAATTTCATCGTGGCCGGCGCAATGCTGTTACTTTGACGCATCACCGTTCTATTCCACCTCGTCATGCTCCAGTTCGCCGCGCTCCATCTTCTCCTGGCAACGGATGCAGTGAAGCGCCCAAGGCACGGCCTCCAGGCGGCGCAGGTTGATCGCCTCGCCGCACTGTTCGCACTCGCCGTAAGTTCCCTCGCTGATGGTGGCGAGCGCGCGTTCGACCATCTGTAAAAACTGCCGGTCGTTGTTGCTGCGCGCAAATAGAAATTCCTTCTGGTAACTGCCGGAGGCGCGATCGATGATGTCCTGACCGCTGTCCATCACCTGGGCCGCGCGGCCATCCTCCTCGGTGCGAGCCACGGTGGCGCGCAGGGCGCGGCGCTTTTCTTCCAGCAGAGAGCGAAAGTGGTGCAGCCTTGAGGGTTCCATAAAACTCAGTCCAATTCCCGCCGCAATATTGCCGGGCGCATCATGCCAAAGCTGTAGATATTATTCCCGTGCTGCGCTGTGGTCAACGGATGAAGGCCAGTGCGGCCGCCATCTGTTGCACGGGGATGGAAGTTCGCAAATGGGAAACAGCAGGGCATGGTGGAAAGCACAACAAAAAAGCGACCCCACTCGGGGTCGCTTCTTGAAAGAGGCTAAGAGGGAGGGAACCGTACTACGCAGATATCTTGATACTGCCCCGCGTGGTGGAGGCAGCCATGTGAAGTTGAAACTTCTGGAAAGGAACTTCCATGTTGATTTTGGCCTCTTTGTTACCCGGTTGGATGCCGGCAGCGGCGCGGCGAAGCAGAAAATATTTATTTTTTTCCGGCAGGCACAAACATCCTTTTATGAACAAGTTAGCGGCGCTTCGGTAGTTTAACTAGGCGGCAGAAAGCTGACTGGCACGAAAAAGGCCGGCGCGCGGCCGGCCCTTCCATGGCAGTTTCAGACTGCGAACTAGACGTGGTTGACCACCGTGCGCACCTTCCCGGGCTCCGGCATAAAGTGATACGGAGGCCAGGGGCCGCTGAGGGTGATCTCCACGCCTTTGAACTGCCGCAGCGCGTTGGAGTAGCGGTTCTGGTAGCGCTCAACGCCATCGGATTCGATCAGGTGTGCGATGTCCAGCACCATGCCGCTTTCATTCTTGCGGCAGCTGATCTCCTCCTGTAGCGGACTGAGCAGGCGGCTGACCTGCACGCTCAGGGCGCGGGCGCGCGACTGACGCTCACGGTCGCGGGAGGCCTGTTCCTTCAGGCGGGTCAGGTACTCGCCGCCGGCCTTGTGCGCGGGCAGTTCCATCAATTCGGCAACACACGCGCCCTCGCGGACGGTCACCTTGATGTGCATTTCCGCCTTGCCGCGCAGGTGAGCGATGCTTTCAGCGAATGTTTTCTTGTTGTTGCGGATGGCCTGGCGCAGCGCCTCGTCGCCATCAAAGACTGTGCCGAACTTGAAGGGCAGCAGGGTGGATACCTTGAAACACTCGCCCACCACCCGGGCGTGCTCCATGGCGGATTGCTGGCTCAGGGCCTGTCCGTGCTCCATCTCGCTGACGATGACGACAAACTCGCCGCAGGGGAAGCCACGCACCGGAGCCCGGTTGATGCCCTTCAGGGATTCGATGAGGAATGGCCGGCGAACCCGGCCTTGCTGGAAGCTGGACTGCTCGCTGATGCAGTATGCGTACCACGCCATCTTGGCTCTCCCGCGACCCCCGGTGAAAAAAAACCGGGAAATCCGCAACAGGTTTAACTGAAATGAAAATCTTGAGGGCAGTAACAATCTGGCAGGTGAGCCATAAGAGTCCCAGGATGAATGCCTGCACTACCGTCTTCAGTCGCTCTGTTCTTGTCTTCCAAAATCGCTTAAAAACGCAGGTACGTAATAGTTAAATCCTAAAGCGAAAGTGCTGAATTAGCAATGGAAAGCCGAATAAAACACACTGAATGGCAGATCAGAATGCTCATTTGAGCTCTGGATTGCACTAACCGTGGTGCAAAGGCATAGAAAACAAAGAGCCCCGCCCTCCGGGAACCCTTAGGGCGTCAGGAGAACGGGGCTGGATGACTGCGGAAGCGCCAGCGGCTAGCGCTTTTTCTTCTTTGCTGCAGCTGCCTTCTTTGCCGGCGGGGCGCTCTTTTTAGCCGGCTTTTGCACAGCCTTGGGCTTGGCAGCCTTCTTTGCAGCTGGCTTAGCCACCGTCTTTGCCTTCGCTGGGGCCTTTTCCGGGGCCTTGGAGGGCTTGGCGGCCACCTTTGGGGCTGCTACCTTGGACGCGGGCTTGGCGGGCTCCTTAACGGCCGCTACCTTACTTGTTGTGACCGCTGTGGGCTGGGCTTCTACGGTGGCAATGACGCCCTCGGCACCCTCCGCCCCATTAGCGGTGGAGGCTGCAACCAGCACCCGGTTCTTGGGCAGCACCACGGTGGCGATGGGCGGAACACCTTCCACGCCGATGGCACCGAGCTGGCGCAGCAGCACCTGGCGCATGCCGTCGAGCGGCGCGGGCTTGCCGGTCCAGATCTCGAATTGCCGCGCTGCCTGGTGGACGAACATCTCAACACCACTGATGGTGCCCAGGCCCTTGGCCTGCGCCATCTTGATCAATCTGGTCTCAATCGGGTTGTAGACCGAATCGAAGACCCAAACGGTGTTCAGCTCGTTCTCCTCGAGCGGGGTGTGCTTGTCGTTGCCCATGCCCACCGGCGTGGCGTTGAAGATGACGTCAAAGCTCATCTTGGCCAAGTCCGTGCGCTTGATGGCCTTGGCGCCACTCTGCTTGGCCAGGCCCTGTGCGGTGGCCGGAGTGCGGTTGAGGATGAAGACCTCGGCGCCGCGGGCGCGCAGGCCGAAGACGGCGGCACGGGCTGCTCCGCCGGCGCCCAGCACAAGAACCTTCGCGCCGTTGAGCGGCACGCGGGGGTCCAGCGCCGCGGCCACGCCGTAGACGTCCGTATTAAATCCAAACAGGCGGCCATCCTTGCCGCGCACGATGGTGTTGCAGGCACCGGTACGTTGGGTCAGTACGTCGCTATTGTCCAAATGCTCCACCACGGCCTGCTTGTAGGGCATGGTCACGCCCAGGCCGTCCAGGGGCAGATCGGTGGCCGTGGCCAGCAGGTCATCCAGGGTGCGGGCCAGCAGCGGCACGTAAACCGCGTTGACGTTCTCGCGCCGGAAGGCCGCATTCAGCACCCAGGGCGACATGCTGTGGCTGACCGGGTTGCCGGCGATGCCGTAAAACTTGGTGACCGAGTCAATCTGCTCGATGCGGTAGAAGTCGCGCAGCACGCGGAAGGTGGGTTGGCCGGGAGCGGTCTCCTTGCCTGCCTCGGCGGCGCCGAAGGTGAAGGCTGCACCGGCGCGGATGGCCAGGATGCGGCTGAGCATGCCCTGATCGCCCATGCACATGCCCACCATCGGATACTCCGAACAGTATTTTTCCAGGAAGCGCGCCATGACGACGTTATCGTGCAGGCAAGTGGCTGTGCCCACCACCTTGTAGAAGTCGGCCGTGTAGGCCCGCATGCGCTCAAAACTCTCTTCCAGCTTGGTGGTGTTCTTGAAATTGTGGCTGGAGAGGATGAGGGCGGCCTGGGCGCGCAGCTTCTCCCATGCGGCATCACTGATGGCCTCGGCGGTCTCAATGGAGACATCGAGCGCGGGGCAGCCGGCCTCGGCGGCCTTCTGCAATACCTCCATCTCACTGGCTACCGAGCCGCGGAATTGGCCTCCGGCGGCCTGGCGACGACAGGTGGCGATCAGGATGGCGTCCGGACGCACCTCCATCAGCCGGCGAATACGAGGTATGGCCGCCAGCGGCTGTGCCAGGTAGTCGAGGCGGAGTTCAATCAAAGTATTTTCGCGCAGTACAGTCTCGGCAGTGTCCAACAGTTCAGCCGGGTCGCTGGCCGTTAGAGTGACACAAATGCGCGGGATGCGTAGGCGCAGGGAGCGGGCGACGTAATTCAAGGATGAGTCAGTCATCAAGGGCACAATGGTAATGAGCCTCGCCCCAGGTTGCAATGCCCGGGCGGGCTTTTCTTCATAATTATTACAGAAATTCCGGAAAGTGCCCTTTCAGTTAATGTCTTTCTCTTTCGTCACTTGACCCCGGATACGGGCTTTGTTAGCTTCCGAACCATCCCCGCACGGCGCGGCCCATGCGCGAATACCGCGCCGTGGCATGCGGGTCGTGCGTCGAGTGCGTCTGAAAGGTAGCGCGGCAAGGGAGCATAAATGAAACGCCTGTCCGTCATCGCCATCCTGATTTGCGGCAGCCTGTGGGCGCAAAGCGCACCCTCGGCGCATGCGCCCGCCCCCAGTAAGAGCCTGGTGCCCGGCTACACGCAAATGTACTGCGCGGGTTTTGTCTATCACCACACGCTGTCGCGTAAAAACTTTATCGTCGCCAGCAAAGAAGCTCCGCATGTGGATGAATTTCCCTTGGGCGAGACCGTCTTCCTGGGCGGACCGAACCTGAAAGCTGGCGAGCGCTACAGCATCGTTCGTGAGGTGGTGGATCCCAATCTCGAGATGATCTCGCCGGAGCAGGAGATCCGCTTCAAGCACCTGGGCCACCTCTACAAGGAGATTGGCTGGGTCACCGTCAGCAGTGTGCAGAAGGGCGCCGCCGTGGCCAAGATCGGCTTCGCCTGCGACCCGGCAGTGCCCGGCGATATCATCATCCCCTTTGAGGAAAAGCCCACCCCGGCGACGCGTGAATTTGATCCGCCGCTCGATCAGTTCCTGCCCTCCACGGGTGGCCCCAGGGGCCACATCCTGGGCACCAAGGACTTTGTCGATCTGCTGGGTCGCGGCAACATCGTCTATCTCGACTTCGGGGCCAACAAGGGCGCCCGGCCCGGCGATTATCTCTACATCCGCCGGGGATACGGCGACAAGGAATTGAACAAGATTGATCAGGCCAGCGAGATGCTGCCACGCGGATTCGACCCCGGCGCCGTGCATCAGGCTCCGCTGAAGTCCATCAAGCATCTGCCCTCGCACGTGCTGGGCGAGGTACTGGTGATGTCGGTCACCGAGCGCAGCTCCACGGCGCTGATTATCCGCTCCGCGGCCGAGGTGCAATTGGGCGACGTGGTGGAAAGTGAAGGCCCGGGCAGCGAACCTGTTCAGGAAGCCAAACCCAAAACCCAGCCGCCCTGCAAAATATTAGGCAACTGGCGCCATCGCATCTTTTTGGGCGGCTGCGTACCCGGCAAGTAGGGGTTGAAGCACTCCCGCAAGCTCGGACTGCTGGCCCTGGTGGCTTCTACCTACGCCATGGTCAGCGGCGGCCCCTTCGGTCTGGAAGAGATCGTCGGCGGCAACGGCTACCGGCGCACCATCCTCATTCTTTGCATTACTCCGCTGCTGTGGGCCCTGCCCACCACGCTGATGGTCAGCGAACTGGCCAGTGCCATGCCGGAGACCGGCGGCTTCTACGTGTGGGTGCGCCGCGCCATGGGCCCCTTCTGGGGATTCCAGGAATCCTGGCTCACCTTCCTCGGCTCGGTCTTCGACATGGCTGTCTACCCGATCCTCTTTGCCGCCTATCTCGGACATCTGCTGCCGGCTCTCGGCGTGGGGCATTGGCCGCTGGCGCTGGGCGTGGCGATGATCGCCGTCTGCGCCATGATGAACCTCTTCGGCGCGGGATTCGTAGGCCGCGGCAGTATTTTCTTTGTGCTCTTTCTGCTGACGCCCTTTGCATTTCTCGTCTGGATGGGGATGAACGCACCACACGTGGCAGCCGCGCATTCACACGTCACGCGTTCAGACTTAATGGGCGGCGTGCTGATTGCCATGTGGAACTACATGGGATGGGACAACGCCTCGCTGGTGGCCGGCGAGGTGGAAAACGCTCGCAAGACCTATACCCGCGCCATGACCGTCAGCCTGCTGGCGGTGGTGATTAGCTACCTGTTGCCCATTGCCGCCGCATGGCACGCCGGAGTGCAGCAGCAGGCATGGGAGACCGGCTCGTGGGTGAACATTGCGGCTCTATTCGGCGGGCAAAGGCTGGCGGCCCTGATGACCGCCGCGGGAATGCTGGCTGCCTTCAGCACATTCAATGCGCTGGTGATGTCGCTCTCGCGGCTGCCCTATGCCATGGCGCGCGACGGATATTTGCCGAAGATCTTCGCGCGTGAAAATTCCGCGGGCGCGCCGTGGGTAGCCATCATCGTCTGTTCGCTGCTGTGGGGGATGGCCATGGGACTGGGCTTCGAGCGCACGGTGATACTCGACGTGCTGCTGACCGGGCTGAGCATCCTGTTGGAGTTTGTCGCGCTGATTGTGTTGCGCCGCCGCGAGCCGGAGCTGCCAAGACCCTTCCGCATTCCATTCGGAGCTGCCGGACTCGCCTTGGTCAGCGTACCGCCCACGGTGCTTATCGTCATCAGTTGCGTGCGCAGCCGCAGCGAGCAGATTGGCCCGGTTAGCGCATTGATGGTGGGCGTGGTGCTGATCGCACTGGGAGTGGTGGGGTACTACGTGGGGCCGGGGAAAAAGCGCACGGCCTGATTTTGCTTTCGCATTCGGGCGATGAATCTATTCGCGCAAACTCTCTCCCGGCGTACTCTCGCCGAAGACCTCGGCGGTAAAGGCTTCCAGCTTGGCGCCCTTCTTCCACTGGTCTTCCGGCAGTCCGGCCTTGCGGCAGGTTTGCGCTAAAAACGTCTCGCGATTCCATCCCCATTCCACAGGAACCTGCGGCAGCAGAAGGCCGCGATGTCCGCCGTGCGTGATCATCAATCCGTGGCGGCCCACCACGACATCCTCCGGCGCGATGGCAAACATCGGCGACAGCACGCTGATTTCAAGTTGCAGTTTGCCGAGCTCAGCCTCGGTGACGGGTTGGAAGCGCGGGTCTTCCAGCGCTGCGGCAATGGCCATCTCGCGAACCGTCTCATCGAGCGGCGCGTAGGCCGTGATGCTGCCGATGCAGCCGCGCAGCTGACCGTCCTCATGCAGGGTGACAAAGGCTCCCCTGGACTGGTGCAGGTGCGGTGTGGCCACCGGCGACTGCGAATCAACCTCGCTTCCAGTGACCGCCGCGCGGATGGTTGCGTGCGCCAGTTGCAGAAGCCAGCGCTGCTCGGCCGCAGAGTATTCACCGGTTGTTTTTTCGTGGATGGAATGGCCGGAAGTGGAATTGTCAGAAGCAGCGCTCATCGCAAGGCCTCCTGTGTTGTGCCGCTCTAGTTGTCTCCGCTGAGTTGGCGGAGTACTTCAGCGAGGAAGAAGCGCAGGCTGGCCACGCTGGTCAGCACCGAGACGGTAATCAGCACCCAGATGCTGGCGCGCGCCACCAGTATGCCGGAGAAATCACCGAACCATATCGGCCAGGCATGCGCCATCAGGATGCTGACCACACTCACCGATTGCACCACGGTTTTGTACTTGCCGATGTCGACGTAGCGCAGCTCCAGGTTTTGCTGCGTGGCCACCGACTGCAAGGTGGTGACCAGGAATTCGCGGGCGACGATGATGACGGCCACCCAGGGCGCGACCAGCTCCGGCGCAAAATAGACGAGCGCCACAAAGGCCGTGGAGACCAGCAGCTTATCGGCCAGCGGAGAGAGCAGGCCGCCGAGCACGGTGACCTTGCCCATGCGCCGCGCAATCTGTCCATCCAGCCCGTCGGTGACCGAGCCGAGCAGAAACAGGAAGGCCGCCACCATCTCCTGGCGTCCGTATGGCGCACCGAGGCGCGTGGTGGCCATCGCCCACAAAAACAAAGGCACGCATGCTATGCGTGCCAGCGTGATGGTATTCGGCAGGTTCACGGCAGAGGATGCTTCGGCCCCCAATGGCCGAATGTTGCTGTTAGCGGCCCGCGCTAGTGGCATCGCCTTGGGCGCGGGCAAGGTGGCTGGCTCAGGCCTCGGCCGGAGGAGCAGCTTCGGTTACAGTGGCTGCGGCGCCGTCGTGGTTCACCATGTCCTTCAATTCCTTACTGGGCTTGAAGAAGGGAATCTTCTTGGGCGGCACTTCGACGCGGTCGCCGGTTTTGGGATTGCGTCCCACGCGTGGTTTGCGCTGGCGGGTGCGGAAGCTGCCAAATCCGCGAATTTCAATCTTATCGCCGGAACGCAACGCCCGAACCACACTGTCAAAGATGGTCTCTACAATGACTTCGCTGTCCTTGCGGGTCAACTCGGCCAGTCGTGAAACTTCTTCGATAAGATCGGCTTTCGTCATGTTCTTGTATCTCCGTTTTAGCGGAATTCGTGCAACCCCTGCCGGGCCAGGCTCGCAAGGTTAAAACGTTGGCAAAAGGGAGTTTACCACGCTCTCGCCGAAAAAAAGTAGGGGACTTACAGAAGCTTTTTTTACTTTTGGGCACCCCTATTTGCCAAAGAGGTGGCTGAACATGCTGCCGAGCCGTTGCCATAAGTGCGGCTTTTTCTCCGGTTTAGCCTCTGCTGCTGGCGGGGCCGGGGGGGTAATTCGCGGCAGCAGGGCCAGGGTCAACGGCGAATTATCATGAGAGGTGGAAAGCCTTGCCACTGTTACAGTTACGTCCTGAATCTCATCCTTGCCACGGTAGGCAAAGGTGGTATCGGCCTTGAGGTGCGCCTCCGGCTGGCTGGCCGACACCAGGTGAGTCTCCTGCACGGTGTTCGGATGTACGGGCTCCGGGGCTGGTTTGGGAGGCGTGGCTGGGTTCAGGGCCGGGCAGCCACAATCTGCCGGCGCCGCGGTGGCCCGGCTGATGCGTCCGCCCTTGAAGAGCACGCTTTTTCCCGGGGTGAGCTGGTAGCTTTCACTGCCCATCATCTCGGCCAGAAACAGCGATGCGTCGTTGCCGGCGAGCGGGCGCAGGCAGGTGTCTCCGCTGGGAGTGACGCTTATGGCAAAGTGAAAATTGCCGGGACCGATGAGCTGCACGCGGAAGTCCGGCGTCAGCAGGGAATCCGCTCCGCCGCCAAGGGCATAGTCCACCTCCAGCGTGCCGCTGTTGAGGCCGAAGACCATCGTCTTGCCCTCGGCGTCGGCGTTGACCGTAAGGCTGGTTTTGGGACAGATGCGAACGTCTCCGCCACGCAGCAGGTGCAGGCGGGCCGCGGCCTCGCCGGCGGTAATCTGCGAACCGCTCTGGACGCGTGTGCCACCACCTTCCAGGCTGACCATGCCGCGCACGCTGGCGCCTTCGGCAATGAGTTCGCCAACGGGCTTTTGCGCGCTCAGGGGCGCGGCCGTCAACAGCAGCAGGAGTGGCAGCGGCCAGCGTTGGCCGAGAAAGAAAAATCGCATCACGACCGGGGCGGTTGGTTAATCGGAGGATAGACTTTCAGAGTTTGATCGTCGGAGACGAATTCGTAGTTCTGGATGGCCGCTGCGACCTCGAACGCTCCCTTGTTGCCGCCAACCCGCACCACCTTGCCAACGCAGCGCACGTTGATTGGCTCAGTCATGGTGACCGTGGAGGGCAGGGTAAGGGTGAACTCGATCTCCGAGTCCTTTTCGAGGGCTGAGTCGCAGGTGAAACAGACGCCGAGCGAACTGACGTCTTTCGTCGTGGCTGCGGATAGCGCCATATTGCCCGTGGGCATGTTTACCTTGACCGGCAATTCCAGGGCAAAGCGCGGAATGGCTCGTTTTTCCCGACCGGCTGGCTCGTTCATCGCATGGCTCCTTACGCTACACTACAGCTTACGTCCGCTCCCGGAAGTGTCAAGTCACTAGTTCATATACCCCCCGGGGCCAAGGTAACCCGATGCCCGGCCAGGGAATGTACCCGGCCGGGGAAATGGACCATGCTGGACTTAGGACAGAAGCCAGGGGCGGCGCATCAGATGGACGGTGGATCTGTCCATTGGGACAATGTTTAAGGATGTACACCACGTTGTTGCCCCGGGCCTGCTGCCGTATACTTCTTCAGAACCGTGGTGCCATTGAATTTATGTTCTTCAGACGCGGGCTGTCTCTCTTCGAGGGTGCATGAGAATCAAGTTTTGGGGTGTGCGTGGTTCCACTCCCACTCCGCAATTGGAGAACATGCAATACGGCGGCAACACCTCCTGCGTCGAGGTGCAGGTCAACGATCACGTCTACATCTTTGACTGCGGCACGGGCTTTCGCAACCTGGGCAAGCAGATGATGCAGGAACACGGCACCGATCCCATCTTTGCCCACGTATTTCTCTCGCACTTTCACTGGGATCACATCCAGGGAATTCCGTTTTTCCAGCCGCTGTATGAAAACAGCGACAACTATTTCTTCTTTCACTCCAGCAGCCGCACCCGCGGGCTGCAGCGCGCCATTGAAGAGCAGATGGCCGACCCGTACTTTCCGGTGGATATGACGGAGATGGCGGCGCACTGCAACTTCTACGACATGGAAGAAGAGCGCGTCGAATTCGACGACTGCACAATCCAGTCCATGTGGCTGAACCATCCCCAGGGCTGCCTCGGCTTCCGCCTGGAGACCGCCAACGGCATCTTTGTGTACGCCACGGACAACGAGCCCGGCCATCCGGTGTTTGACCGCAACGTGCGCAAGCTGGCCGAGGGCGCCGACGTGCTCATCTACGACGCGCAGTATTTGCCCGAGGAGTACCAGGCCAAACGCCGCGGCTGGGGACACAGCCACTGGCGCGAGGCGGTCAACATTGTGATGCAGAGCGGCGCCAAGGAACTCATCCTCTATCACCACGATCCCGACCACGATGACCAGTGCATCGACAAAATCGTGAAGAGTGCCGGCGAGTACTACCCAAGCGTGCGCGCCGCCAAAGAAGGCCTGGTCATCGAGCTGTAGCGCGCTGTCCCATCTTTACTCCCATCAACTCCGCAAAGGCCCTGGCCGCGTTTGATAGATGACGGTCGCGCCGCCGCACAAGGTAGCTGGGCAGCGTGGTATCCATCTCCGCCAGGCGCGCCATCACCAGGTAGCCCGCAGCAATCTCGCGCTCCACGCAACTACGGGCCTGCACGCTGACGCCGAGCCCGGCTTCCACGGCGCGCTTGACGCCCTCCAGGTTGCCGAACTCAAGAACCGCGCTAGGCGTGATTCCCATGCGCGCGAGCCGCTCCTCCAGCACGGCGCGGGTTCCGGCGCCGCGTGCCGCCATGAGGAGCGTCTCCCCGGCGAGTTCGCGGGGGTGCACGCGCCGGCGGTGTGCCCAGCGGTGTCCCGGCGGAGCGATGGCCACCAGTTCATCGCGCATGAATTCGTGCAATTCCAAGTGCGGGTCCTCGATTTTGTACGTCACCAGCCCGAGGTCCATCTTGCCGTCCAGCACCCGGGCGAAGATCTTTTTGCTGAGTGCGATTTCCAGGGTCACTGTAATTTCGGGATGCAGATTGCGGAAGGCCGCCAGACGCTGCGGCAGAGTGTAAACGCCAATCAGGAAGCTGGTGCCCAGGGCAACCGTGCCGCTACGTAGTCCCTGGAGGTCGGCAATTCGGCGATCTGCATCACCGACGGCCTGCATGATGCGCCGCGTGGCCTGGTAGAGCTCTGCACCTGCCGCGGTCAGCTCAACACGGCGACCCAGGCGATCGAACATCGGCAAGCCGTAGTGCTCCTCCAACTGGCGGATGTGCTTGCTGATGCCGGGCTGGGTGAGATGCACGGCCTGGGCGGCGCGGGTAAAGCTGCGGGCCTCGCAGACGGCGTGGAAGATACGCAGCTGATCAAGATCAATCATAACCACAGAGAATAGCATAGATAAAAACGATTCATTTGAATGATGGATTGCGAACCCGCATACTCATTCCAGATCGAAAGAATTGGAAGGAGACAATCCAAATGACAAGCGCAACCTACGAAACCCTACAGGCGATGAACCTCTCCGAGCGCAGCATGACCAAACTGGAGTCCGCGCAGCTGGTGAACCAGGCGCTGGAACTGGTGCTGGCCAACGGCTCCATGCCTGCATAGTAGTTTTGTCTCTGCCCACCCGGCACGCTGCCCCATCCGGGGCACGCGCCCGGGCGGCGGGCCGTACGGCCATTGCCACTCTCCCACTCGAGCATCCGCTCAACCATTTTGAATCCCATGATTAGCAGTTGTAATGAGCCGGCAACTCTCTCGCCTGGTCCTCGCGCCGTGGTTTCCGCTGTGATAACCTAAAACGTTTACCCGGTCCCGCGCGTTGTGGGCCGGGTATTGAGCTTTCTGAAGTGAATGGCAAGGAGCAATCATCATGGAGAATCGCAGCGCACAACATCACAAGGACCGCCAGGTGGAGGCCATCAAAGAGGAGCTGGTGCTGATCGTCACCGGCGAACTCAACGACCCGCGTATCGGGCTGGTCACCGTGCAGGATGTGGTGATGGCACCGGGCAGCAAGAGCGCGCGCATCTACGTGAGTCTGGAAGGCGACGAAAAGGAACAGAAGCAGAGCCTCTCCGCGCTGAATGACGCGATCGGCTATATTCGCCACCAGCTGGCGGATGCCTTGGGTCTGCGCGTGGCTCCCGACGTGCACTTTGTGGCCGATACCAGCGTGCTGCATGGGGCGCGGGTAGAGCAGTTGCTGACCCGCATTGAAAAACGCGAGAGGAAGCGCAAGCCTTGAATTGCCTGGACGAAATCGTTGCCGCCATCCGGGCGCGCGAGCGCTGGCTGGTGACCAGTCACGCCCGTCCGGACGGAGACGCCGTGGGCAGCGTGCTGGGCTGCGTGCTGATTCTGCGCGCCATGGGCAAGAAGGCCGACGGTTACCTGGCCGACGGCGTGCCGTTCCTATATCGGGAGCTGCCCGGCGCCAGCGAGATTCTCACCATTCCAGTAGAGGCCGGTGAGTATGACGGCGTCTTCGTGCTGGAGTGCGATGGCTTCCGCCGCACCGGTTTGAAGGGGCTGAGCGGGTTGTTCAGCATCAATGTGGATCATCACGAAGGCTCCTGCGAGTTCGCCAACCTCAACTACATTGTGCCCACGGCCGCAGCCTGCAGCGAGCTGGTGTACCACCTGGCGCTGGCCGCCGGTGTCTCCATTACCCCGGAGATTGCCACCAGCCTGTACACGGCGGTGCTCACCGACACGGGCTCGTTCTGCTATCGCGGCACCACCGCGCAGACCTTCGCCTTTGCCCGAGAGATGGTGCTGGCCGGGGCCAATCCGGCGGAGATTGCGCAGCAGGTGTACTTCTCCAATCCAGCGGGCAAAATGCACTTGCTGGGCCGCGCCCTCAGCACCTTGCAGGTGGAAGACGGCATCAGCTGGATGCACGTCACCCAGGCCGACATGCGGCAGAGCGGCGCCAGCGAACTGGACTGCGAGGGGCTGGTGAACTGGGCCTTCAGTATCCATGGCGTGGAGGCAACGGCATTTTTTCGCGAATCAGCGCCAGGGAAATACCGCGTCAGCCTGCGCAGCAAGGGGCGCGTGAACGTGGCGGCGATCGCAGCGGGCTTCGGCGGCGGCGGGCATCGCTGCGCCAGCGGACTGGGCGTGGAGGGCAGCTTCAAGGATGCCACCCGCAGCGTGCTGGGCGCCTTGCGCGCCGGGCTCGAGCAGAGCCGGCAGCTGGAGCAGGCGGATAGCGTGGCCGGCTGATATCAATTTTCCTGGACAAAAAGGTAGTCAAGAATGTACGAGATGTTGCACGACCCGATGCAGATGTCTTCCTTCGCCGGCGCACTGATGATTCTCATCGCCTACGCCGGTCACCAGTTCGGACGGATGAGTCCGCGCTCCGCGCTTTATAACCTGCTGAACGCCGTCGGCAGCAGCATCCTCGGCTACGTGGCGCTGCACCCTTTCAAGCTGGGCTTCGTCATCCTGGAATTTACCTGGGTGGCCATCAGCATCTGGGCCATGCTGCGGCCAAAACCAGCCGCGGTGGAGGGCTGATAGAAAAACGTCGTGCAGGATTTTCATATGACGAAATGCATATGAAGGAATGCTCGGAAAAACAAGGAGCGCGGCCACGGCCGCGCTCCTGCTGTTTACGGCGCTAGCGTCATTGGCCGATGCGTACGCGCAGGTTCTTGGGGATGAAGAAGAACGTCACCAGCGCGCCCAGCACCAGCACTGCGGCAATGATGTAGAGCGCCGCGCTTTTATCGGGGGAGATGGCCTTGGCCCACACCGGCACGTTGGGGCCGATGTATCCGCCAAGGTTGCCCACCGAGTTCACCCAGCCGATGCCGGCCGCTGCGGCCGTTCCGGTGAGGAAGGCCGAAGGCAGCGGCCAGAAGAGCGGCATGGAGCCGATGACGCCGAGGGTTCCGATGCTGAGGAAGGTGATGGCCAGGTATGGATTGCTGGCGTAAACGCCGCTCAGTACCAGTCCCACGGCACCGGCAATCGTGTTGCACACGTAGTGCAGTCGGCGCTCGCCGGTTTTATCCGAGTGATTGCTGAGAAGGATCATGCCAATGACGGCCACGCCATAGGGAATGGCCGTGATGA
>Ga0371490_1000708_pt1 | contig 20549 bp, 20 predicted proteins | sample MB2SIPfraction_FD_207959 | JGI IMG/M metagenome (GOLD analysis project Ga0371490, IMG submission 207959) | Lab enriched peat soil microbial communities from McLean, Ithaca, NY, United States - MB28FN SIP fraction | ecosystem: Environmental > Terrestrial > Soil > Wetlands > Peat | place: USA... | reverse complement strand
CGTCCCGAGGCCTACCTGGCCGACGCCCTGGTTGCCCTTGTCACGAGGTCTTCGAAAGACGAGGCGGGCACCCGTCGCCCGAAGGCCCTCGCCCACCTTCGAGTCGACATAACGGCCCTCCGCCGGGGGAACACCGCTCCTGGGGAGATCTGCGAGATCGAAGGCGTGGGGCCCGTCTCTGTGGCCACAGCCCGCGAGCTTTTGGGAGACTCGATCGCGAAGCTGTTGATCACGAGCGCGACCGACGTCTATTCCATCTGCAACCTCGGCCGCGCCGTGCCGGCGAGGCTCTACAGCGCCCTAGTGGAACGCGACCGGTGCTGTGTCGTGCCCGGATGCTCATCGACGCGCAACTTGGAGATCGACCACCGCCTCGTCCCTTTCGCCCAGGGGGGAGCGACAGAGCTCGCCAACCTCGCCAGGCTCTGCCACTACCACCACTTCTTGAAGACCCATGACGGCTACAGCCTGGAGGGAGGGCCCGGGGCCTGGATCTGGGTGCACCCCGACGGCACCCGGCACGGCCCGGGCGCCTCGCCGCCCCGGGATCGAACCGCTCCCCCGGGCACAGATCCACCCCCTACTGGTCAGCCTGTCGCGGGGGACGGGCCCGAGCGCGCCCATGAGCAGCAAGATGAGCCACCCCAGCCCGCCGAGGCCGAGCGGCCCGCCGAGGTCGAGCCACAACGGCCCCCTGAGCCAGAGCAGCCGAGCCTGTTCGGCGGAACCGGCGACGGCGCCGACCGCCGGAGCGCCGACGGCTCGAGCCACGCCGCCTGAGCCGACCCGCCGCGGCGCAGCGCGCGGCTGACGCAATGGTCGGCTCGGCGTGGCCGAGCGCAGCGTGGCCCGACGTAGCGTGGCCCGACGTAGCGTCGCCTAGCGCAGCGCGGCGTCGGCGGTCTCTCAAGAGTCCGGCTGTGTTTGTCCCCCGGCTGAATCCCATGTGCTGATTCGCTCCGTTGATCCCGCTGCGTCTGCGAGGACCTCAACCCCTGAGCGTGGCCTGGTACTCACTCTCGACCTCGCTGATGCACTGAGCTCTGAGCTCCGCGACCTCGGCGTCGGTCATGGTTCGGTCAAGAGCACAGAACCGCAACCGGAAGGCGAGGCTTCGCGAGCCCTCGCTCACGCCCGGCCCCCGGTAGACATCGAAGAGCTCTACGGATTCGCACAGGTCGCCGGCGGTGCGGCCGAGTGTCGTTTCGACTGCTGCAGCGGGGACTGAGTCGGCAACAACGAAGGCAAGGTCGACGTCACTGGAGGGGAACCGGCTCACGGGTCGTGCGGCGAGCGGTCGGCGGGGTGCAGCTGCGAGCTTCCCAAGGTCGAGCTCAAGCCAGCCCGCTCGCGGGTGCGCCAGGTCATAGGCCCGAAGCGTCTCCGGGTCCACTTCGCCAACGACGCCGAGCACGACGCCGCCGGCCACGATCTCCGCGGTCCGCGCCGGGTGGAGGCCGGCCCTGACGGCAGGGCGGAGCTCGGTCGCTTCCAACCTGAGTGCGTCTGCGATCACGCGCCAGGCGTTCACAGCTGCGCCGGCGTCGTCATCGACGTCCGCAAGAAGCAGTGCGACCAGCTCCCACTCGTCAGGCAGCTCCAGGCCGCCTGGCGCGACAGGCCTAGAGGAGCCTTCTTCCGGTTCCGACGCTGTCGGCGAGCGCGGCATCGCGAACACATCGCCAATCTCGAACAGCCGCAACCAGGGATGGCGGTGACCGACGTTGTGGCGCATCGCCTCGAGCAGACCCGGAAGCAGTCCTCCCCTCAAGGCGGACTCCTCTGCGACCATGGGGTTCAGCAGCTCAACAAGAGGACCGACCACTCCCCCGCGCTCTTGGTCCCGCGGCTCGACAATCGACATCGTCCATGCCTCGTGGGCTCCGAGCCCGGCCAGCACCCGCTTCAGCCGGCGGCGCAGAACCTGCAGATCTGTGAGCCGACCTACAAATGGAGACCGCCGCTGCGACACCGGCAGCTCCTGGTAACCGATCCGCCGCGCCACCTCTTCTGTCACGTCCACCTCACGACGGACGTCAGGGCGGAACGAAGGGACCTCGACCTCGAGAGCACCCGAGGAGCGGTCGTCGGGAAGGCTTGTCACGAAGCCCAAAGGTTCCAGGAGCTCCCCGACCTCCGAGTCCTGAAGCTCGGTTCCAAGCAGTGCACCGATCCGGTCCGTTCGGACTGCAATCCGCCATGGCACGTAGGCCACAGGGTGCGCATCGAGCGAACCCGCCGCAACCACGGGCGGAGCGACCCCCGCCGCTCGAGAGGCAGCGACCACGAGCTCGCAGAAACGCAGTGCCGCGCGCTCCATCATCTCCGGATCCACCCCGCGCTCGAAGCGCACGGATGCCTCTGTCCTGAGCCCGACTCGCCGTGCAGTCCGAGCGACGGCCACAGGAACGAAAGAACCGACCTCGAGCAGCACCCGCGAAGCCTCCGAACTGATCTCGCTCGACTGGCCGCCCATGATCCCCGCGATCCCGACCGGATGGTCCTCGGCGTCGCAGATGAGGCAGTCGGTTCCCGCGAGCACGTCGTCCGGCTTGGCCGTAGCGGTCCCTAGCACTCGGGTCACCCCGTCAAGAGTGACGAGCTCCTCGCCGGCACGGGCCGCTCGAACTCGCAGCCCGTGGCCTGCGAGCCGGTCGAGATCGTATGGATGCGTCGGCTGGCCGAGCTCGAGCATCACATAGTTCGACGCGTCGACGATCGCGTCGATCGGCCGCATCCCTGCCAAGGTCAGTCGGCGGCCGATGACCGCTGGCGACGCGACACTGGTCACGCCGAGCAGCACCTTGCCAATGAGCCGACGGCACAGCTCCGGCGCGAGCACCTCGACGCTTGCGAACGTGGAGGCTGGCTCAGGTCCGTCCTCCACGACGGGCTCGGGAAGCTGGAGCGGGAGACCCCGGCGGGCGCCTATGTCCCGCGCGATGCCAGCGATGCAAAGGCAGTCGGGCCGGTTGCCCTCGATGGCTAGGTCGAAAACGACATCGGGCTCGTATCCGGGGCCCAGGTAGTCGGCCAGCGGCATCCCGAGCTCGAGCTCATGATCACTGCCGGCGAGGACCTGATCAGAGCGAGCAAGCAGACGCTGCGGATCCCCCGGCGCGCTCCGGCCGAGTACGAGGATCCCGTCATGATCCTCCGAGAGCCGCAGCTCGCGACCCGAGCAGATCATCCCGTTGGAGACCACGCCCCGCATCCGCCGCTGCTCGATCAAAAAGTCACCCGGCAGCACCGCACCCACCGGTGCCAACGGCACGATGTCTCCGACTTCGAAGTTCCACGCTCCGCAAACCACCTCGACCGGCTCGGGGCCGCCCGCGTCGACCACGACGCGCCGGATCCTGTCCGCCTTCGGGATGGCGGCGATCTCGAGCACGCGGGCCAACACCACGTCGCGCAAGCCTTCGCCGACCCTCTCCACGCCCTCGACGACCAGGCCGAGCGCGTCAAGGTCGGCCGCGAGCGCGGCCACCTCAGAGCGATCGGTTGGTCGTGTCTCGAGCGGTGTCAGTTCCCGCAACCACGACAGTGGAACACGCACTTCCTCATCTCCTCAAGCCTCGTCCGGGGCAACTTGCCATGCCCCGCGTTGTACTGCCTCGCTTTGCCTCGCCACCTTGCAGACACTGCCCAAGCCCGGCGCTCGCGCGCAACATCTCAGCTCGCTCGAGGTCTCAGAACTGCCCGAGAAACCTCACGTCGTTCTCGATCATCACCCTCAAGTCGGCGATGCCGTGCCGCATGATCGCAATCCGGTCGATCCCGAACCCGAAGGCGAACCCAGTCCACTGCTCCGGATCGACGCCGGTCGCCTCGAACACCGCCGGATGCACCATCCCGCAGCCGCCGAGCTCGATCCAGCCGACACCGGCACACGTCCGGCAACCCTCGCCGCCACAGATCACGCACGACATCTCGAACTCCGCCGACGGTTCGGTGAACGGGAAGTACGCGGGGCGCAGCCGGGTCCTCGTCCCTGCGCCGAAGATGGCACGGACGAAGGTGTCGATCGTCCCCTTCAGGTCCGCGAAGGTGACACCGTGATCGACGACGAGGCCCTCGATCTGATGGAACACGGGCAAATGGGTCGAGTCCGGTGTGTCCTTTCGGTACGTGCGACCGGGCGCCACCGCATAGATGGGCAGCACGCCCCGCTGCAGAAGCCTTATCTGGACAGGCGAGGTGTGAGGGCGCAAGAGCACGCTCCAGGGCTCGCCGAAGTCGACGTAGAAGGTGTCGAGAGGGCTCCGGGCGGGATGGTCCTCGGGGATATTGAGCGCCTCGAAGTTACGCCAGCCCGTCTCGACCTCGGGCCCCTCGGCGATCTCATAACCCATGCCGACGAAGACGTCCTCGAGCGCCTCGCGCACCTGGGTGACGAGATGCAGGTGACCGGCCAGGTGCCCGGGCAGCACCTCAGTCAGGTCCAGGTGGTCCGCGGCAAGCCGTTCGGCCCTGGCAGCCGCCATGAGCTCCATTCGCCGGCCCTCCGCGACGGTCTCAAGCCGGGCGCGCAGCTCGTTCAGAAGCCGGCCCGCCTCCGGGCGTTCCTCGGGCGCCATCGACCCGAGCTGCTGGTACAACTCTGCGAAACGGGACCTTTTCGATCGGAACGCCACGCGCTCGCACTCGTCGAGCGCGTCCAGATCAGTAGCTTCTTCGAGGGCGGTTATCGCCTCGGTCTCGAGCTCGGCGATCTCCCCGAAGAACTCGGGCGTCAAAGGGCCAGTGGTCACGCTGCCACCTTCGAGCGGCTGGTCGGGCGATGGGACGACAAGCGACTGACCCGGCGATGCCACAGGCGCCTGGTCGGGGGATGCCATCGGGCCATGCTATGGCACCCTCAGCTCGCTGACGTGCGGCGACGGCGCACCGCGTCGAAGCAGAGCACGGCAACGGTCATCGCCACGTTCAGCGACTCGGTCCCATCCTCCATCGGGATCGTCAGCGAACCGTTCAGACCGCTCACGACCTCGGCTGGCAGCCCGGCTCCCTCGTTGCCGAGCACGAGCGCGGTTGGCCCCTCGAGGTCGGCGACGGCGTAGTCGGTCCCACCGTGGGGCACAGTCGCCCAGCATCGGAAACCGAACTCGGCCAGGGCTCCGAGGGCCTCGGCCGGCGTGGCGCCTACCACGAGAGGCACCCGGAACACCGCGCCAGCGCTTGCGCGCACGACCTTCGGATTGAACGGGTCGACGGTGCCCGCGCAGCAGATGACGCCCTTGACGCCAGTGGCACCCGCGATGCGCAGCACGGCCCCAAGGTTGCCCGGATCGCGCACGTCCACACAGACGAGCACCAAGTCGGGTCTTCTTTCCGGCCCAGATCCGGAAGGCACGCTGCGGGGCCCAGATCCGGAGGGCAGGCTGCGGGGCCCGGGTCCGGAAAACACGTTGCGGGGCCCGGCTCCGGAGGGCAGGCTGCGGGGCCCGGGTCCGGAAGGCAGGCCGTCCGGCCCAGCACCGGATGGGAACCGGAGCCCGCGCGGTTGACGACCGGACAGCAACTCGTCCAGTCCTATGTCGACCGCCTCGACGACCGCACAGACCGATTGTGGACTCACAGTGTCGGCCACCCGCTCCATGATCCCGGGGCCTAGCTCGAAGATGACCAGCCCAGCCCTGGCCGCTCGCTCAACGACGGCCACCGCCGGCGCTGACGACCGCCAATCGGCAGCTACGAAGAGCAACTCGACCGGAGCACCGGCGTCCAGCGCGGCCTCGACAAGTTTCACGCCCTCGGCCACGAAGGCGTGCTCGGTGTCTCGCACACTCGAGCGGCGGAGCAGTCGCCGCAGACGCTGAACCCGCTGGTCACGTGCACCAAGCCGTCTAACGCTCAAGCACACGTTGAAGCTCACTCGGACCGTCGCTGAGACTAACGCTCAAGTTGGTATTTAGACTTAGGAAGCTGCCTCATCAACGTTGTCTTCCTCGCCCGTGTACGAGGCGTCGTCTCCGAGAGCTGCCACGGAGATCTGCACGAGTGCTGAGAACGCTTGTGGGTCGCGAACCGCGAGATCGGCGAGGATCTTGCGGTCGACTTCCACCTCTGCTTTGTGCAAGCCGGCAATGAACCGGCTGTAGGTCGTGCCGTTGAGGCGTGCTGCGGCGTTGATGCGTTGGATCCATAGCTTCCGGAAGTCGCCTTTCCGGGCGCGGCGGTCGCGATAAGCGTACTGCAGCGAGTGCATGACTTGCTCGTTCGCGGCCCGGTACGAGCGCGACTTGTTGCCATAGAAGCCCTGTGCGCGTTCGAGAACGGTCCTCCGGCGCTTCTTGCCATGGACTGAGCGCTTCACCCTGGCCATTTGGGGGCTCCCTTCATCGTCGATACCAGTGCGATCAGTTGTGTTCTTGAGTTCGTGTCGGAGCAGCGGAGCTCATGGCCGGGCCAGGACCTCACCGGATGGGGTCCCCTCAGGCAGGCTCGGCTGGTCCTTAGATCCCGAGCAGCCGGCGAACGCTCTTGCGGTCGGCTGAGGACACCCCGACCTCGTGAGCGAGGCGACGAGTGCGAACCGACGACTTCTTTTCGAGCATGTGGCCGCGGTTCTGCTGCCGGCGCCTGATCTTCCCGGTACCAGTGATCTTGAAACGGGCCACTGCACCCCGGTCCGTCTTCTGCTTCGGCATTTCCGTGTCCCTCGCCTTCGATTCTGTCTTCGACTCGTGTCTTCGTCTTGCACTGCTGTCAGTGCTCTACGTCTAGGGACCGTTCTCGTCCCGGTCCGGTGGCGCAGCTATGTCGCCGCGACCCGCACGGGCCTTCGCGCCGGGTGGCTGCACCAGCGACCGGGACCATCCCGATCGGCGCCTTTCTTGTTGCTTCCTATACCACTCCCTACCTACCGGTGGGTCTCCACCTGGGGATCCACCTCCACAGTCACCATCTCAGGAGCCACCTCCACAGTCACCTCAACTGAAGCTGAGCCGAGGTCGTCTGTCGGCCCAGACTCAGCCGGCGCGTTGCCGTTGGTGGCCACCCGGTTCCGTTCCCCGGTCACGTGTCTCGCCTCTGATGACTGTCTCGCCTCTGATGACTGTCTCGCCCGCTTATCGGGTGCGAGCACCATGACCATGTTCCGTCCGTCCAGGCGACCTTCCGTCTCGATCTTGGCCACTCCGTCGATCTGCTCGGCAATCCGGTCGAGAATGCGCTTTCCCAGGTCCGGGTGAATGACCTCCCGTCCCCGGAACATCACCGTCACCTTGACTTTGTGGCCCTCGTTCAAGAACCTGAGCACCTGGCGGGTCTTGGTGTCGAAGTCACCCGGTCCGATCTTCGGCCGGTATTTCATCTCCTTGATGCCGATGTTGCTCGTCTTGCGCCGCGACTCCTTCGCCCGTTGCGCAGCGTCGAATTTGAACTTCCCATAGTCCATGATCCGGCAGACCGGGGGATTCGCCAGAGGCGCCACCTCCACCAGATCGAGATCTTGCTGCTGGGCAATGGCGAGCGCCTGTGCAAGAGGCGTGATCCCGAGCTGGTCGCCTTCAGCGTCGACAAGCCGGACCTCACGAGCACGGATACGGTCATTGATCCGTGGCTCATTGGAGCTGGGAACAGTGGTGATTGGGCGTCGTCCTCTCGTCAGGGCCGAGACACTGCTCGACCGTACGAAAGGGAAGCCGGGGAAACCGGCCAGCCACACTCAAGACCCGGCGCACACATTGGCAGAGCCCACGGTGGCCGGGTGGGAGTCACGCCGCCAAGCGCACCCCGCTTCCCTTACTTTGTCACCACGTACGCTAGCAGCATGAGCAGCCTGTGGACACCAGAAGGGGAACATCGCGTGCCGCGACCGGGCGAAGGGGGGTCCGGTACTGGAGAATCTCCTGGTCCTGGGTTGCCCGGCGGACCTGGTGGGCCCGGCGGACCTGGTGAGCCCGGCGGGTCGCACGGAAAGCCGCCGCCCGGTCGCCCGGAAAACGCCCGGGCAACCACAATGAGCGAAGAAGACCAGGCAGCCGAGGAGGAGCTGCTCGAGGTCGCCAAGCACCTTGCCGCGGCTCCGGCCGAGGACGTGGTCGCGAACCATTGCTACGGGCTCTTCGAGCTGGCGGCCTTGCACCTCTCTCAGCAGCCGCCCCAGCTCGAAAAGGCGCGCCTCGCGATCGATGCCCTCGGCCTGCTGGTAGACGGGCTCGGTGACCGCCTCGGCCAGCACGCCGGGCCGCTTGCCGAAGGTTTGTCCCAGATCCGGCTCGCCTTCGTCCGGATCTCATCGGTGACCCCGGATTCTGACGGGCAAGCCGGTCCGGAGAGCGACGCCTGACCAACTCGACCAGGAAGCCCGGGCTGGGAAGCCCGGGCTGGAACCACTGAGTACGCAGCGGCCACCGAGAGCTGGCTAGGAAGCCTGGCGGGGAAGCCTGGCTGGAACCACTGAGTACGCAGCGGCCACCGAGAGAGCGTCGGTGCCAGCCGCTAACAGGTCTCGCTGGGCGAGCCCAGCAGATCGACGATCTCGGCCCAGCCTCCCTCGCTCGCAGTTGCCAGCACTCGGTCCGCGCGCTGGAGGACCGCTGCTGTCGCGTCGGCCACGGCGAGGGCGAGCGAGGCCCCGTCAAGGAGCTCAACGTCGTTGTCGGCGTCGCCGATCGCGAGCACACGACCCGCATCCAGCCCCTTGACGGCGCAGTACGCCTCGACTCCGGTCCACTTGTTGACTCCGAGCGGCCGGAAGCTCAAGTGGACGCCGCCGTAGGTCCGGTCGGGGGAGAATGCGGCTGCCACAGGGGCCTGGGCTGTCACCTCAGCCGCGAGGTCCCTTGTCGTCGACTCGTCGGGCCCCAGGAGCGAGAAGGACAGCACACACAGGCTGCGCACTGCTGTCCAGGGATCCTCTTCACGCACCCAGGGCTCGAGACGGCGGAGGTACTCCGGATGAGTCAAAGGGTGCTCACCGAGCACGATGTCGCGACCTGGGGTATCGACATTGATGCACGGGCTGACGCCTAGCTGATCGAGGATCCCGAGAACCTCGGCGGCAAGCGCGGGAGTGAACGCATACCTGCAGAACGCAGTGGTCGCTCCGAACTCCAGGCCGATCGCGCCGTCCAGGAACACGGCCGGCAACTCGATCCCGTTTGCTTGCATGACCGGCCACGCGCTCCGTGCGCTCCGACCTGTGGCGGCCAGAACCGGGATCGAAGCCGAGTCAAGGGTCCCGAGCGCCCGAAGCGTGCGGGGATGCACCCGTCCGGTCCCGTCCCAAAGCGTTCCGTCGAGGTCGGTCACCACCAGGTCGATCTGCCGCGGTAGCGCCCCTTCGGCGGTCGCGCACGATCGAGCCGATGACGTCGAGGCTGGTTCGGGGGGTGAAGCTCGTCTCATCTGTGCTTGGCAACCTCGCCAAACCGGTAGGCGAGCACCTCCGAGACGGCCTGAAAGCCGAGCCGGCGATAGATCGCATTCGAGCCGGGGTTGCCGAGCTGGGCGTAGAGGATCGAGTTGGCGCCTTCCTCACCGCGCACCCACGCGCAGAGCGCCCCCACGCACGCCGCCGCATATTCTCGGCGGCGCCAGCTCGGCGGCGTGAAGACCGCTCCGATCCGGGAGATGCGACCGACTGGCTCGGTGGCGCGCGCCAGACATCGGGCACCGCCGTCGTCCCAGATGAACAGGCGACCGGTCGACAGCCCCGAGTCGACAACGCCGGACACGTCAACGCGAGGCAAGCCGGTCTCGACCTCGAAGGCGGACCACCACTCGCTCACCAGCCCGCGCTCGGAGATCTCGGCGCGGCGGAGCCTGCCGGGCACGCCTTCGGGCTGGACGAGGTCGCTGAGCACGTAAAGGCGTTGCGCGTCCTCAACCACCGCTGCCGTACCTACTTCCTCGGTCCAGCGGCCTGCAAAGGCGGCCGCCGCGGACGCCTCGCCGGCCACTCCCGAGAGGCGGTGACCCTCAATGGAGATTGCCCTGGCCATGCCGGCGGCGAGATCGCCTCGCAATGGCGAGATCGCCACAGAGTGACCGGGTGGAGACTCCAAGACGATTCCCGCGGTGTAGCCGTCCAACTCGAGCAACCAGTACCGACCAGGCGCGCCCGAGTCGGCTCGTTGCCTCATGATGCTCCAAATCAGATTGAGCTCGACGGGATGAGAGGCGAGATACCCCCGCGCCCGCTCGATCGCCACGACCGGGTCAGTCGTTGCCTCAACATGCAAGCTGCCCATGGACTCAAGCCTGCCACGGCTCGGGGCGGTGCCATGACACCCTACGATCTCCCCATGGGACGGACCTACGCCTCGATCGACGACCGCCTCGCCAGCTTCCTCGTGTCACAACCGGTCTTTTTCGTCGCGTCTGCCCCGCTTTCGGGCGACGGCCTGGTGAACTGCTCACCGAAAAGCAACAACGGCGAGCTCGCGGTACTCGACCCACATCGCGTCGCCTACCTTGACAGGACCGGCAGCGGCGTCGAGACCATCGCCCACTTGCGCGAGAACGGCCGCATAGTCCTCATGTTCTGTGCCTTCGAAGGCAACCCGAGGATCGTCCGCATCCATGGTCGCGGCCTAGTCGTCGGCCGCGACGAGGCGGCGTTCGGCAAACTCTCGGGCAGGTTCCCGACGAACCAGCATGCGGGCTCACGATCCATCATCGTCGTGTCCGCGGACCGTGTCTCCGACTCATGCGGCTTCGGCGTGCCCCTGATGGGCTTCAAGGCGCATAGGACTGAAATGGCGGAATCGGCCGATCGCAAAGGCGTGGACGGCATCAGGGAGTACTGGCGATCGAACAACACCACGAGCCTCGACGGCCTCCCGGGTCTTCAAGACATGGAACCCGGCCGGGCCGAGTGAACCGGACCGACTGAAACCGGACCGAGTGAACCGGACCGAGTGAACCGGGCCGTCAGTCAGGCTCAGCCGGGCCGACCAGGATGAGCCCGACCGCTTCGTAGCGACCGCCGTGAGCAGCGGCGACCGCGAATGAGACCGCGTCGCCGACGGCGACCCGCCGGCTGCCGTCGCTGATGGCCGTGCTGTGGAACCCGAAGACGGCACCATCGACAGCCACCACCAGCCCGAGCCCACGCTCGGAATCGAAGGCCTGGACCCTGCCGAGCCGCGAGCTACGCGTGCCGCTGGCCACGACGTCCCCGAAGGCAGTGCCGTCCTCCCCTGGCCAACGCGGCCCGGGATCGCTCAATGGACGATCTTCGCGATCGGGAGCTCGATGATGTCGGTAGCACCCCGCTCCTTGAGCGCCGGGATCAGGATGTTTATCTCCGACTTGGGAACCACGGCCTCGACGGCGTAGCCGGCCTCTCCGAACAGCTTCGCGACAGTCGGCGACCGCATCGAGGGCAGCACGGCGATGATGCTGGGAAGGTCTATCGGGGCGACGTTGAGTTTCACGAGCACTCTGCCCCGGGCCTCGAGGGCGCCCTGCAGCAGGACGAGGAGCTGCCCCATGGCGCGGAGCTTCTCCGGGTCGGCGACCGAGACCGGGTTCGCGATGAGCTCGGTGTACGACAACAACAGGGTGTCGATCACCCTGAGGCCCGCCGCACGAAGCGCCCGTCCTGTCTCGGTGATCTCGACGACGGCGTCGGCGATGTCCGGGATTTTCGCCTCTGTCGCTCCGAAGGAGAAACGAACCTCGGCTTCCACTCCCCGTTCTGCCAAGAAACGCTTGGTGAGCCCCGGGTACTCGGTCGAGATCCGGCAACCCTGAGGAAGATCCTGGACCTTTTGCACGGGTGACTCCGCAGCGACCGCGAGCACAACCTTGATGGGCTCGGTCGTCACCTTCGAATAACGCAGCTCGCCGAGGCTGACAACCTCGGCACCGGTCTCCTCCACCCAGTCACGGCCCGTCACTCCGATGTCGAACAGACCCTCTGCCACGTAGGTAGGGATCTCCTGGGGGCGCAAGATGTGCACCTCCTCGATGCGCGGGTCGTCGATCGTGGCCCGGTAGGCCACATCGGACGCCCGGCGAACGGCCAGGTCGGCGGCAGCGAACAGCTCGAAGGTCGCTTGCTCGAGCGAGCCTTTAGGGAGAACGAGACGCAACATCGCCGGGCGAGGTTTCCCTATTGCGTCTTCTGCGCGGTGCTCGCCCTGTCGGGCGACCCTGGCCGGTTCCACTTGACCTTCCGCAGCACGTTCACCATCTCGATTGCGGTCATGGCCGCTTCCGTGCCCTTGTTGCCAAGTGCCCCGCCGGCGCGGGCGAGCGCCTGAGCGAGGTTGTCGGTCGTGAGGACGCCGAAGACGACCGGCAGGCTCATGTCGAGCTGGATGCGCTGGATGCCGGCCGCGCACTCGCCGGCCACGAGCTCGTAGTGCGATGTCTCGCCGCGGATGACAGCCCCGAGGCAGATGATGGCGTCGTAGCGGCCGGTCCGTGCCACTGCCATGGCCACCAGCGGCAGCTCGAAGGCGCCCGACACCCAGATGACCGTGCGGTCCTCCTTGGCGACGCCGCAGCGGTCGAGCTCGGCCAGGGCGCCGGCGAGGAGCAGGCCGGTCACCTGCCCGTTGAAACGGCTGCAGGCGAGAGCGATCCGGAGGCCGGTCCCGTCGGTGGAACCCCGGATGCCCTCCCAGTCGACGGCGTCCGTTGCCGGAAGGCGATGCGGCAGCACACCTGCTACGTCAGGCGCGGGCTGCGGGCCCGATCCGCCATCTCCCGGCTCGTCAATCGAACTCATCGTTGTCCCCGGCACCGCGGAGGCTTCCCCGATCGCCGACGGCGTCTCTCGAGGCCGCATCCGACCCCGCCATGTCGAGGCTCCCCAGCAAATGGCCAAGCCGTTCCCGCTTTGTCCGCAGGTAAGCGACGTTCTCCGGGTTCGGGGCCGGCTCCAAGGGCACCCGCTCGACGATATCGAGCCCGTAGCCCTCGAGGCCGCCGTATTTCGCCGGATTGTTCGTCATGAGACGCATCTTCGTCACCCCGAGCTCCACGAGGATCTGGGCCCCGATGCCGTACTCACGACTGTCGACAGGAAGGCCGAGCTCGATGTTCGCGTCGACAGTGTCTCTCCCTTTGTCCTGCAAGTTGTAGGCGCGCAGCTTGTGGGTGAGCCCGATGCCTCGTCCCTCGTGGCCGCGGAGATAGACGATGACCCCGACGCCTTCGGCGCCGATCCTTCGGATGGCCGCCTCGAGTTGCGGCCCACAGTCGCAGCGGAGCGAACCGAACACGTCGCCGGTCAGGCACTCGCTGTGCACCCGCACGAGGACGCTCTCCTTGGTGGAAAGGTCGCCGGCCACGAAGGCGATGTGCTCCTGGCCATCAAGAAGCGATCGGAAGCCGTAGGCGATGAATTCGCCGAACTCGGTCGGGATGCGGGCGGCCGCGACGCGCTCCACGAGCTTGTCGCGGTGACGCCGGTAGCGGACCAGGTCAGCGATCGAGATGATGGGCAGGCCGTGCTTCGAGGCGAAGCGTTCCAGCTCGGGTGGGCGCGCCATACGCTGCTTGTCCTCGGTCACTATCTCGCAGAGCAGCCCGGCGGGATAGCACCCTGCCATGCGAGCGAGGTCGACCGTGGCCTCGGTGTGGCCGGCGCGCTTCAGGACCCCTCCCGGGCGGTAGCGCAGAGGGAGCACATGGCCCGGCCGGGAAAGATCGGCTGGTTTCGTGTCGGGGCTGATGAGCGATCTGATCGTCGCCGCCCTGTCACCGGCGGAGATACCCGTCGTCGTACCGTGGCGGTAGTCGACGGTCACTGTGAACGCGGTGCGCTGAGACTCGGTGTTGTGAGAAACCATGAGGGGAAGCTCGAGCTCATCGGCCCGGTCGGGGGTGAGCGGCACGCAGATAAGTCCCGAGGTGTGCGTGAGGAAGAACGCCACCTTCTCGGGCGTCGCAAACTCGGCTGCCATCACCAGGTCGCCCTCGTTCTCCCGGTCCGCGTCGTCAACCACGACGACCATCTCGCCCCGGCCGATAGCAGCAATCGCTTCCTCGACGCTGGACATCGACACGATCTCCGTCTCCTTCTCCCCGTCCTCGAGCCTACCGGCAGCGGCCGAGCAGCGAAGACTGCCAGCTCTGAGCACGATGCGCTGATCGACGACGGCGTCAGGGTCTCGTGCGGCTCTTGCAGGGTCTTGTGCGGCTCTGCAGGGTCTCGTGCGGCTCTGGCAGGGTCTTGTGTGCGGCTCTGCAGGGTCTCGTCAGGCCCGACGCACTAGGGTCACGGCCGTCAAGAGTTCACAAGAGGGGGAGGAATCCGAGATGTCAGATCACGCGCTTTTCATCGGGTGGAACCAGCCGGCCCGCGGTCGAGAAGCCGGCGCCGTGGCTGCCTTTGGTGAGGGAGTCAATTACTTCGGTGAGCTCAAGGAGCGAGGGGAGATCGAGTCCTTCGAGGCGTTCTTCTTGGAGGCTCACGGGGGAGATCTCAACGGCTTCTTCCTCGTCCGAGGCCAGTTGGCGAAGCTGAGCCGGCTCCGCCGCGAGGACGAGCGGTTCCAGCGCTGGTTCACCAGGGCTTCACTGAGCGTGGACGGGCTCGGGGTCCTGGGGGCCGTGACGGGCGAGGCCCTCGGACTAGGAATGACCGTGTACACCGAAGCCCTAGCTGAGCTCGGCTGACCTCCGAGCGCTCGCGAGACGGTAGGCAGCGCTTCCAGCAACGGGCGCAAGTGGCAAGCAAGGCTCGCTAATGCGACTCGATCAGCTAGGCAGAACACGATCAGAGTCGGGCGCTGACGATCGATCCTCGGGCCTGGGCAGCCCATGCGGCCGCTCGGGCGCTGAGACGACGCTGACGCCGACGCTGACGCGCCAGCGCAAAGGTTCATCTGGGCTGCTGCGAGCCCACCCTCGCAGCACTCGCGCCCGCGAGCGCTACGAGGGTGGCAGCGGTTCTACGGCACTTGGGGAACCGAAATGTGCTGCGGCGTGCCCTTAGGTGGTGGGTTCGGCACGAGCCTGGCGAAGCTGCACTGACCCGTTGCTGCTCCGTTGACGACGTTTGCCGATCCGCCGGAGTCACCGAACTGAACCGCCGGGCTGTTCGCCAAGCATGTCAACGAACCGTTGACATAGTTCGTGTTGACCTCGTCGGCATCCGGATCCGCCATCTTGTTGCCGATAACAGAGAAGTTGCCGTGCACGTCGTCACGAAGGCTGCCGAGCCAGCAGGTCGTGAGATCTTTGATGGTCATGTTGCCGCCAACGACGGTGTTCTCGTAGTCGCTGAAGACGGGCGACTTGAGGGCCGCGAATATCCCCTGCTCCTTGCAGTTGTAGCCGCCGCCACCACCTTGCTCGACAATGTTCTCGGCGACGAAGCTGTTGTGCAGGATGACTCCGAGGGGATCGGTTGCGATCAGGTTGCCGCCGACCCAGTCCCAGCTGGAGAGCGTCGGGCTCTTCGGAGTGGGGTCGTCTGAGCAGGGCGAGTTGGTCGGATCGCAACCCATGCCGAGGGTGGCGCCCGCGTCCACGTACAGGTTGCCCGTCACGGTCAGGTTCGAATAGCCGCCTTTCATCTTGTCGTTGCGGGCGAAGGTCGCGTTGAGCGCCCCCCCGGCTCTCACGGTCAGATTCCCCTCGACGACCGCCTGGCCTGCGTTTACAGCGCAGATGCCCGAAACGACGACATTCCCGTCATATGTACCCGTCAGCACACCTGGTGCCGTGGGTGTGCCCGTGCAGGTCTCCGGAGCCAGCCGAGCCGAAGCCGAAGCTGCGATCGCAGGACTCACTACGGACAGTCCGAACAAGAGTCCGCCGAGCCCAACAAGACAAGAGAGCTTCCGCGCGGAAGCTCTCAATCTCGTTCTCCTCATTCTCCCCCCTTTTTCGCAATCGGCAGGTTTGCCGCAATTTGCAGTCTGGCTGATTCCAAGGTGACGACCAAGGTTGTCAGCCCGTCGGTCGACCTCGTGTTAGCCACACCCCTCCGGTTCGGTGAACGACTCTCTGGCCACTCGACAAGGGCCAGGCGTAACGGCGCAACAAGGCGCCCCGGTCCTCGCGCCTTTGCTCGTCCTCGTAGCTGTCGGCCGGCAGCATCGGCGCGAACGCCCCGAAGGGCAGGCCCCTCGAGGCACGGGTGGCCGTCATGCGGGCGAGCGAGATCCCGCGGGACTCGGCCGCCTTGAGGCACGCCATGGCGAGGGTCGTCTTGCCGACTCCGGCGGCGCCGGTGATGACCGCCCCCCGCTTGTCCAGGACGGCGGCGGTCAGCTGGAGAGCTCCTTGCTGCGGCCCATCATGGGCCAAGCGTCCACGGCCAAGGGTGGACCCACTACTGCCCTTCTGCTCCTCGCCCGTACTGATGGTCCCGGCGCGGAGCGCGACACTTCGGTCTATGCGCAAACGTCTCTACCTGATCGCCGTCACCCTTGTCGCCATCACTGGTGGCGTCGGCAGCTATGCGACGATGCCAGTCCCCGAAGCAGTCGGTCCCTCGGCCGTGCGCCTTTCGAACAGCTACTCGGACGACTTCGTAGCGCTCAGTTTCTCGCCGATCGTGGGCGAGGACCTGTGGGCAGGCAACGGCCTTGCTATCTATCGTTCGAACGACGGTGGGCGCCGCTGGACGAACATTACGCCCTCCAACCTCATTGGTGACGATCCCACGGTGCGCCTTACTGGATTCGGCTCATATGGCAGTTCGCGGCTCTGGTTCTCCGCCACGCAGGCCGAGAACGTGACGCCGCAGCACCTGAGGGGCTTCGCGATCGAGCACTCGGCGAACGGCGGGCGCAACTGGAGCTGGACAGGAGTGCCGTCGTGCTCGAGCTGTTCCATGTCTTTCTCTTTCGTGAGTGCCGCTCGAGGATGGGCACTCGGCAGCAATGGCAACCTCTACGAGACCGCGGACGGGGGGACACGCTGGACGCTCCAGCCAGCGACGACGGGGGCAACGGCGGCGACGGCCAGGGCAACCTTCGGAGCGATCGACTTCGTCGATGCGTCGCGCGGTTGGCTGTCAACGGGCCGCCAGCTCTACGAGACTTCCGACGGTGGGCGCAGCTGGAGCCGGGTCGAATTGTCCCCGGTCGGGCGCTCGATGTCACCGCCCGTCCATCTCGGCTCACCTCGCTTTTTCTCGTCCGACAGTGGGATCCTGCCTGCGACGCTCTCGGACGGGAGGGCCGTTGTCTTCGTCACGAGCGATGCCGGTCGGAGCTGGAGCTACCGCAACGCTCCGATCGCGATGGGCGAGAGATCGCAAGGTTGGTGGACGATCCCCTCCTTCTACGCGAGCTCACCCACGGTCTGGACGATATCGGCCGACACGCAGCTCTTTGTGACGGGAACCGCAGGGCGCACGTGGTCGAGGATCACGCCACCTACCCTTTACGGCAAGAGCGATCCGGTCTGGGGCTTTGCCATGCTGACGACGTCGATAGGCTGGCTCGATGCCGCCGCGACTCCGTGTGGCGACGGTGGTGAGTGCGCCGTCCCTGTGCTGCTGAGCACGACTGATGCCGGCCGAACCTGGCAAGCGATCCGACAGCCGGAGGCATGAGCGCCTGTGCGCCCAAGTGACAGTCCCTCGATCGGCCGCCCGCGTCCGTGTTGTGCCGAGACGTGCCGGGGTTCGCAACGGCGTTAGCGAGCGCCACTGTTCCCTGACTCGGGAAGGCTCCTGGGCGATGGCGACCCGGCCGGAGCACCAGCTGCCACTGGCCGCCGGCTGCCCCAGCTACTACTGCCCCCAGCTGCTACTGCCCGCCAGCTGCACCAGCTGCCACTGGCCGCCGGCTGCTGTTGGCCGCCACAGCTAGTGGCCGCCAACAGCTAGTGGCCGTCAACCCTCCGACATACGATTGGCAATGACCACCTCACAGAAGAAGACGGTGACCGTGATCGGGCTCGGGCTGATGGGATCTGCTCTAGCCCGAGCCTTCCTCGCCGGCGGCTACGAGCTGACGGTCTGGAATCGCACAGCCACGAAAGCTGAGCCGTTCGAGGGGTACGCGCGAGTTGCGGACTCGGTGCGCGCCGCCTGCGACGCGAGCGGCGTGATCGTCGTGTCCCTGCTCGACTACGAGGCGAGCGACACGCTCCTTCGCAACCCGGAGGTGGAGGCGGTGATTCCTGGCAAGCTGCTGATCCAGCTGACGACAGGAACGCCGACAGGAGCGCGCAACGCAGAGAAATGGGCTCGAGCGTCAGGAGCTGACTATCTCGACGGCGCCATCATGGCCTACCCGAGAGAGGTTGGGGACGAGGGCACCAGGATCCTGTTTTCCGGGTCGAGGAGCACTTTCGATCAGAACCTAGAGCTTCTTGAGGTCCTCGGCGGCAAGCCAGTGTTCTGCGGCGAGGAGATCGGGAGCGCAGCAGCCTTGGACCACGCGTCCCTCGAGGTGGGGTTCGGCAGGCTGGCGTTGCTTTTCCACGCCATGGCGATTTGCGCCGCCGAGTCGGTGCCGTTCGAGAGCCTGTTCGACTTGGTGAGGGACTCGTACTCAGAGGACTTCGTAGATTGGGCAACCGCCGGGGTCGAAACGGGGACCTACGAATCAGGGAACTCGACCATGGTCACGAACGCGAGCTGGGCCAGGCAGCTCATTCAAGTCTCACAGGACGCCCACGTGGACACATCCATACCCGAGGCGTTGCTCAGCTGCATGACGAGGACGATCGGGCTCGGATACGGGGCAGACGACATGCAGTCCATGTACGAGGCCGTCAAGCCACGAAGCAGTCACGCCGAACTCGTTGCAGACAGCTGACAAGAATCACCTCAGCTTCTGGCCGCAGCGCGAAGAACCACCCCCTGGCCGCAGCGCGAAGAACCACCCCCTGGCCGCAGCGCGAAGAACCACCCCCTGGCCGCAGCGCGAAGAACCAATTGAAATGGTCCGCGAACGGCATTACCGTACGCCACAGGGGGATCCCAGCGACGAAATCGCCGCGGGAAAGTGGCTCCCGGGGGGAGATGCCGCGATGAGGTTCGTCCAGATCATCGAGTTCACGACGACCCGACCGGACGAAGTCGAGTCGCTGGTCAGCGAGTGGCGAACCAAGACTGCGGGAAGTCGGACCGCTCAGCGCGGCACCTTCACCCAGGACAGGGAACGGCCGAACACCTACGTCCAGATCGTGGAGTTCCCTTCCTACGAGGAGGCCATGGCCAACTCGGACCTCCCTGAGACGGCATCTTTCGCCAAGCGGCTCGGCCAGCTGTGCGACGGGCCGATGTCGTTCCGCAACCTCGACGTGCTCAGAGTCGAGGAGATGTGACCGCCGCGACGATCCAAGAGAAGGGACACCCGAGCCCCGCTTCCTCTTAAGGGGTCACGTCTCCCATCGCAGAGCCTGAGCGTCAGGACAGAGAGCTGTTGCTTGCTTGCCTCACGCCTTGCAAGCACTCCTTCGGATCAATGACCCCCAGGCTCCTGACAATCTTGAAGTTACCCCCGATTGCCTGGGCGATATACATGTTCATTCGAACGTGATGCTGACCGGGAACCATTTCAGCCGGACCTCCCGGCCCCTCCCCGATCCTTGCATGGTCTAATGCTGTTATGACGTCTTCTTGGCTTAGCGAGCCGGCCTCGTTCACGGCAGCCTCCCAGAGCCTCAGACCTCGGTAGAGGCCTGAACACCCACTCCCAGCGGTGAACTTCGCGCTACCCGGAAAGAGCTTGTCGTACCGATTGAGCAGTTCCTTACTGAATGGATCGCTGACGTCCTGGTAGTAGTCGAGGCAACCGTACAGACCCTCGACGTGTTCGGCCGGCACGAGGTTCAGGAAGTTCTCGTCGAAGTACGTACAAACGAGGTGTCCACCTCGCTTCGTGAAGCCAGAGTCGTAGAGCTGTTCCAGGAATGGCGTGAGTCCAGGCGGAACGATCGTGTTGAACACCACGTCTGCGTCACTGAGCGAAATATCGTCAATGACTTTCCGATAGTCGGTGTGATCGAGGGGAAAGTACTCCTCTCCGACGATGGTGCCACCATTCGCTGCCACAACTTGACGCGCACTCTTGTTCAGCAGGTGCGGCCAAATGTAGTCAGCTGACGGCAGGTAGAACGTCTTGGCCCCGGTCTGTTCCATGAGCCAGGGGATGAGAGGCTCGACCTGCTGCGCTGGCACCGGGCCGGTACAGAAGACGAGCGGGTCACACTCCTGTCCCTCGTATTGCTCTGGGTAGATGTAGAGCTTTTTCCCCTTCACCACGGCCGGACCCTTGATTGCCTCTCTCGTGGAGCTGTAGATGCCGCCGAAGATCACATCTACTTGATCGTGCTGGACGAGCTTGGCGGCCTTGGCTTCGGCGACGCTATCTGTGGTTGCTCCGTCCTCAACGTACAGATCGACGTGCCGCCCCAACAGGCCACCCGCAGCGTTGATGTCATCAACCACCATCTTGGCCACGTTCGCATCGGCGATGCCCATGAACGAGAGCGCTCCCGTCCGGTCAGCGATCACGCCCACCTTGATAGATCGACCCGCTGAAGCTGTTGATTCGTTCATTCTCTTTTTCCTCGGCGGGTTCAAGCAGTGAGCGCAAGGAGCTCGGCGAGCTTCTCTGATGGTTTCATAAAACCGAGGGTTTCGCGAGGACGGTCGTTGAGACTCTTCG
>Ga0371490_1000705_pt1 | contig 20581 bp, 16 predicted proteins | sample MB2SIPfraction_FD_207959 | JGI IMG/M metagenome (GOLD analysis project Ga0371490, IMG submission 207959) | Lab enriched peat soil microbial communities from McLean, Ithaca, NY, United States - MB28FN SIP fraction | ecosystem: Environmental > Terrestrial > Soil > Wetlands > Peat | place: USA... | reverse complement strand
TTCTGACGCAGTCCTATACGGCAGGCGTCGCGGTGCAGGGGCACTACGCCTACATCGCCACCGGTCAGCAGGCGCCTGAAGCGCGCGGCGTCTATATCATCGACGTGTCTGACCCCCGGAATCCGGTGCAGGCTGGCTACTTCTATCTGGAGCCGCATAGCACGGTGTTCGGCGCGGGCTGGGCAATCCGCGTTTCCGGTAACTACGCCTACATCGCCAACGAATGGGGAATTGGCGTCCTGGATGTCAGCCAGCCGTCCAATCCGCTGTGGGAAGGCTTGATTCCTACGGGCGGCGGTAACCATGTCGCCGTGGACGGGTCTCGTGCATATAGTATTCCACCTTTTGCCGTGGTGGACATCACCAATCCCCTGGCGCCGGTGGTGCTGAGCTCTGCGGCGCCAGGGGCGCCGGATGCCGCCTTGGAAAGCGTTGCCGCCCTCGGCAACCGTGCGTATCTGGCCACCGACCAGGGATTGACAATCATGGATGTGAGCGATGGAACTAATCCCATCCAGGTGGGTTCGTACAACCTCGGGAGCTCGTTCGGAGTTGATATCGCAGGCGACCTTGCCTACCTCAGTGTAGACAGTGGGCTAGTCGCAGTGGATGTTTCCGTCTCCACGAACCCGGTCACGGTGGCGGAGCTCGAATTGCCGGGTTTCGGTTACAGCGTGCGTTCCATCGGCAATCTGATTTACCAGGCTGATAGCGAAGGCGGACTGGTAATCCTCCCACGGGCCGATAGTCCGGCCGCGTCGGCGCCAGCCCCGGCTTTGGGACAGACTCTGGGATTGGACAGCGGTGGGCTCAGGCCATACAACGCGGCTACAATCGAGTCTGCGGACGACCCTCTTCCGGCATTGCTGCAAGCCCCGCCGCCGCCCGCGCCCGGGCCGGTGTGCACAGTGACCGCTGCAACAGACTCCGGACCTGGTAGTATCCGGGACTGTCTGGGCAAGACTCCACCGGGGGGAACAGTTTCCTTCGACCCGGTCGCCTTTCCCGCTTCCGGTCAGCCGAAGCAGATCCCGCTGAGCAGCCCGCTTCAATTGGACCAGGGCTGGATCACTCTGGACGCCTCAAACGCTGCGGTCATGTTGGTCGGAAATGGGGCGAGTTATGCAGGGGTGGTGGTTACTTCACCGGGAAACAACATCAAGGGGCTTCAGGTCACCGGCTTTACCGGTGGCGGCATCGTTCTGAACGGCGCCGCCGCTCACAACCAGATTGGAGGCGACCGCCGTACCGGTAGCGGGCCAACCGGAGAAGGAAATGCCCTCTGGGCCGATGGCAACGGCTATAATGCGCCGTGGGGATTGGCGAACCTGCAACTGGACGGGCCGGGCGTCTACGACAACCTGATCGCCGGGAACATTCTTGGGCCGGACCCGTCGACCCTGACGGAGCCCCAATGGACGGCCATTGAGCTTAAGCTGCAGAACGGAGCTTCTTGGAACCGCATCGGGACCGGATCGCCCGATGGCGCAAACATGCTTGGATCCGGTCCGATGATGCTGCGCGATGCGGCTACGGCTCACAACCGGATTCAAGGAAACTCCATCGGCGCCAGTTCCGACGGGAAAGCCAACCTTGGCAGCTCCGGCGCCCTGCTGATTATCGAGGCGAGCTACAACACGCTGGGCGGGAGCAGCCCGAACGAGGGGAACCTGCTGGCCGGTTCCAGTTCAATGGCGATTGACGTGAGCAATCTTGCTCACGGTAACCAGATCGTCGGAAACACTATTGGTGTGGATATCACTGGCACCAAGGTGATCGGGCTGGGAGGGGACGGTATCTGGCTGGACGTTGGCGCCTACAACAACTTCCTAGAAGGCAATACGATAGACGGCGCGGGGTACGCCATCGCACTGCTGAGCTTCGGAACCGGTTTGAATCACGTGATCGGAAATCGAATCGGTTTCGACCCCACAGGAAAGTTCGCGCTCGAAAACGGGGGTATCGGCATCACCGCGCTGCAAACTCAGTATAACCGCATCGGCGGAAGCCGGCAGCAGGACCGGAATCTGATTGCCGCCGGCACGGTGTCCTTGCAGACCGACCTTGGCGAGATCATTCTGGGCAATTACATCGGCGCGACCGTGGATGGCGTTGCAGTTGCTTCCCAGACGGGCGGCATTTCATTGTCCTCAGCAGCCAGACGACTCACCGTCGGCGGTGTCACCTGGCCGGAGGGGAACCTGGTCCTGGGCACGCCGAGGGAGGGCATCGCTGTGGGCGGGAAGCGCCACGTGGTTCAGGGTAATATCGTCGGCATTGATGCACACGGCAACCCCAGCCCCAACTCGGCTGGTATAAAGGAAGGCGGGGGAAACGCCCGGGATGTCATCATCCAAGGGAACACCATCGCCGGGAACTCGGGAATTGGCGGCCAATCCACTTTTGGCGACCGGAGCACCTTTCGCCGCAACTCAATCTACAACAATAGCGGAGGCGGTCTCGCGCTTGCATGTACTGAGGCGGCGGCTTGCCTGGCCGCGCCCGTGCTCCTGAGCGTAAGCGCGACGAGCGTCTCGGGCACGGCATGCCCTGCCTGCGAAGTCGAGGTTTTCTCGGACGCGGGCAGCCAGGGGCGCTACTTCGAGGCCTCCGGGATCGCCAACGCGCAGGGCGCATTCTCGATCGCGCTTTCGGCTCCGCCGCGCGGCCCCAACGTGACCGCCACAGCCACGGACCCCGACGGAAACACCAGCCCGTTCTCGACCGCTTGGCAGCTTACACAGTGAGCGCGGCGCGCCGACCGAAGTCCTCCAACTCCTGCATCGTCGGCCACTTCGGAAAAGGCCTGAACCAGCGTTCTCGGACATCGGTCCCGTGAAGTCCTAGTGCTGTATCGGAAACGCTCCGGCGCACTGCGCTTGAGGAGAGGAGCGAATCTCACAGGCCGGAGCGTTTTCGATACAGCGACTTGAAGGAAGCCTTTGGCGTCCGCGCGCTATGGGTTTTGAATGGAGGCCAAAGTGGCGCGCGTGACAGGAGAGCAAGGGCGCGCGCAGGTTTGCAGGCGGGAATGGGAACCGCGGGCGGGAAGTACGCGGGAATGTTGCATCGCACCGGTCGACGGGTGTGTGCGCCGGGCACAGCTCGGGTATGGCGGCTGGCGCGTGACACGGCTTCGAGATGAGAAAGATCGAATCATATGTGTGCCCTGGTTGGTGGCGGCGACCGTAGCCGTGCCTGCACCGGAGTGAGCCGCTCCAGAACGATCATCGGCCCGCCGCAGTGCGGGCAGGTCCACAAGGAGCGCGCGGAATCCGATTTCCGTTCCGGTCCGTGGGAGGGCGCGGGCTTGCCTGCTGAGGCGAGCAATTGGAAGCACAGCGGCAGCAGTGTCGCGCGACGCCGGTGGGCGAAGAATCCAAAATGCCGGATCCGCACAAATCCCCGCGGCAACGCGTGCAGAAGAAAACGGCGCAGGAACTCGGCGACGGGTAGGTGCATCAACCGCTTCTTGTTTTTGTGGGCAGAGTCGCGCCAGCGGAAGGTGACGCGCCCCTCTTGCAGGGAAACCAGCCGATGATTGGAAATCGCCACGCGATGCGTGTAGCAGCCCAGGTAGCGGAGGGCGTGCTCAGCGCTGCCGAAGGGACGTTTGGAGTAGACCACCCAATCGGAGCGGAACAGCGGGCGCAGAAAAGCCGCGAACGCCGCAGGCGTTCGGAGATGGTCCAGTGCGCCGTGAAATCCGAGTTGGCCAGCGGCGTGGAGTTCGCGCAGGCCTGCCACGAACTTACCGCGGAACACGCGGCTGAGAACTTTCACGGGCAAGAAGAAGTTGTGCCGTCCTGGAACCCAATGGCTGTGGTCCGGGGCCAGGCCGCCGGCCGGGACGACGCAGTGGACATGCGGATGATGCAGCAGTTGTTGATTCCAGGTGTGCAGCACGCTGAAGAAGCCGATCTCCGCGCCCAAGTGTCGGGGATCGCGGGCGACCTGGAGCAGCGTCTCGGCGCTCGTGCGGAATAAGAGTCCGTAGATCTCCGGTTTGTTTTGCAGAGCTAGCGGTGCCAACTGGTGTGGCAGCGTGAAAACCACGTGGACATACCGGGTAGGTAGAAGATCCCGGCTGCGCGCTTCCAGCCAGCGGTCGCGCGCGTTCGCCTGACACTTCGGGCAGTGTCGGTTTCGGCACGAGTTGAAAGAGATGACCTGATGTCCGCAACCGGAACACGCATCCACATGGCCGCCGAGCGCGGCGGTTCGGCAGCGCAGAATGGCGGTGAGTACCTTCAGGTGCAGCCAGGTGAACCATTTCCGGCTGCCATCGAAGAAGGTGTCTCCGGCGGCGCGTATTACATCGGCCACCTCGACGGGTGGCCGCGGCATCTATTCAGTGCCACCGCCGTGGTTACGTTTGCCACCCAGGGGCAGAGCGTCGAGCGGACTGGGCGTAGCGTTCAGGTGCTGCTGGGAGAGGTGGAGATAGATGGTGGTCTCTTCCAGGTCGCGATGGCCCAGTAGAATCTGGATGGTTCGCAGATCGGCGCCGGCTTCGAGCAGGTGAGTCGCGAAACAATGCCGCCTATTCCGGCCCCGGAATAGGCGGCACTATGCCGAGTTCCGGACTATTCCGGATGCGGCAGATCGAAATGCGCGAAAGGCTCGTCAATGTTGAGGCGGACCGCGTCCGCCCATGGAGTCACCCGGCATAGTCTTGGTCATAGATTTTGGAGAAAGGTCAGCAGTCCGTCACCAGGCCGGTATCGGCCGGGCTTGCCGTTTAGCGGCGTTGTCTTTGCCAGAATCTCCTCCTTCATTGCGAGGTTGGCTTCGAGGTAGATCTGCGTGGTCTCCACCGATTCATGGCCGAGCCAAAGAGCGATCACCGCACGATCGACGCCTGCCTGCAACAGCCCCATGGCCATCGAATGTCTGAGCACGTGTGGAGTGACGCGCTTTTTGCGGAGAGACGGGCAGGATTTGCTGGCGACGGCGACGTGTTTGGCCAGCAAGTCCGCGACACTATCCGGGCTGAGGCGACCGCCATGGCTGGCGGGGAAGAGTACTTCAGTGCCACGCCTGGGCGGTTCCCGTAACCATGACTTCAGAACCGCGACGGCGGTCTTGGCGAGCGGCGTACACCGTTCTTTGCGACCCTTGCCTTCGCAGCGAACGTGCGCGCCCCTGCCCAAAATCACGTCGGCTCGTTGTAAGCCGGTCAACTCCGATAAGCGCAAACCGGTTTGAACGGCCACCAACAGAAAGGCGTGATCACGGCGGCCCAACCAAGTCTGCTGGTTGGGAGCCGCGAGTAAGGCGTCGATTTCGGGGCGGTCCAGGAAGTGAACCAACGCGCGCGTGTGACGCTTCCCCGGTATTGCCAGGACACGTTGGATTTGAGCAGCGTGGGACGGTTCTTCATAAGTGGCATAGTGGAAAAAGGAGCGAATGGCTGTCAGTCGCAGATTGCGGCTGCGAATGGTAATCCCACGGTTCTTCTCCAGGTCATCCAGAAAGGCAGCAATCAATGGCGCATTTACCTCTTCAAAGGCCAGCTTGGCAGGCGGCTTATGCAGCCGTTGCTGAGCGAACTGCAGAAGCAGGCGAAACGTGTCCCGATAGGAACTGATGGTGTGAGGACTGGCCTGCCGCTGATTCATCAGACGCTGGGTGAAGAAGCTTTCCAGCAGCGCAGCCAGTGTACCTGAGGACTTCATGATTGCTTCTCCCAGTAATCCTCGAACCGCTTGACTGCCAGGCCCATCAACTCGGGAGAGGCGCTTAAATACCAGTAGGTGTCCGCTACGTGAACGTGTCCCAGGTAAGTCGATAAGGCGGGCAGACGGCGCTCTACATCTTGACCGGCCCGATACCACTGGACCAGCGTTTCCACGGCAAACCGGTGACGAAAATCGTGCAGACGCGGTCCATGACTATCCGTCGGCCCACGCAAACCAATCTGCCGCGACAAAAAGTAAAACGTGCGCCGGACCTCGGCGCCGTCCAGCCTCGTCCCGCGGCTGGATACGAAGAAGGTTGCCGGCCGTCGCCCCAGAAAACGATCCCGCCGGAATGCATAGTCGGAGAGCACCTTACGTGTCGAAGGATGAATGGGTACGAGACGGGACTTGCCAAACTTGGTTCCCCGAATGGTGAGAACACCTTTCTTTAGATCCACATCTTCTGTTTGTAGATTGCGTGCCTCACTGATGCGCAGTCCCGCCACCGCCAGCAGCCCCAGCAAACTGTAATAGGTCGGCCCCCGCAGACCGTGAGCAGATGGCAGCCGCCGCGCCTCCTGGAGCAGTTTCCGGATCTCCTCGTTGCTGTATAAGTAGGGGCGAGCCCGCCCAGGCCGGTAAGGCAGCAAACCAGGTGGCGGCACCTCGGTGCGGGAATCATGAGCGCTCCAATGGCGTGCAAAACCGCGAACGAAACTGAGCCGTCTGGCCCATTCGGTGGGACGCGCGTTCTTGTCCTGCTGCGCCCATTTCATCGCCAACGCAATCGTAATGTGTGTCGCGCGACTCTGTTCGAGAAACGAGGCGAACTGGATCAAGCCATTCCTGGCATCCAGCAGCTTGAATCCCAGACTGCGGCGCAGTTCGACGTACTCTTCGACCTTTTTTCGCCAACGGATCATCGAGCCCCTCCTGGCCAGGACAGAGCTAATGACGCAAGCGAATCTAAGTCCACCTTGGCGTAAATCGCTGTGGTCTGCGGGCTACGGTGACGGAGGAGTTCGCCGATCTCAGACAACGACGCTCCCTGCTTGAGCATCTGACAAGCGAGTGCGTGCCGGAACTGGTGGGCGCCTTTGCGAGGAGAATCGATTCCGGCCCGCTCAAGCGCGTGTCTGACCATGGAGCCCACTCCAGATTGCCCCTGGAAACCTCCCGCGGGCGCTTTCGCGCGGAGAAAAACGCATCTGCTATTGGCAGCCGGCCGCCCGTGTCGCAAATAGTCGGCAATCGCCGCCCCGACGTCTTTTGGTAGTGGTAGCTGGGAAAAGCGGCCAGCCTTCCCTCGCACCGTAATCAATCCTTCTTTCCAATCCAAATCTTCCAACGTGAGTGCTCTGATCTCGCCGGCGCGCAAGCCCAGACGTGCCAGGATCAGGAGAATCGCGTAGTCGCGGCGGCCAAGGGCCGTTTTCCGGTCCACCGAGTTCAATACCTGCTCTACCTGGTCGGGCGGAAGGGCGCGAGGCAGGGTCGATTGCTTCCAGTTGGCCACCGCCGGTATGCAAGCGGCCAAATCCGTTTCGATGTCTCCCCGATACCGCGCGAATCGTAGAAACGATCTCAGCGCTGTCGTCATCAACTGGACCCGCTTGCTCTGAATGGTGCTGGCACGCCGCCGCACGAATCGCGTAATGTCCGCGGCACATAGCCGAGATAGGTCGACTGGTCTGGCACCAAAGCGCTCCGTCAGAAACTCGCTGACGAACGCCGTGTATGCCGCCTGTGTTGTAGCAGCGAGCGCACGCTCCTGTCGCAAGTAGAGACGAAATTCGCTCTGCAATCGCTCCGCCGGTGTAGTGGCTGCCAACGCAGATGCCGCAACCACCTCTTGCCGCCTCAACAACTCCAGCAGTCGCTGCAAAGCGGAAAGATCGTTTCTCGTCGGACGTCGACGTCGTGCTCGCGCGCGAAGGTACGGCCGGAACAACTCGGCGGTAATGTTCTGCGCCTGGATTCCACGCTTGGCCAACCAGCAGCCGAAATCGGCGACCAAACGAGTTTGTACCTCTCTCGTCTGCTGGGCGTAGCCCTCGCCACGCATCTCGGCGTCGTAGGATTCGATATACGCGCCCAACGGGCCGTCCTGCTCGCACAGTTGGTGCGCACTGAAAACCTGCTTCATCGGTGTTCTCCTTCCAGACCAGACTGTCAGGAAAGCACCGCCGGACTATGCCGGGAAAATATTCGTCAAGCTACTGCCAATCGGTTCGAAATCCACTTCACCCGGAATAGTCCGGAACTCGGCATAGTGCCGCAAAGTGTGCGGATGAACTTCCTTGCGGATGCCGGCGCGCGTGGCCGCTTCCCGGCAGGCCAGCCAGGCGATCTTGGTGGTGATCGGATGGTCGGCGGTGTGCCAGCGATTACCCGGGAACAGCCACACCTTTGGCTTTCGTCGCAAGCTGCGCCAGTGCTCCCGCAGGGCTTCCAGCAACTTGGGACTCAGCATGATGTCGCGGTCCTTGCGGCCTTTTCCACCCTCCACGTGAATGACCATGCGCTGGCTGTCGATGTCGCTGATCTTCAAATGCGCCAACTCGGCTCGGCGCACTCCGGTGGCGTAGAGTGTCATCAGGATCGTGCGATAGAACGGAGTCGTCGCCGACTCGATCAACCGCGCGACTTCCTCCGGACTGAGTATCTTGGGTAGGCGGATGACCCGCTTCGGGTACGGAGTCTCGTCCACACTCCAGGTCCTTTTGAGTGTCTTGATAAAGAAGAACCGCAGTGCCCCGACTCGTTGATTTACGGTGTTGGCGGCCAGCTTGCGTTCACGGAACAAGTAGGCCTGATACTCGCGCACGTGCTCCGGGCCCAAGGTATCGGGCGGCTTGTGGAAGTAGCGGGCGAAATCCTCGATCGTCATGAGGTACGTCCGCACGGTATTCTGAGAGTAATTTCGACGCTCGAGCTCTTCGAGCATCAACTTGCGTAGATGGGTCACAGGGATGACCTCCTTGTGACCCGACAATACACGCTACCCACGAATGCTGCCGAAGAGCACACGCGAAGCGTCTGCCTCCCAGGCTTCGTTCAAGTCCGGATCCCGTCAAGTTGCCGCCCCCGTCTCTCAGCCCCCGCGCCGACGCTCTACATTTGAACCCGCCGCGCGGCCCTCCCCGTCGTCCGCATCGGGCCACGCCTCCCCCGCATGATAGATTGAAAGCATGCGTCCCGCTCTGCGCGCATTTACGATGCTGGCCGGCGCCGCGGCGCTGTGGGCGCAAACGCAACCTGCCCAGCAGCCCGCCGGCATGCTCAACCCTTGGGAGATCGCCCCGGTCCTTGAAGAGATCTCCGGCCACGGCGCGCGGTTGGCGGAGGCGCTCGGCCGCATCAATGTGCGGCCCTGGATCGATCGCGGAGCTTCGGAAACGTACTTCGAACTGTGGGAGTCCGCTACCGAGCAGGCCAAGGCTCTGACCGATACCGCCGGCGCGCTGGCCCGCAATCCCGAAAGGTTGTCCGCCGGCCTCGACGTGCTGTTCCGCATTCAGGCTTTGGAGACGATGGTCGGCTCGCTCGAACAGGGGATGCGTAAATACCAGACGCCGGCCGCCGCCGCCGCGCTGGCTGCGCTCGCCGCCCAGAACGGCGCCAACCGCTCGCGCCTGGAGCGGTACCTGGTCAATCTCGCCGCCGAACAGGAGCAGCAACTACAGGTGATGGACAGCGAAGCGCAGCGTTGCCGCGCCTCGTTGACCGCGCCCAGCCCGCCATCCAGGAAAAGATAGCCATTCTATGCCATTCCAATGCAGCATCTGCGATGAGCCTTCCACGCGAATTTGTTTGCGGTGCACTAAAGACGCGTGCGACAACCATATCTGCGAGAAATGCCTGAAATGCAGCGATTGCTGCGAATGCGAGGTGTCGCTCGATGCAACCCCGCGCATGGTTGCCACCATCCATATCCCGCCCGCGCTCGAAGCGGAAGCCGCAGCCGAGCCCGACTCTGTATCCGAGCCCGAAGCCGCGCCACTTTCTTTATCCGAAGCGCCCGAGCCCGATCCCATACCGCTCGCCGAACCGCCCACGCCCGCTCACACAGAAGCCGCCCCGCCCTTTCCGGAAAGCGAGTAACCGCGAGCCGCCCGCGCCATCGGAAGCGCCGCAATGCCGTCAGGTATTTTCCGCCGCCGGTAATAAGGGTAGGATATCTATTGAAAAGGCGGAGAGCCCGATGTCGCGCCGACTCGTAAATCCGATTTTGGTTTCTCTCTGTTTTTGTAGCTGCACCTTGGTGGCCGACGACCTCGCGTCTAGGTGCTCCAGGCCATCCAAGGTCGTTCAATCCAGTTGCAAAGCGATCGCCTACAAGGACCTGCCACAGGGCGCAAGGGATCTGTTACGGAAAATGAAATGCGACGTTCGGTCCGGAAGTCCATATGATTATGGAAGCGCCGTCGATCTGAACGGTGACGGCTCCCCGGAGTATCAATTCTGCTGCCATGAAGCGCCACACGGACCTTGCGGTTCTGTAGTCGTCGGCAGGATCGGAAGCGAATGGAAAGATCTCACGGCCAGGGAGGGACTGCTTGGCTTCGAAGGTGCTTGCAACCTTTTTGTCGTGCTGGAGAGCCAACAGCGCGGGTTCCACGATGTCTGTCTGCCGGTCCAGTGTTCGCCGGCCACGAAGGCCAACCCTGCCGCCTGCGCTCCCACGATTTGGCGGTACGATGGCACTCGCTACCTGGCGACCGATGCGACGGCGGCCAAACCGTCAAGCGCCAGATAGCCGCCTGTTCCACTCCCGGTCAATCACTCCCTCACGGCGAGTGGTTCCGCTCGGAGCCGGGCCCGGAGGGCACCCGTCAGCGAGCGGTTCGGCATCACACCGAACCCCGCAATCATCGAGGTAAGGCTCCCCTACCGCGGAATCTCGTATCGCTTGATCTTCTCGTAGAGCGTCGAACGGTCGATGCCCAACACGCCGGCGGCTTCCTTGATGTTGCCACTGGTGCGCTGCAAAGTCGCCGTAATCAGCAGTTTTTCCATCTCCTCGATGGTGATGCCCGCGGGCGGTGCCCAGCCTTCCTTCCCGGCCTGGCCGTTTTGCGTCACAAAAGCGAAATCGTCTTCCGTGAGTTCGGCGCCGCGGCAGGTCACCATGGCCCGCTCGATCGCGTTCTCCAGTTCCCGCACGTTGCCCGGCCAGTTGTGGTCCAGCAGCACCTTCAAGCCGCCTTCCGAAATCCCGCCCACATCCTTGCCCAGCTCGTGCGAAATCCGTTCCAGAAAATGCTGCGCCAGCAAGGGAATGTCCTCGCGCCGCTCGCGCAGCGGCGGGATGCGGATCTCGATCACGTTCAGCCGGTAGTAAAGGTCGTCGCGGAATTTGCCCTCCGCCACGGCCTGCTGCAGATTCACATGCGTGGCGGCGATCACCCGCACATCCACCGTCACTTCCTCCGAACCGCCCACGCGGTAGAAGCGCCGCTCCTGCAGCACGCGCAGCAGGTCCACCTGCAGTTTGGGCGAGATATCGCCGATCTCATCCAGGAAAATCGTGCCGCCCTCGGCCATCTCGAACTTGCCCTGCCTTTGCTGGTTGGCGCCGGTGAAAGAGCCTTTTTCGTGGCCGAACAGCTCGCTTTCGAGCAGCGTCTCCGCCAGCGCGGCGCAGGAGACCGCCACGAACGGCTTCCCTGCTCGGTCGCCCGAGTTGTGAATCGCCCGCGCGATCAATTCCTTGCCGGTGCCGCTTTCCCCCTGGATCAGCACCGTGCTGCGCAGGCTGGAAACTTCCTGCGCCAGTTTGAGGATGTCCTGCATCCGCGCGCTCTTGGCTGTAACGTCGCCGAACTTGTATTGCCGCGACAGCTTCTTGCGCAGAATGCTGTTCTCGCGTTGCAGGTTTTTCACTTTGATGATGCGGCTCACCAGCAGCGAAATCTCTTCCGGGTTGCAGGGTTTGACGATGTACTCCTGCGCCCCTTCCTTCATGGCGGTGATGGCGGTATCCACGGTGGCGTAGGCGGTGATGATGATGATCGAGGCTTCGGCGTGCAGCCGGCGCACCTGCATCATGGTCTCGATCCCGTCCATGCCGCCGGGCATTTTCAGGTCCACGAAGTAGATGGCATAGTCGCGCTGCGTGGCCTTCTCGACGGCTTCGCGTCCCGAGTTGGCGGTGTCCACCGCGTACCCGTCCTCGCGCAGCCAGGCGGCCAGCGATTCGGCCATCACCTCTTCGTCGTCCACTACCAGGATTTGCCAGTGGGTCTTCATAGCCGTCACCCCTTCGGTTTCCGTTCGATCCGCGCCGCGCAACGGGCGCAGAACGCCGCCCGCTTGAAGTCGATCTGCCGCACTCCGGTCGCCATCGACATGGCGCAATTGCCGTCCGGGCAATGGATCAGCCCGAACAGGTGGCCGCATTCATGCAGCACTTCTTTTTGCGCGCGCTCCAAAAATACCTCGCGATTCGGCGCCAGCCCGTAGAATTCCTGCCGCAGGCGGGCGAGCGAAACTACCGCCGCGCGGCCGCCCAGTTGTGCGTGGCCGAATACGAAAGTCAGCACGGGAATGAACAGATCCCGTTCCGTCACCCCCAGCAGCTTGAACGCGTCGCCGGGACACAGCCGCACCAGCATCTCCAGCACCGGAATCGAGCCGTACTGGCCGCGGACCGCGTCAAACGCGAAATCGAGCTCGGGCAACTCGATCCCCCGAACCGGCGCGCCGAACTCGGCGCTCGCGCGCTCGGCGATAGCCGTCAGCGCTTCCCGGTCCACTTCCGGCGTGGCGCCCACGTAAAAATACTTCATCCCTTTCCTGCCAGCGCCGCCGGCGCCTCGCCGCCTTGCGCCGGCTGCTCGAGCGGCAGCGACACCGTGAAGGTGGCGCCGGCTCCCGCCGCGCTCTTGACCTCGATATCGCCGCCGTGCGCCTGGATGATGCCATAGGATACCGCCAGCCCCAGCCCCACGCCCTTTCCTTCCGATTTGGTGGTGAAGAACGGATCGAAAATCTTGGCCAGGTTCTCGGCCGGGATCCCTTCGCCGTTGTCCGCCACCGTCAGCATCTCCATGCCATCGGCCGTGTACGTGGTGATCGAAACGCGGCCCTGGCGCTTATCCACGCCCTTGCTCTGGGTGGCTTCCGCGGCGTTCAGCACCAGGTTCAGCACCACCTGCTGGATTTGCGACGGATCGCAGAGCACCGGCGGCAGCCCCTCGCGCAGGTCCGCCTCCACCGATACGTTGCTCAGCTTCAGCTTGTGCTGCACCAGCGAAAGCGTCATACGAACGATCCGGTTCAGATCGGTGGGCGCCCGCTGCGGTTTGCCGCGCCGCGAAAAGGCCAGCAGGTCGCTGACAATGTGCCCCACCCGTGAGGTTTCGTTGATCACCTGCGAAAGATACCGGCGGAACTCCACCAGCCGGTTGGGTGGAACGCCGTCGTCGGTGAGCATCCGCTGCATCAGCATCGACAGGTTCAACACCCCGGAAACGGGGTTGTTGATCTCGTGCGCCACGCTGGCGGAAAGCTGGCCCAGCGAGGCCAGCCGGTCGCTCTGCACCAGCTTCTTCTGCGCCGCCTTGAGCTGCTCGGTGCGCTCCTCCACCTTGGTTTCCAGCTTCTGCGTAAATTGGTTGATCTCGCCGAGCGCCGTGCGCAGCCGCTCGCGCATCACCTCGAAGCTGCGCGCCAGCTCGTCCAGTTCCTCGCTCGAGCCGACGATCTCGAGCGGCCGGTCGAGCTCCATCTGGCTCACCGCCTTGGTTCCTTCCACCAGCGCCTCGATCGGCCGGCTTAGGAACCGCCGCGTGAACAGAATGATGAACAGGCTGATGAGTCCGATTTCGACTGCCGTGACCACCAGCACGCGCAGCTTCATGCCGTCCACTTCGCGGTCAACGCTTTCCAGTGTCAGCGCGACATCGAGCACGCCCAGCACCTTCACGCCGGCCGGGTGCGCGTGGCACGCCGATTCGCTGCACGAGCGCTCGTTGTAAATCGGCGTCACCATCTCCAGCCGCCGGTGGCCTATGTCCGCGCCGGTGATTTTCACGTGCGAGGTAAGATCGATCGGGCTGACCGAACCCACGGTGGGATCGTTGCGGCGCGTCGAGTACGTCACCTGGCCGCTGCGGTTAAACATGCGAATGCGGTCGATGCCCTGCTTTTCGGCGATGGTCTGCATCACCTGGTAAGCGGCCTCCCGGTGGTCGTCCAGCATGGCGTGCCACATCGCGCTGGAGATCCCCTTGGAGAGCTGATCCGCCCCCAGGATCATCGTGTTGAGAAGCTGCCGCTCCTCGGTCTTGATGTTCACCAGCCCGGAAACCGCCGCCACAATGATCACGATCACCGTGATCGATAACATCAGCTTCCGGGCCAGACGCCTCGGCATAACCGCCCCTGTACTCCGAAATTATTGTAGCGTGCGGCGGCCGGCCACGGGCCGCAATCGGCGGGCGAGTGGGGCAGGCGCTTCCGCCTGCCAACCGGCTCTTCCTACCTTGTGGTCCGTGAAGAATTTACTCGACACGGCCTCGAAAGAGTAAGCCCGCCCACCGGCGCAATCAGCTCATCTCCCGTGTTCTCCGCTCCTTGACCGCCGTGGCAGACAAGGTGCTCTGTATGTTGCTTGAGTGGCGCGAAGCCGATGCGGCTCGCCCAGGAGGTTAGTGAATTATGACGACCGAAAGCGGTAGTTTTGAGAGTAAGCCAACCGGGGACAAGCCGCCCCGCCGTGAGCGAGGCAACCTGTTCTGGTACGCGGCGACCGCGCTCGCGTTAGCGGCCATCGTGGTTCTCTTCGTGAACATCCACCAGCTTGGATCGAGCGTCGATCGGCAGAAGGACGCGACCGCGGCGCAGATCGCCAAACTGAGCGACCTGATCGCGCAGAGCAATCAGGCCAGCACCCAGCGGTTGGAATCCGTCGCCCGCGAAGCGCACGATTCCGCCATGACGGCGGAAGAGCAAGCCAAGGCCGATCTGCGCAGGGCCAATGCCAACCTGGCCGCTAGAATCGCCCAGGAAACCAAGGTCCAGCAGCAGGCGCAGCGGGAGGCGGAAATTCAGGTGACCGGGCAACTGGATGAGCTGAAGCAGGCCACCACCACCGCCAACTCGAAGCTCGACCAAATCAGCGGCGACGTCAACGGCGTCAAGGGCGACGTCAAGAGCGCCCAATCGTTGCTCGACGAGCACGGCTCCGAGCTGAAGCGGGTTACCGGCGATATGGGCGTGATGAGTGGCCTGATCGCCACCAACGGCAAGGAACTGGCTCAACTGAAAGAACTGGGCGACCGCAACTATATCGAGTTCGATCTGAAGAGGAATAGCGCCGCGCAGAAAATCGGCGGCATTCAATTGCAGCTCGCCAAGGCCGATCCCAAGCGGAACCGCTTCACGCTCGAAGTGCTGGCGGACGATAAGCGGGTCGAGAAGAAGGACCGCACCGTCAACGAGCCGGTCCAACTATACGTGGCCGGCAATCGCCAGCCCATTGAAATCGTCGTGAACAACGTGAAGAAAGACGAAGTGACCGGATACCTCGCCGTCCCCAAGGTCACCATGGCCCGCCGGTAATCGCCAACAATCAAAAGCCACGGATGAACACGGATAGACACAGATAAGCAAGGCAGGTTCTCAGGAATCAGGCAACTTATCTGCGTTTATCTGTGTTCATCCGTGGCTAAGTCAATTATTGTCAATCTGATATCCACCAAATCGAATCTGCCAATTGAAGTACCTCCGTACTCTTTTGTCTGGTACTCTGGGCGTGTTATGGTTCCCGCCTGGCAGAACATGATGATCGCGCTGGCGCGCAGCGATTCCCTCACCCGGCGCGTGCAAAGCAACTCCCGGATATCGGCGGCGGCGAACCAGTTCGTCGGCGGGCTGGATGAAGACGCGGCGCTTCGTACCGCGCTAGAACTGCGCCAACGGGGCATTCGCGCATCGTTGTTCTTCCTGGGCGAATACATCACAGACCCGGCAGTTACCCGCCAGACGGTCGACAGCCTGGTGAGGCTTCTGCCCGAGCTGGACCGGCATGGTCTGGACACGCACATTTCGGTGGATCCCACGCAGATCGGTTACGCCATTCGAGCCTCGCTCGGCGACGAGAACGCCCTCCGCCTGGCCGCGTCGTTCCCGGCGCAGCACTCCGCGCACAGCTTTCTGATGATCGATATGGAGGATGCTTCCTACGTCGATTGCACCATCGGGCTGCGCAGCCTCCTGGCGAGCCGCGGCGTGCCGGCCGCCATCACGTTGCAGGCCTACCTGCGGCGAACCGAAACGGATTTGGCGAGTCTTCTGCGCGAGCGCGTTCCCTGCGTCCGGCTGGTGAAGGGAGCGTTCTCCGAGCGGCGGGCGATCGCCTGGACACGACGGGCGGAGATCACCGAAGCGTACTTGCGGCTCGCCGCGCTGATGCTGTCCGACCAGGCACGGGAGAGTGGACTGTTCCCCGTTTTCGCAACCCACAACGAAACGCTGATCGATTCCCTTCGCAAGCTGGCGCGCCAATCCGGGTACGCCCCCGGAGAGTACGAGTTCGAAATGCTGTACGGCGTGCGGCCGAAACTGCAAGCCAAAATCCTCGCCGCCGGCGACCAGCTTCGCTCGTACGTGCCCTACGGTGCGCACTGGTGGCCGTACACCGCCCGCCGCATCGGAGAGAATCCGCAAAATCTCATTTTCGTCTGGCGTGCCCTGGCCGGCCGAAGTCGCTGACCCACGTGGCGCGGGCAACGCCGACGTGGCGCGGGCATTCTTGCCTGCTGTGTCGAGATCCTTCTCGACATTTCTTTTCTTCATCCGCTATTCCCGCAGCCCCCACGGAAAAAACGGCCCGGCCTCCACTGAATGAAGGCCGGGCCCATGGGAAGAAATTTGATGCTCTCTGGAAAACTCTTCTAGCGGTGGCTGACGCTGCTGGAATGACTCGATCCACTGCTTCCGCGGCTGGCCGCGTGACTGGCACTTCCACCACTTGATCTCGGCGCGCTGCTAGACGGCGCGCTCCGCGGCTGGCTCGGCGCGCTGTAACGCGGCTGGCTCGGCGCATTGTTGGCGGGCGCAATGTAGCGTGGGCTGCTGCCTGAGTACGGGCTGCTGCGGTATCCCGAGTTCGGTGCGCCAAACCGCTGCCAGCCGCTCGATGACGATGACGGCCGCGTGTTCGACTGCGTGCCCGGCGCGCCGATCCTGTTCCAGCCCGCGGAACTGGCGCCGCCGGCCCGGTTCACGCCGCTTTGCGACGCCACGCCGCGAGCGCTCGCCGCCTGCGGAGAATGAAAGAACGTGGCGTTGCCGGTACTCCTCGGAACGTATGACGCCGCACGGCTGGAGAACCGCGTGGCAGCTCCTCCCGCAGCCAGTGGAACAGCTCCGCGAATCATTCCCGCCGACGCAAACTGCGCGGCCGTGGGCCGCACGATGCCGGACCCTCGCCCATTCTGAAAGTCATGCACCGAAAGCCCTGTGACGCCATTGGCAACACGTGCGTTTTGGTAGGCGTTTCTTATGTTTACGCCAGTAATGTTCACTGAGCGGTTGATGTATCCGGCGGAACCGTAGAAACCCCTCCCCCACCACGGGTGGAAGACTTCGTACGGCGCCAGTGCCACCCAGCCGATGTTGCCAAAGCCGAAGCCAACGCCGAAGCCAACTCCACCGCCGAAGCCGAAAAATCCAACCAGCGCCGGCGACCAATAATGCGGCATGCCGAACACGCCCGGATACCACAGCCAGCCGAAACCGGCTCGATTGAACCAGCGGCCATAGTGATACGGGGCCCAGCCCCAGGGATCGGCGCTCACCCAGGTCCAGCCATAATAATCCAGCCACTCCCACTGCCCCAATTGATAAGGCGCCCAGCCGGGCGCGACCTGCGGCTGCCAGACGTTTCCGTAGTCCGGCGTGTAAACCCAATTCCCGTTATTGTCCAGATCCTCCGAGCCGTAAACTCCCTGCGGAACGCGCTGCGCGCTGCGCGACTGCGTGAGCATGCGATCCCGACTGTCCGACCAGGCGTCCCAGGCATCGGCCGCCGGTGCAGCCACTATCTGAAACTCCGGATCGGCGGTGGAACCGCGCGCGATCATCATCTGTCCGGCGCTCACCCACTGCGAACCGTGGGGCGAGAACACCTCGATGTCCCCTCCGCGGACGGTGAGTTCCGTCTGGCCGGCATCCGTAACAGAAATGCGATAAATCCCGACTTTTGTTGGTCGTACAGAAATATTCGGAGTATCCACTTCGGCATTTGTGCTGGAAGGCCTTAACACACGGTAGGTTAGGGTGCCGTGAGAAAGCTCGATTTGCAGCCGGTCGGCCTCCAGGGCCGCGATTCTGATTTCCGCCGTGCCGCCCAGCCGGAGCAGGTTGGCGGCATCGAACTCGACTTCGGCCCGCGAGTTGGGGCCGGTCGAAATGTGGTCGTCAGCGAGCAGCGGCGCGTTGATCACGCCTGCCACCCAGTCGGCATCGCCGCGTTTCACCGAAACCTGGCCGTCCATGACGCTGATGCGGGCGACGCCGTGTTGCTGATCGTCGGCATCCTGCGCCCGCACGGGTGCGCCGGCGCCAGTCGCGAGAACGGCAGCCAGAACCCAACCCATCGAGCGAAGCTGCATGCGAACCATGGCGGAGTCCTTTCTAAGGTCCAGTACCGCAGGAGCACGGAGGCTGCCAAAGGCCAACGACAGATCTTTCAGATAGTTACGAGTCGCCGTTGCGGCCCGCGAGTGGCCGAAAACCACCAGCCTGGCTGCGTTGGAGCAGTGATCGCAGGAGCCGCCGGTGCACGACGGCGTTGCGGCTGCGCCAACCCGGCAAGTTTGCGTTGCGCGCGCCGTAAATACACTATGTAAATATAGTGTCATGAGGCGCTGAAGGGCAGAGCGGCATGAAAGAGAAGCGTACTGGAGAATCTTCGGCGCAGCCCAGTGACTGGAAGCGGCTTCGCTCCCTGACCGACGCTCAAATCCGCCACGCGCTTGAGCGCGACCCTGAGGCGCGGCCGACCGACGCGGAGTTCTGGAAAAAGGCGCACGTGGTAATCCCGGCAGCCAAGCAGACCATCACTATTCGGCTGGACGCGGATCTCCTGGCGTGGCTGCGGGGGCAAAAAGGGTACGAAACCCGCATCAACGCGGTGCTCCGAACGTATATGGATGCGAGCCGGGGCGAGGGTAGAAGTCGGTAGGTGGTTTGACGATGTACATCGGAGGGGGGTCTCGCCAACTAGGCGCCGGCGGCTACATTCAGTTGGTCGTCTTTTCCGCCGTGATCGCTGCGGTAATGCTGCGGGACTGGGTCCGCACCAGGGGGCTTCGGCGGTCCATGCCAGCGATGGGTTTCGAATACACCGGCGCGATGCTGCCAGGGAGTTTTCCTTGGGTCGCGACATCGGTCCTTTGGGCCAGCTTGATCTACAACGCCTATGTGGGCGACCGAGGCGGTAAAGAGGTGGTTGTTTTCGATTGCAAATTCGGCCGGGGTAGGAGTTCGTACCGTCAGACCGTCATCGCCGTACACGGGTCACAAAACTGTTTTGGGGCTGAGCGGTTTGATATAAGTCTGGTGACCGAGCGCGCCGCCGATTGGACGCTGATTTTCCGCCCGCGCCGCCTTCTTCCGCTAGCGGAGATCCAGACATTGGTGTCCAACATCTAACCGGATCTCACATTAAACGAACAGTTAAGCGCTGGCGAGCCCTTGTCGCAGCCACACTCGACAGTCTCGTCGGCGCGGGAAATGCGGTCTAAAATAAAGCCGTGCCCGCCGTTAGCCACACCATCCCCGAAATCCTAGAGAAGCTGCACCTGGAGCCGTTGAATTCCGGCGCCTGCTGGGGCGAATGGATCGCCAGTCCCAGCGGCGGCGAATTGGCGTCACTCAATCCCGCAACCGGCGAGACGCTGGCGCGCGTGCAAATGGCCGGACCGGCCGATTACGAGGTCATAACGGCGCGCGCCGCCGCGGCTTTCGACGAGTGGCGCATGATCCCCGCTCCGCAACGCGGCGCGATCGTCCGCGAGATCGGCGACGAGCTGCGCACGCACAAGGCGGACCTGGGCGCGCTGGTGACGCTCGAAATGGGCAAGATCCTCGCCGAGGGCCTGGGCGAAGTGCAGGAGATGATCGATATCGCCGATTTCGCGGTAGGCCTTTCGCGCCAGCTCTACGGACTCACCATGCACAGCGAGCGGCCGGGGCACCGCATGTACGAACAGTGGCACCCGCTCGGGATCGTGGGCGTCATCAGCGCGTTCAATTTTCCGGTGGCCGTGTGGTCGTGGAACGCTCTCATCGCGGCCGTGTGCGGCGATTGCGTGCTGTGGAGGCCTTCGTCGGAGACGCCGCTCACCGCCATCGCAGTGCAAAAGATCTGCAACCGCGTGCTCGACCGGCACGGACTGAAGGGCGTTTTTAATTTGGTGATCGGCAGGAGTGATCCCGTGGGCGAGATGCTGATCCGCGACTCCCGCATCCCGCTGGTGAGCTTCACCGGTTCCACCGACGTGGGCCGGCACGTTTCCGAAGCGGTGGCGCGCCGGCTCGGCCGCAGCATCCTCGAATTGGGCGGCAACAACGGCATCATCGTGATGGACGACGCAGACCCCGCTCTGGTCGTGCGCGCGGTGCTGTTCGGCGCCGTGGGCACGGCCGGCCAGCGCTGCACCACCACGCGGCGCCTGTTCCTGCAACGCGGCATCGCATCGAAGATCGCCGCGGCGCTCGAAAACGCATACCGCCAGGTGAAAATCGGCGATCCCATCGATGAAACCACGCTGATGGGACCGCTGGTGAACTTGCGCGCGGTGGACGACATGATGGATGGCATTCGCCGCATCCGCGAGCAAGGCGGCGAAATCCTGTGCGGCGGCCGGCGCCTGAACGGCTGCTAC
>Ga0371490_1000700_pt1 | contig 20682 bp, 15 predicted proteins | sample MB2SIPfraction_FD_207959 | JGI IMG/M metagenome (GOLD analysis project Ga0371490, IMG submission 207959) | Lab enriched peat soil microbial communities from McLean, Ithaca, NY, United States - MB28FN SIP fraction | ecosystem: Environmental > Terrestrial > Soil > Wetlands > Peat | place: USA... | reverse complement strand
CTGCCGGCGCGCGCAACGTCGTTGCGGCAGAACAGAAGGGATGACCAGACGATGAAGATGATCACCATGGCCGATCAGGTCCGTTACCAGCGCATGACCACGGCCGAGATCCGCGAGATGTTTTTGCTCGACGGGCTGTGTAAAGCCGGCGAGATCAACCTGAACTACGTGGAGCTGGATCGCGCGGTGGTGGGTTATGCCGCCCCGGTGGCTGCCCCGCTGACCCTGGGCACCTATCCCGAGCTGCGCGCCGAGTACTTTGCCGAGCGTCGCGAACTGGGCGCGCTGAACATTGGCGGCGCAGGCACGGTGACCGTCGACGGCAAGCGCTACGAGCTCGGCAACCTGGACGTGATTTACATCGGGCGGGGTTCGAAGGAGATCGTCTTTGCCTCGAAGGAAGCTGCTGCTCCTGCGGTCTTCTACATCATGAGCTACCCGGCGCACACCTCTTACCCGGTCGCTGTGGTCAAGAAGGAAGACTCCACGCCGATGGAGTTGGGCTCGCTGGAGACCTGCAACAAGCGCACCATCTGCAAGTACATCCACACCGGCGGCGCCAAGAGCTGCCAGCTGGTGATGGGCGTAACGCACCTGGCTCCGGGCTCCAACTGGAATACCATGCCCGCGCACACCCACATCCGCCGCTCGGAGATTTACATGTACTTCAACCTGGGCGAGGATGCGCGCGTCTTCCACATGATGGGCTCGCCCACGGAGCTGCGCCCCATCGTGATGGCCGACAAGGAGATTGTGGCCTCGCCGCTGTGGTCGATCCACGCCGGCGTAGGTACCCAGGCCTATAGCTTCTGCTGGGGCATGGGCGGCGAGAACCTGGACTACGCCGACATGGACCCAGCGCCGCTGGCGACGTTGCGGTAGGGAACGAGGGATCAAGGGAACAAGTTCCGCTGGCTGAGTTCAACTCGAAATGAAAAAGAAAAACGCTCCGTGGCTTGGGCCGCGGGGCGTTTTTCGCTTGTGTGCATGAGATGTTGAGCGCCTGAAGGAAACGAGCTGAGGCGCTGCACGGAGGAATACTCATTTTTACCCCGACGCGCTGCCATCCTCGCATCTGCGCGAAGCGCGGTTGCTGCATGCAATGCCTGTCATGCTGAGCGAACGGGGCCCCAGGCGCGCTCTGGGGTCCCCAACGAGCGATTTTGGCTCTTTGGGGCGGAGCCTGGGGTGGTGAGTCGAAGCATCTGCGGTTGCTTCTGAAAAGCCTGCAGTGCTGGCCGTTATGTATTCCATCAATCCTGTGCCCGCAGAAAGTCAGCCGGCTCCGCATCAAACCAATCCCGGGCCAGATCTACCCATGCCGGGTTCGTCCGTTCGATCAGCGCTACCTTCTTCGCTCGTCGCCAGCCCTTCAATTGCTTCTCCTGCGCAATGGCTGCGCTCACGTCATTGTGCCTCTCAAACCAGACCAGCCGATCGCAGTTGTAGCGGTCGGTGAATCCGTCGTGCTCCCGCCACTTGTGCTGAAAGACGCGTTTGTGCAGGTCGCTCGTTACGCCCACGTAAAGCGTTCGGCTGCGGCTCGCCATGATGTAGGTGGCGTAACAATGCTCGCGCATGGAGCGCATTCTACGCCGGTTGGTTGTGGGTCGGGCAGGCTTTTCAAAAAGCAACTGCAGATCCCTCGACTCCCTTTCGCTGCGCTTCCGGTCGCTCGGGATGACAGCACGTTCTGGGGGTGCTGTTTGCGATGAGCGAAGTCCGACGGAGTGTTTCCAGAAAAACAAAAGCGGCGATTTCCCTTGGGGAAATCGCCGCTTGTTTTTGGCTGAAAGCTAGAAGCTGATAGCTGGCAGCTAGACGGTATACGTGGTGGAAGCGACGCGGCCGCCGTGGCCGGTCCAGTTGGTGTGGAAGAACTCGCCGCGGGGCTTGTCGACGCGCTCGTAGGTGTGGGCGCCAAAGTAGTCGCGCTGGGCCTGGAGCAGGTTCTGCGGCAGCCGGCCGGTGCGGTAGCCATCGAAGAAGGCCAGCGCCGTGGAGAAGGCCGGCGTGGGGATGCCCAGCTCGATGCCCGCCGCCACAGCCTTGCGCCAGCTGGTCTGATACTTGTTCACCAGGCCGGAGAAGTAGCTGTCCAGCAGCAGGTTCTCCAGCGCCGGATTCTTGTCGAAGGCTTCCTTGATGTTGCCCAGGAACTGCGAGCGGATGATGCAGCCGCCGCGCCACATCAGCGCGATGCCGCCCATGTTCAGGTTCCAGCCGTTCTCCTTGGCCGCCGCGCGCAGCAGCATGTAGCCCTGGGCGTAGCTGATGATCTTGGAGCAGAACAGCGCGCGGCGCACTTCCTCGATGAACTGCTTGCGATCGACGCTGAGCGTCTTGGCCGCGGGGCCGACCAGCACCTTGGAAGCCTCGATGCGCTCTTCCTTGAGCGCGCTCAGGCAACGCGCAAACACCGATTCGCCGATCAGCGTCACCGGCTGGCCGGTATCGAGCGCGCTGATCACCGTCCACTTGCCGGTACCCTTCTGGCCGGCGGTGTCCAGGATCTTGTCGACCAGCGGCGATCCATCTTCGTCCTTCTTGGCGAAGATGTCACGGGATATCTCAACCAGGTAGCTGTCCAGCTCGCCCTTGTTCCACTCGGCAAACACTTCGTGCAGTTCGTCCGGAGTCAGTCCAAGCCCACGGGACAGGAGGTCGTAGGCTTCGCAGATCAGCTGCATGTCGCCGTACTCGATGCCGTTGTGGACCATCTTGACGTAGTGGCCGGCGCCGTTCTCGCCCACCCAGTCGCAGCAGGGAGTGCCGCCCTCGACCTTGGCGCTGATGGCCTGGAAGATGGCCTTCACGTGCGGCCACGCCTGAGGGTTGCCACCGGGCATGATGGAGGGACCGCGGCGCGCGCCCTCTTCGCCACCGCTGACGCCGGTGCCGATGAACAGGATGCCCTTGGCCTTGAGCTCTTCGGTGCGGCGATTGGAGTCGGTAAACAGCGAGTTGCCGCCGTCGATGACGATGTCGCCGGCTTCAAGGTGGGGAAGGATCTGCTCGATCATCCCATCCACCGTGGCCCCGGCCTTGACCATGAGCATGACCCGGCGGGGGCGCTTGAGCAGGCTCACGAACTCTGCCATGGAGTGCGCGCCAACCACCTGCGTGCCCTTGGCCTCATTGTTGATGAAGTCGTCCACCTTGGACACGGTGCGGTTGAAGACAGCCACTTTGAAGCCGTGGTCGTTCATGTTGAGGACCAGGTTCTGTCCCATCACTGCCAGGCCGATGAGGCCGATATCACACGATGCGTCTGCCATTGCTCCTCCAATTAATTTGCCACCCGGATTTTATCACCGGAAGCTAGATACGAGTCGGATTGTACAGGAGTGGTCTGACCTCTGGGAAGGGCTGAGACGAGGGAACAGGGGAACGAGGGACAAGGGACCCAGAAAACAAGGGCGGAGCTAGATTCTTCGCCGCGCGGGGCGGGGCTTGGGCGCGATGGTGGCCAGCTTGCCGCTGGCCGGGTAGCTGTGGCGCTCAATGGGCGTGGAGAGCACCAGGCTGGTGACGGGCGAGCCGTAGGGCAACAGCGCCTCGATCAAAGCCTCCAGATGCGCCAGGTCCAGAACCGCGATGTGCAGCAGCAGGTCGTCGCCGCCGGTCAGGTGGTGGCAGGCGCGCACTTCTTCGAGCGTCCGTAGGTAGTCGAGCAAGCGCAGGTAATTGGGGCCGGTGGAGCTGATGCGCAGGAAGGCCTGGACACCCAGTCCCAGAGCTTCCGGATCGATGCGCGCCGAGTAGCCCTGGATGATGCCCGCGTCCTCCATCTGGCGGAGCCGCTCGGCAGTGGCCGTGGGCGAGAGGCCGATGCGGCGGGCGAGCTCGGCCGTGGAGAGGCGGGCGTTGGCCTGCAGCTCGTCGAGGAGCTTTCGACTAAATGCATCCAGAATCTGGGTGGATTCCATGGAAAGATTGTAAATTTTAGGTTGATATGACGGCAAATTGCGGGGAGATTGGGTGGAATCTCTCTGTACGATTGGCCCGTTCCGGCCTACGATCTTAAGGATGAATTCTGAAGCTTTGCAGACTGTGGTTCTGGGAGGCCAGCGGCTTTCGCTGGCGGAGATTGAAGGCGTGGCGGCCAAGGGTTGGCCGGTAAAGGTGGACGCCGATGCGCTCCGTCGTGTGGCCGAAGGCCGGACGTGGATTGAAGAAATTTTGAAGACCGGGCAGACGGTCTACGGGGTGAACACCGGCTTTGGTCGGCTGGCCGACGTGCGCGTGCCGGATGAGAGCCTGCGGGAACTGCAGATCAATCTGGTGCGCAGCCATGCCGGTGGCGTGGGCGACCCGCTGAGTGTGCCCGAAGCGCGGGCCATGGTGCTGCTGCGCGCCAATGTGCTGGCCAAGGGCTGGAGCGGCTGCCGTCCGCTGCTGGTGGAACTGCTGGCCGCGATGCTGAACCGGGGCGTGACGCCCGTGATTCCGGAAAAGGGTTCGGTGGGAGCCAGCGGCGATCTGGCTCCGCTGGCGCATCTGGCGCTGGTGGCCGTGGGTGAGGGCGAGGCTTTCTACCAGAGTGAGCGGCTGCCGGGCGGCGAGGCGCTACGGCGCGCAGGCCTGGAGCCGGCCGAACTGGAAGCCAAGGAAGGTTTGGCGCTGCTGAACGGCACCCAGGCGATGACCGCCGTGGGGGCGCTGGCTGTGACGCGGGCCGAGCGGCTGGTAAGGATTGCGGACTTGGCCGGAGCCATGTCGCTGGAGGCGCTGATGGGCACCCCGGCGGCCTTTGACGAGCGGATTCATGCGGCTCGTCCCCATGCCGGGCAGATTGCGGCCGCCGAGCACCTGCGCGGGTTGATGCAGGAGTCGGAGATTCGCGAGGCGCATCGCGAGGGCGACACCCGGGTGCAGGACGCCTACTGCCTGCGTTGCATGCCGCAGGTGCATGGCGCCGTGCGTGGCGCGCTGGCGCATGTGGTTGGGGTGCTGGAAGTGGAATCGGGCTCCGCCACGGACAATCCTCTGGTTTTTCCGGAAAAGGGTGGACCGACGCAGAGCAACGGAGTTCTGTCGGGCGGCAACTTCCACGGCGCGCCGCTGAGCTACGCCTTCGATTACGCGTCGATCGTACTGACGGATCTGGCCGGGATTACGGAGCGGCGCATCGACCGACTGCTGAATCCGGACATCAACGAAGGGCTGCCGGCCTTCCTTTCGCCGCATGCCGGGCTGAGCTCGGGATTCATGATTGCCCAGATTGTGTCGGCGGCGCTGGTGAATGAGTGCCAGGTGCTGGCCTCGCCCTCGTCGACGGGATCCATTCCCACCAGCGGCGGCAAGGAAGATCACGTCTCGATGGGCATGACTGGTGCGTTGAAGCTCCGGCAGATTGTTGACAACCTGGAGCGCATCGTGGGCATTGAGCTGATGTGCGCCGCGCAGGGCGTGGAGTTCCGGCGGCCGCTGGCTCCGGCCAAGGCCATTGCCGAGGCCTGCACGGTGGTGCGCCAGGTGGTGGCGCGGCTGGAGAACGACCGCGTGCTGGCTCCGGAGATTGCCGCCATGGCCGCAGCCGTGCGGGCCGGACGGTTTGATGCATGGTGCGGGGAGTAAGGGACGTACCAGAGCAGGAACTAGGGACGTAGGGACTCGGGACTGTTCGTTCGAGTGATATGCATCCAGGAACTGGGGAAAAAGTTCCGGAATTCATGAGGTAGGGTTTTTGGGGCCCACGGACGCAGATTGTCCGTGGGCAATTTTTATGTGCAAGTGCTGGGTGACTGCGTGGGACCAAAGGCACCCGGCTCGATGTCCTATGGAAGCTGAAAAGCAGCCGCAGATCCCGCGACTCCCTCCCGCTCCGCTCCCGGTCGCTCGGGATTACAGCTTCGCGGGAGCGGTCAGCGCTTCGGAGCCTTGTCGATGGCGTCGCGCAGGGCGAAGAAGGCGGGAACTGGGGCGTAGTTTTCGTCGAAGGGCAGGGGGCGCTGGGAGCGGTTGGGGCGTTTTTTGCGGTGGCTTTCGATGTGATTGAGCCAGGTGTTGCGGTCGGTCAGGCCCCAGGTGAGGATGGACTTCACGGCCCGGTTTTCGAGCGCGACGTTCAGATAGTCGGTGTAGACCTGGGCAATGCGGCGATCGCGTTCAGCGGTGTCGTCGCTGTCGACGGCATCATCGTTCACATCCATCTCCGTCAGATAGACCTCAAGGCCAAGGGCCTGGGCGGCGGCGATCAGTTGGCGCAGGCCCGGGCCGTAGGTTGCGCCGGCAGCCGGCAGATGCGACTGGATGCCCAGCGCGTGGATGGGCGCGCCGGCAGCCTTCAAGCGTTTGAGCAGATCGAGCGTGGCAGCACGCTTCTTCGTCTCCGCTTCGCTCTCGTCCTCGATGCCGTACTCGTTGTAAGTGAGCTTGGCATGGGGATCGGCTTCGTGCGCGGTGCGGTAGGCAAGCTCCAGATACTCGGGGCCGATGAGCTCAAACCAGGGGCTCTTGCGCAGCCCGTCGGGACGGCCGTCCTCGATGCGGATGGCCTCGTTCACCACGTCCCAGCAGCTGATTTTGCCCTTGTAGTGGCCGGCCACGGTGCGGATGTGGGTGGTGAGCACCTGGCGGGCGTTCTCCCGGGTGACGGTAGAGGCAAACCACGCGGGAAGGTTCTCATGCCAGACAAAGTTGTGGCCGCGTACGGCGATCTTGTGGGCATGGGCAAAAGCCACCAGAGCGTCGCCATCGGCGAACTCCCAAGTGCCGGGCTTGGCCTGCAGAGCGCCGAACTTCATGGCGTTTTCAGCCACCACAATGCTGGCCTGGGCGGCGAGCAGTTGGCAGAAGCGGGGATCGCGCAGGTCGCTGGCGGCCACGGCGCAACCCACCCGGAGGCCGCGGCGCTGGGCGTGGGCTCGGAGCGAGGCGGAGGCGTCGATAGAATCGGGAGCTGCGGTGAGCGGGCGAGGGCCCAGCATGGCAAGCGAAGCGGCGGCGGCAAGGGTCTGCTGGAGCGATTGACGGCGGGTGAGCACGGGCACCTCTTTCTGTGCCTCGGCAGAGAGCATCCGCAAGCCGCCTGGGGGCTCCGAAGAGGAAGGAACTGGATGTACGGGCTAAAGCCCGAACCCTTCACGGCTTGTTGCCGGCAATGCGCAAACCTTCCTGGGGGACCGGGCGGCGGGTTGCAATTCTTCAACGCCTGTTTTCAGGCTCTACCAAGGCGAGTTCATTGTACGCTGATGTCGCCGTCGCCTTCGAGGATGAGGTTGTCGTTGACGATGTGGATGGAGGTCAGGCGGAGGCGGTCGAGGCTGACCTTGTAGCCGGAGGCGGCGGTGGAGTCGGCCAGTGCCTTGCGCATCAGGTCGGCGGCGTTGATCTTCATGCTGGCCGGTACCACGTGGGCCAGGAAGGGCTGGAGAATGAAGTTCAGCTCCTTCTGGTCGCTGATCTTGTCGAGCCGGGCGTCGAGGAAGCCCAGGGATTCGCCCTCGGCGTCGGGGGCCAGCGAGACCACTACAGGCAGGTCGAGGGGAATGCCGATGCACTTGCTGCCGAACTGCTTGCCGAGCCGGGCATGGACGCGCAGGTTGACCAGGATGCGGTTCTGGTTGAAGACCACCTGGGGCTGGTCCACGAAGGTGAAGCAGGGCGAGTTGGCGTCACCCTTGACGTAGTAGCGGCCGTTGGGGCCGCTGAACAGTTGCTGGCGGAGGGTGCGGTCCAGGGCGCCGCGGCCGACGCGCAACTCCACGGCGTGGGCGGGAAGCGAGACCAGGGCGGCAACTCCGACAAGGAGTCCGGCGAGCGGAACCCGAAGGGAACGAACCATGAGTCTATGGTGCCACCCGGAGGGGCCATTGCACCAGATGGGGGGCCATAAGACGGTACGAAGGGAATGGGACTTTGGACAGGGTCACGCAGGGCAAGTTACTGATTCTTTAAATGGTAATGTGGAAAACAGGGTACAAAATCCAAAAAAAAGGGGCCTTCCGGGTCGTGTTTTTCTATTGATTTTTGAAGAAAATCTACTTAAAATAACAGGGTATCAAGTTCCTCTGGACTGACAAGATCCCCCATCCAGAGTCTTCAGGATGCGCGGACAATCTACCCACCAACTAAGGATACAGAATCGATGGCAAAGCGTCGTGGAAATCCGAATTGGGGCAAGCCGGAGCCCATTGGCCCGGTTGCGCCCACAGTGACCTCCTTTGAGCAGATCGTCAAGGAGTTTAAACTGCCTCCGGATCAGTATATCCGGTCCACTCGCCTCCGCGAGTGGGCTCGGCGCAACAAGAACTCGAAGTATATCCCTGAGGCGCTGCTGGAGGCCTGGGGTTTCGAGATCGAGTCGACTTTGTAAGGTTTTTTTGTAAAGATTGCCAGCTTGACCAGAGAAAGACGCCGCCCGCTGAGGCGGCGTTTTTCATTGTGCATGGTTTGGTGTCCGGCGGCAGCATGGGCGAGAATAGAGGGGTTGCCATGAGCCCAACCGTACGCAGCATCGAACCGCCCTTTACCGACGTTCCGGGAGCGATTGAAGAGATTCGCGCCGGGCGGATGGTGATTATCGTCGACGACGAAGACCGGGAAAACGAAGGCGACCTGACCATGGCCGCCCAGTTTGTGACCCCGGAAGCGATCAACTTCATGGCCAAATATGGCCGTGGGCTGATCTGCCTGACCCTCACCGAGGAGCGGGCCGACCATCTGCGCCTGTTTCCGATGAGCCCGCAGAACTCCTCGCGCTTCGGTACGGCGTTCACCGAGTCGATTGAGGCGCGGGAGGGGGTAACCACCGGCATCTCCGCGGCCGACCGCGCGCACACCGTCCAGACGGCGATTGCGCCCCAGGCTACGGCGGCGGATCTGGCGCGGCCCGGACACATGTTTCCCCTGCGCGCCCGCAAGGGGGGCGTGCTGGTGCGCGCCGGGCAGACGGAAGCCAGCGTGGATCTGGCGCGGATGGCCGGCCTGGACCCCTCGGCCGTGATCTGCGAGGTGATGAAGGACGATGGCACCATGGCGCGGGTGCCGGATCTGACTGCCTTTTGCCGCGAGCATCAGTTGAAGATTCTGACCGTGGCGGAGCTGATCCGCTACCGGCTGCGCCACGAGCGCTATATTGTGCGCGCCGGCGAGAGCCGGATTCAGACGAAATATGGCGAGTTCCGCATGATCGCCTACGAGAGCGAAGTGAATGGCGGCGAGAGCCATCTGGCGCTGGTGCGCGGCGAGCTGTGCGCGGACTGCCCGGCCTTCCAGTGCGGACCGGCGATCACCGCGACCGACGAGCGTCCGGCCTGCGAGCGCGCCGTGCTGGTGCGCGTCCACACCCGCTGCACCTCCGGCGACGTCTTTGGCGCCGACTGCCACTGCCGCGAGACCCTGGACGAATCGATGCGCATGATTGCCGAAGAGGGGTGTGGCGTGGTGCTCTACCTGCACAATACCTCGCGCGGCTTTGAGATGGAACACGAGCCGGCCAAGAGCTTTGATGCCGGCGGCGCGGCGGTGGGCGCGACCTCCGGCCGGTTGCTGCTGCACCAGGAGTTGCGCGCGCGCGAGGGCCAGCAGGCCCGCAGTGGACGGATTCTGCGCGCCATCGGGCTGGGCGGCCAGATTCTTTCCGACCTGGGCATTCATCGCATTCGCCTGCTTTCCAACACCCCCATGCACATTCCCGCTCTGGAAGGCTTTGGCCTGGAGATTGTGGAGCAGGTGCATGTGCCGATAGAAGCTTGCGGCGGAGCGAAGCAGTAATACGCGCGCAACCGGCGGTGGCCGAGCCACGGTTCATTCTCTATCAGCTGCCGGCTTGGTATCCTGTTAAGGCTATGAGCAACTGTTGCACAAAGAATAACCTGATGGGCAAGTCTGTGACCGGCAAGCCGGTAACGGAGTGCCAGGACCTGAGTGAAGTTTTTGCAGCATCGCTGCCGGCCTTCGGCGGGGCGTACCTGCGCCGGGTGTATGAGGCGATGAAGGCGGTGATCGAGAAGCGGATTCCGCTGGTGGTCACCTGCGCCGGACCGATTACGGTCTCCGACCAGCACCGCGCCTGGCTCATTCCCCTGATCCGCGCGGCCAACACCGCGTACATCACGGTGACCGATGCCATCTGCTACCACGACGGCCACGATTGCCTACGCAAGACCGAAGAGCGTCCCATCCGCGAAGTGAACCTGTGGGGCGACGATGCAGAACTGCGCGAAAACGGCGTGATCCGTGTGACCGACACGGGCTTTGACGAGCAGATTCTCTTCGATCAGGATGCTGTGGCCACTGAGATCCTGCAACTGCCCCAGTTCCAGAAGCGGATGACGACCACCGAGCGCAACTATCTGCTGGGCCTGGAGTATGCCAGGCGCGAAAAGGCGTTGGGCATTGCGCCGGGGTTGATGAGCACCTGCGCGGAGCTGGAACTTCCGGTCTTTATCGGTGCGCCCGCCGATGGCAGCCTGTTTCTGAATTCCGTCAAGCTGTGGACCTTGGCCCGTCTGGGCAAGGTGAAGTACGGATTCGACTACGACCTGCACGAGGACGTCTTTGAATCCTGCGCCTACCATCACTGGGGCTTGTTCGACTCCGAGCAGAAGACCATGGCCATTCTGATTCTGGGCGGCGGCGTGCCAAAAAATTATTCGCTGCAGCCGGAGCCCGCCCTCTCGCAGATATTCTTCCTCGAAAACATTCGCGGCTATGACTACGATGCGCAGATCGTCTCCTCGCCCGTGACCGACGGTAGCTTGTCGTCGTGCGCGCCGGCCGAGGCCGTCTCGTGGGGCAAGGTGAACCCGGAGACCTACACCACGCAGACCGTGAGCATGCAGGGCGATTACTCGTCGTACATGCCCTTCCTGGTGCGCGCGCTGGTGGGCAAGGACCTTCTGCACAACCCACCCGAGCCGCTGCGACTTTACGCGAAGCGCGAGGAACTGAAGAACAGCCTGCTCACGAAAATCGCCAACGATGAGGGCGCGATGGAGAAGATGCTGGAGACGCTCACGCTGCCGGATGTGCTCAAGTTGTAAGGCGCGTCCGAGTCTTACCTGCGATCAAGTGCAAAATGCAGAACCCCCGGTCTGAATTCAGACCGGGGGTTTTCTTTGCCGGGTGCCCCAGGTCCCTCGCGTTGGGGGACCGGGGATTCCAAACTTACTTGCCGGCTTCGAGCAGCGCGTTCAGCTTGGCCACCACCTGGAAGGCGTCGGCGATGTAGACCACATCAGCCTTGCCGCGGGTCCAGCCACAGTTGGCGTCCAGCGAAATGGCTCTGCGCTCGCCAATGAACCGCCAGCCCACCACGTGCGGCTCTTCGCCGTGGCAGCAGGTGCTCAGCCCCTTGGGATGGCGCGGCGTTGCACCGGTCTGGCCAATCTGGTTCATGTGCGTCAGGAAGGGCAGCACGGAGTTCCCCTCGCCGCCCTGGTCGACGAGTGATTTCGAGCTGCCAAGCGAGGCGGACGTGGCGCGCAGGAAGCCGAGGATCGTTTCGGCGGCCTGGTCCGTGTGGATCTGGCCGTCGGGCTGCTTCTTGGTCCAGCCGGCGCCGGCCACAAAGAGCAACTTGGCATCGGGGCGAATGGTCTGCTGGCCCTGCTCGGGGGCGCGCAGGCCGGTGACGGTGGTGCGGGTGGCGGGAGCGTCGACCGCGACCGCTGCAACCGCAGCCGTGCCGGGAGCGCCGGCGTAGGGCGTGCGGGAGCCGGCGTCGAGCACCAGAATCCAGGGGCGCGAGGCGCGCGCGAGCACCGCCTCAACGCGCTGGCGGTAGAACCAGCGCGAGGCTTCCACCGCGCTGTCGCCGCTGAGAGCGGTGATGTGGGTGTCCACAAATCCGCCCAGACGGGCAGCCACGCCAGCGGCCACGCGCGCAAAACGCGAACTGCCGGGGGCCAGCACGATGGTGGCCTGAGTGGCGCGGCAGAGAGCTTCCAGCGCAGCGGCGTCGGTCGAGTAGCGGGCCTGTGTGAAGGCCTCGCCGGAGACGGCAAAAAACTTTGCGCCGGTGGCGGCGACAGCGTTCAGGGCCTCAGGTGCACCCACCACGCCGATCGAAAGCGGCGCGGAAAGGCGCGCGGCCAGCTCCTGTCCGGCGGCAACCGCCTCCAGCGAAGCCTTGGTGAGCGCCGAGCCGTCCGTGTGCGTTAGTACAAGAATGTTTTCCATCGCTTCGGCTCCTTTTACTCGGCTGCGATCCAGGCTGCGAGCTCGGCGGCAATCTCGTCCGGGCTCATGTTCTTTTCCACGCGGGTCTCGCGTACCTGCTTGGGCAGACTCACCGCGGCGTAGCTCAGGCCGTTGGCAACGAGCTTTACGGTCTTGGCCTTCTGCAGCGCGGGCATGATGGTCCGCATGTTGGCCATGCCGATCTGCGGGTTGTTGCGCGGCTCGGCCAAAGAGCCTGTGGCCCAGCCCAGCACGGCCGGAGCTGCCGAGCAGACCGAAACCTGATGCTTGCCGCCTTCCACGCGCTCCAGCACCTCAAAGCTGCCGTCGGCGTTGAGCGTGATCTGGTCAACACCCTGAAACTGTTCCGTGATGCCGAGCTTTTCGCCGATGAGTTGCAGCGTGACGCCCGCACCACGCGAGGCCGACTCCCAGCCGCCGAAGATCAGGAGCTTCTGCTTGTCCAGGCCGGGCAGGGCGGCGATGGCTTCGGCCAGAGCCGCTGCGGTGGCATGCGCATCGGGGAACCCGCCGATGGGGCCATCCATCGGGACCAGCTCGAAGGCCACCTTCTGCGCTATGGTCATCATCACCTGCTGCAGCTTGGCCTTGGGGCCGAGCGAGACCAGCCAGAGTTTTGAACCGGGGTTCTTCTGGGCCAGCGCAGCAGCCTCGTAGAGGGCGGAGGAGGCCCAGGGATCGAGCACGGCCGGCAGCACCATTTCATTCTTCAGCCCCGGGCCGGTGGGCGTGGTGACGGGTTCGAGTGTCTGAAGCGGATCGGGAACAATCCCGGCGCAGACCACGATCTGGAGTTCAGTGGGCACGATTCTGTCCTCGTTATTATGGAAATCTGGTTCTATTCTAAATCGCGGGCAATCGTGCTGTTTGGAAAGATTGCCTCAGCGGTTCGTGCTCTGTTACAAGGCGTCGGACGCGATCGTCTTACGGTCATCTGCCGGCCTTGGCAGGCCGAGTAAGATTAATTCTCCGCCGAATGCAATCCACCCGAACCGGCTTTGAAGGCGATGTTGCTCGGCTCGTCCTTGGGTGGGTGGGCGCAATTCCACAGGCAGGCGCCGCAGTGCACGCACTTCTCGCGCTCAAAGGCGGGCAATCCGTCGTCGCCCCAGGTGATGGCCTGGCCGCTGCACATGCTGACGCAGGTTTTTTCTTCACATACGGCGCAAAGCATCGGGTCGAGGAAAAGAACGTGATCCGCGTAGCCGGGCATGGCCTGCACCTTGCCGCCCATCAGCAGTGCGTCCTGGTGGGTGACCAAAAGGCGGCCGTCAAAGGGAATCTCAGGCCAGCCGCGGGCGCTCATCACGGCATCGTGCAGCGGACGTGCATCCGCCAGGGCGACCTCAGCTACCTTCTCGGGGCTGATGGAACCCAGCGTGACCGCGTGGGCCTTCTTGATCTGCTCGCTGGCTGTGGGGATGTGGCCCTTGAGAGCCAGCCGTCCGCCGGTCAGGCCTGCAAGCGCCATGCCCACGAGGCCGGGAATGAAGCCCTTGTGGAAGCCGGTGCGGGCGTCCATGGCTTCGGCAGCACCCTTCTCCACCCAGCTCTGGCGGCGACGCTTTTCGTAGGTCTTTTTGAGATTTTCTTCGCTGAAAGGCTCGCCGGAGCGGAGCAGTTCAAGCACCGCCTCGGCCAACTGCGTGCCAGTGGTCCAGGCTTCGTCGACGCCGGAGCCGGTGAGCATGTTGGTGGAGCCGGAGCCCTCGCCGATGCGGGCATAGCCGTTGCCGCTGAGGATGGGCTCGCCGTGCTGGCCGCTTTCCTCCAGCGACTTCGCGCCCCAGCTGCGCAGCGTGCCGTTCTGCAGATGCTTCCACAGCAGCGGGTGCTGGATGTAGTGCTGCAGATAGCGATAGGCGGTGCGGCTGGGCTCGCCCATCCACGAGGGCACAAAGATGCCCACCGAGCAGAGCCGGTCCGGATGCACGTAAAGGAAGCCGAAGATCTCCGGTTCCGGAAATCCAAAGGTGTGCCAGACGGTGCCGGCTTCAAGCTCCGTGTCCTCGGGCAGCTCGATGAGGAACTTCATGCCCAGGGCCCACTCGCGGCGTTTCTCGGCAGTGCCGAATCTTTTATCCAATGCGCGGCCGATCTGGCCGACGGGACCATCGCCCACCACGGTCAATGCGGCGCGGACGTCCATGCCAGCCATGAAGCCATCGGCGGGCGCACCTTGCTTGTCCACACCCTGATCGGCCAGGCGGATGCCGGTGACGGCGTCGCCTTCAAAGAGCGGTTCGGCGACGGGCATGGAGGGCCAGATCTGCACCAGGCCGGTGGACATCAGTTGCGAACCGACCCATTGATTGAACTGGCCGATGGACATCACCAAGCCGCCCGACTTGTGCAGGAAGCCGGGAGTCCAGGGGAGTTCGTAGGCGGAGTTTTTCACGCCCAGGACCGGGCCGACGAGCTTGAGCAGGCCGTCGCCCATGCGCAACAGGCCGGAACGCTTGCTGGCGCCGACGGGATCGAGCAAATAAAAAATCTGCTCCTTCTTCACCTCCACGGCCATGGGGATTTCGGCCGGGTTGAGCTCGGGGAAGGTGGTTCGGATGCCTTTGCCGCGCGTGACCACGCCGCTGACGCCCGCGGCCAGATCGTCGGCGCGCTCGTAGCAGAGCACCTGCAACGGCATGCCCGGAGCCACGCGGCTCTCAAAGGCGGGGTCGGCGGGGTTCTGGTTCCAGGCGTTCACCAGGGTGGTGAGAAAGCCGCCCGTAGCGGGGCCAAAGCCGACACAGGCCAGGTCGACCTCCATGGTCTGGCGATCGATGATTTCGGCAGTCTCGGGTTCGGTGGTCATTCTATTCTCTCCAAGGGAAGCGTGGTGGTGTTCGGTGATGGGCCTTCTTCATCCCAGGTCCCCCAAAGCGAGGGACCTGGGGCACCCACAGATTTGTTGGTGTGCGGAGTACGTGAAAAGCAACCGCAGATCCTTCGACTCACCACCCCCAGGCTGAAGAAAACGCCTGGGGCCCCGTTCGCTCAGGATGACAACTTCCCTGTATTTTGCTGTCATCCTGAGATGCGAATGTCTGCCACGCGAAGCGGAGGCTGCATGCAATGCTCACCCCGCCTGCGGATAATCCAGCGCCTCGGGGATCATCACCTTGGCGGCGTTTTCGGCGGCGCGATCCTTGGCCAGGCGCGAGCCGGTCAGGCACATGGTCAACTTGCTCTGCAACTGCAGGAACTCAGCCGATCCGGCGCAACCTGCGCAGGGACCGGCCTTGTCGGGATGCGTGCCGTTGGTGGCGATCACGTCCACCGCCATGGCGCTGATGCCGGGCATGGTCTCTTCGTACTCGTCGAGCTCCGCAGCCAGGAAGCAGTTGCGATGCTCTTCTTCTTCCCAGTGGGGATGCGCGGTGTAGCCGAAGACCAGCTCGGCGCAGATGCGCGAGACTTCGCCCGCGGCCGCCGCGGCCTGCACGTGACAGAGGTCGAAGAGGAACTGCAGCGTGCCCTCCAGACCCTCGGCGGCCACCGGATCGTGGGGGCCTTTTTCTTCCAGTTCCAACGTGTCCAGGATCTGCGCGCGGGAGGCCACCAGCCAGCTGATCGCATCGGCCAGTGGGAAGGTAACGCCCTGGCGCTGCCCGTGGTAGAGCTTGGCCCCGGCTGCGTCCTTGTTGTTTTCGAGATAGCCGAGGGTCCAGAGCCAGAGGTTCATCGCGCTGGCGAGCGTGCAGGCACCGGAGCCCGGCTTACGGCTGGCGATGGTGCGCATCTCGCGTGTCCATTGCCGGAACTCGGCCAGGAAGACCGGGTTGTTCATGCAGACGGTGAGCTGGCGGCGCTGCACGGCCTCGGGGCCTTCGTAGGTGGCTTCCAGCTGCGCGTCCATCCACTTGTTGGCCAGGAAGCCGGGGCAGTCTTCGGTGATGCCGTAGCCGCCCATCAGGCTGACGGCCTCGCGCAGCAGGTTGGCGCCGTGGCCGGTGTTCCAGAGCTTGGTGGCCGGGCAGAGGATGTTGGCTTCGGCGTCGAGCAGCACGAACTGGACCAGCGGATCGGCTTCCAACTCGGCGCGGCGCGGATCGTCCTTCTTCATCGCCAGCAGCTCGATGGCCTTCTGCTCGTACTCGCGCAGGGCTTTGAACTCGGCGCGTCCGCCTTGAATGCCGCGGGCGGCGAGGATCTGGAATTTTTCTTTTTCGATGGGCTCAAGCACGTCGAAGAGGCGCGCCGTTGCAAAACCCAGAGACGCGGCGGCTTCGCCGGTGGCCCAAACGTCGATCAGGCGGTGCAATGCGTCTTCGCGCTGCTGGATGCCTTGTTCGTAGCGGACCGAGCCGGGCTTGGCGCCCTCCGCGCCACGGTAGCGCTCGCGCTGATAGCGGATCACGGGCTCCACGGCGGAGAGCAGCTTGGCGCTGGTCATCACGCCCACCGGAACGCGGGTGCGGCGGAAGACGGCCTCGATGACCTCCGAGTGATTGAAGTTCGGCACAATCACGCCGTCCTTCACCGTGTAGCCGCCCACGATGCGGCTGGCAGGAACAGTCTGATTGAAGATGGGGTCGCCGGTGGACGAGAGCTGATGCACCAGCTTCTTGGTGGGCGTGCCGCGGTCGTAGATGCCGGGGTCGTCCTTTTCAAGGATGACGATGCAGGTGCCCTTGATGCGGGGATCGTCGGAGCCGACGGCGGCGGTGATGAAGTCGGCAAATGCGATGCCGGTAATGAAGCGGCCGCGCTTGTCGATCTGGAGCATCGGCTCCGCGCCTTCCTTCCAATCGACGACGCGCATCTTGCCACTGAGCATGGCGGCATCGACGCCGGCGTAGGGGATGGGCTCGGTGAGCGCGAAGGCGCCGCGCCAGGGCTTGCGGTCCTCGCCGGGCTGCGCCGGCGCGCAGAGCGACTTATAGCGCGTGACCTGCTCCTGAGTGCCGCGCTCGTGAATGGGCGCCAGGGCCAGGGAACTGGCCAGCGAGGCCGTGGCCGCGCCGCCATCCACCCAGCCGAGTTCAAAGGCGGCGAGCGAGAGCGCCAGGTTCTTGGGGCCGGCGATAAAGCCGCCCTCCTCCGGCTCCATAAAAGCCGCAGTCACGCCGGCGCGATCGAACTCCTCCATCATGGAGGCCTTGCCGGGGGTCCACTCGTGGGTGTTGCGCTCGCCCGCGGCTACCAGCCGCGCGACGGTGCCGCGGGCCACACCGCGGGCACTTTGCACGAGCATTTGGAGATCGAAGCGGTCGGAAAAGCGCCACTGGATCTGGCGGACGGCATCACCGGGCAGGGTGAGCATCACAGGAGTGGGAGCAGCGGTAGCTGTAGCCATCAGGTTAAATCCTCGATTTGCGGTTTTATTGTCTTTGAGCGAGGGGTTCCAGGGGTGTGACTCACATCACCCAGGCAGGCGCGGCGTCTCGTCGTCCAGAGCGGCGGCATGCAGGGGAGGAGCGATCCGCCGGCCGGCGCAGACGTTCCGTACTCTCTGCGCCACTCGGGAAAAAGTGCGCTTCCGGGGAACCAGCGCACAGCTGTTCAGGAAAAAGACCGGGAAATGAGCGCAAAGATCAGGGTGTGATCCTGGTCACTGCTTGCTAACCCCCAAGCGAAGCAGTGTCATAGCAGAGAATCCCCGACTTGTAGGTCCTGTGACACGGGAAAGACTTGCCCGGATTCCAACTGTGCCAAACCGGAGTATGCGGATCTAATTTTCCATGCGCCGGAGAAGGAAGACGGCCGATGAAGAGTGCCGTAATTGTTGATGGAGCGGAGCAGAGAGCTGCTTCCGGACCGCGCCGGTGGCCCTGGGCTCTGCTGGCGGCATTTGTGCTGCTGGCTTTGGGGCCGGGCAGAGTGTGGGCACAGGCTGAGTGTCTGGCCTGCCACGGCGACAAAACCATGCAGGACGCCAACGGCCACAGCATTGCCGTGGATGGCGACAAGTTCCAGCAGAGCATCCACGGAAGTCTGGATTGCAAGGCCTGCCACACCGACATCAAGGAGTATCCGCACCCGGACAAGCCGGCCAAGGTGGATTGCTCCAAGTGCCACGCGGACCAGGCCACGGCGCTGGCCAGCAGCGTGCACAAGGCCAAGGCCGAACATCCCTGCACCAGCTGCCACGGCTCGGCGCATGAGATCTTCCCCAAGAGCGATCCGCGTTCGGCGGTGTATCCGCTGAACGTGCCCAAGACCTGCGGCCAGTGCCACGCCAACAACGGCATGGCCGAGAAGCACGGCTTGCAGAGCGTGTATCCCAAGTACATGGACTCGATCCACGGCTTTGCGCTGAGCAAGGAAGGCCTGCTGGTGGCGGCCAACTGCGAAAGCTGCCACGGTTCGCACGGCATCCTCAGCCGCACCGATCCTACCAGCCCCACCAACAAGGCCAACGTTGCCGACACCTGCGGCAAGTGCCATGCCAAGCTCCGCGACGACTACATGGCGGGCGCGCACGGCAAGGCCGTGGCGGCCGGCAACATGAAGGCGCCGGTGTGCACCGACTGCCATACCGCGCACCAGATTCTGCAGCCCACCGAGAGCGCGTTCCGCATGCAGTCCACGCCGATCTGCGGATCGTGCCACAAGGACAAGCTCTCCACCTACCGCGACACCTTCCACTCCCAGCTTGGTTTGCTGGGCGGTTACGTGGAAACGGCGCGCTGTTGGGATTGCCATGGGGCGCACAAGATTCTGCCCACCGCCGACCCCGAGTCGCCCGTGAATCAGGCCAACCTGGTGAAGACCTGCGGGCGCTGCCACACCGGCGCCAACATAAGCTTTGTGCAGTACCAGCCGCACGCCAACGCGCACGACCGCAAGCTGAACCCGGCGCTGTTTTACATCCGGCTGTTCATGAACCTGCTGCTGGCCAGCGTGCTGACGTTCTTCATGATTCATACCGCACTGTGGTTGATCCGGGCCCGCTACAACCAGGTGAAGCACAAGGGCGAAGAAGGAGGCCGCAATGCCTGAGCACGTTGAACCGACCAACCCGCAGATCGACACCGGCGGCAAGCGCCACTTTGTACGCTTCACTCCGGAACAGCGCATGATGCACGCGGTGCTGTTCACCACCTTCCTGGGTCTGGCCGCCACGGGCCTGCCGCTGCGCTTCAGCGAGAGCATCTGGGCGCGCGGACTGGCCAGCGCCGTGGGCGGCTTCGGCGCCATTCTCTTTTTCCATAAGCTGTGCGCCGTGGTGCTCACGCTGGCCTTCCTGCTGCATGTGAAGGAGATCTTCCAGCGCGGCATCTTCCGGGGCGAGCGGGGCGTCTTCTGGGGTCCCAACTCCATGGTTGCCAACCTGAAGGACGCCAAGGACCTGATCGCCCATATGCGGTGGTTTGTGGGTCTCGGCAAGCGTCCCAACTTCGACCGTTTTGCCTACTGGGAGAAGTTCGACTACTGGGCGGTCTTCTGGGGCATGATCGTGATCGGCTTCAGCGGCTATGCCATGTGGTTTGCGCCCTTCTTTGCGCACATCCTGCCCGGCTGGGCGCTGAACGCGGTGCTGGTGATCCACTCCGAAGAGGGCTTGCTGGCGATTCTGTTCATCTTCTCCATCCACTTTGTGAATACCCATCTGCGTCCGGACAGTTTCCCGATGGACATGGTGATCTTTACCGGTGTGGAGACCGAGGAAGAGCTGAAGCACAAGCATCCGCTGGAATACGAGCGGCTGAAGAAGGAAGGCAAGCTGGAAAAGCGTCTGGGCGAAGCGCCGCACATCTGGCAGATTCATTTTTCGCGGGTGGTGGGCACCATTGCCATTGCGATTGGCCTGACGTTGCTGGTGCTGACCCTGACGGCATACTTCAGTTAGCAAGGCAGCGGGGCTGGCGGAGTTAGCAAGTTAGCGAAGTTGGCGAGGCTAGCGGAGTTAGTGGAGTTAGCCTGATCTGAATGGCCTGGGTGCCCCTGGTCTCGATTTTGAGACCAGGGAAAGCACGAACTCCATGAACTTCTTCATGCGGTCAGAGGTCTACGCAAACGGAAGCAATTGCCGCTGGCGGTTGCGGCGGATGAACCAGGGCAAGGGCGCGGCCGTTCTATGGGACCGGCAGTGTTCCTGCGCCTGCCAATCCCGGACCGAACACGAGAAGGTGCGTTGGGTACGTGCGCCTGTGACTCCGGTCACGGCAGGAATGAGGCCGCGGGAATCTCCTCATAGACGTGAAATCTCGCTCTCAATTCGCTGTTATCTACCTGCTGGCAGGGCTCTTGGCTGCGGCTGCCCCGGTGTGGGCCGAGCCCAAGCTGAAGAATGAAGACTGCCTGAGTTGCCACGCCGACGCTTCGCTGACCAAGGATGTAAACGGCAAGACGGTGAGCCTTGCCGTGGACAGCGAAAAGTTCAAACATTCCATTCATGGCTCCATGTTCAGCTGCGTGGATTGCCATTCCGACGTCAAGAGCCTGGGCCACGAGACGCCACCGAAGAAGGTGACGTGTACGCAGTGCCACGCCGAAGCGCATGACGCGTTTCTGCAGAGCACCCACGCCAAGGCCAGCAAGACGGGGCGCACGCCGGCGGCCAACTGCGAGGACTGCCACGGCGGCGTG
>Ga0371490_1000697_pt1 | contig 20732 bp, 19 predicted proteins | sample MB2SIPfraction_FD_207959 | JGI IMG/M metagenome (GOLD analysis project Ga0371490, IMG submission 207959) | Lab enriched peat soil microbial communities from McLean, Ithaca, NY, United States - MB28FN SIP fraction | ecosystem: Environmental > Terrestrial > Soil > Wetlands > Peat | place: USA... | reverse complement strand
ACCCCGCCGTGCATTACGCGATGGGCGGCACGTGGGTGGACTACAATTTAATGACCACCCTCCCCGGCCTGTTCATTCTCGGCGAAGCCAATTTCTCCGACCACGGCGCCAACCGGCTGGGTGCCAGCGCGCTGATGCAAGGGCTGGCCGATGGCTATTTCGTCGTGCCCTACACCATCGGCCACTACCTCGTGACCTCAAAGCAGCCGAAGCCCGCCACCAGCCATGCGGAGTTCAAAAAGGCCGAGGCGGAGGTTAACGCCTTCACCAACCGCCTGCTCTCCATCAAGGGCAAGCGGACCCCGACCTCCCTGCACCGCGAACTCGGCAAGCTCCTCTGGGAGAAATGCGGAATGGCGCGCAATGAGGCGGGACTAAAGGAGGCCCTGAGGCGGATTCCGGAACTGCGCGCGGAGTTTTGGAAGAACGTCAACGTCACCGGCGAGAACGCCGAGTTGAACCAGTGCCTGGAATACGCCGGCCGCGTGGCCGACTTCATGGAATTTGCCGAACTCCTGTGCCTGGATGCCTTGCATCGCCGCGAATCCTGCGGCGGCCATTTCCGCGAGGAATTCCAGACCCCCGACGGTGAGGCCCAGCGCGACGACCAGAACTTCGCTTATGTGGCCGCCTGGGAGTACCAAGGCCTGGACAAAGCCCCAGTCCTCCACAAGGAACCGCTGGTCTATGAAGAAGTCCACATGAGCACCCGCAGCTACAAATGAACCTGACCTCCGTAGTAGAGCAAGCTTCCAGCTTGCTGCGTCGCGTAAGCTTCCAGCTTGCCGTGTCCACATGACCAACCACAAATGAACCTGACTCTAAAAGTCTGGCGCCAGAAGAACGCCACCACCCCTGGCCGGTTCGAGACTTACCAGGCCAGGGACATCATCGCGGACATGTCCTTCCTGGAGATGCTCGACGTGGTAAACGAAGAGATCATCGCGCGCGGCGAGCCGCCGATTGCCTTTGATTCCGACTGCCGGGAAGGCATCTGCGGCATGTGCTCTCTAGTCATCAACGGCATCCCCCACGGCGGCCACCACGGCACCGCCACCTGCCAACTCCACATGCGGCGCTTCAAGGACGGCGATACGATCACCGTTGAGCCCTGGCGGGCCAAGGCCTTCCCGCTCGTCAAAGACCTGGTCACCAATCGCAGCGCCTTTGACCGCATCATCCAGGCCGGCGGCTTCGTTTCGGTCAACACCGGCGGTACGCCCGACGGCAACGCCATCCCGATCGCCAAGACCGCCGCGGACCGCTCGATGGATGCTGCCGCCTGCATCGGCTGCGGTGCCTGCGTCGCCGTGTGTAAGAACGCCTCCGCCATGCTCTTCGTCGCCGCCAAGGTCTCACACCTCAACCTGCTCCCCCAGGGCAAAGCGGAGAAAGACCGCCGCGTGCTCAACATGGTCCGCCAGATGGACAAGGAGGGCTTCGGCAACTGCACCGTCACCGGCTCCTGCGAAGCCGTCTGCCCCAAGGAAATCAGCCTCAGTTTCATCGCCATGATGAACCGCGACTACGGCGTGGCGACCCTCAAGGGAGCGTAATCTTCGACCAGATCGCGGTACGCGCTGGCCTGGTTCATAACGCCCAAGGCTTGGGTTCGGTCGTACAGCATTGCGCATGTGATCAGGCTATTGACAACTGTGCCTGGGCTAGCTAATGGTAAGTATAATTAGTGCGGGTGTGAGGGCGGAGCCGAACGGGGGTTTGGTCTGGCGGTGCATCCGTCGCGGCAAACAAGAACACTCGACAGGATAATGAATAGCATGAAGAAGAACCTTCTGGCGTTTCTGTGCAGTTCGGTTTTGGCGGCAGGTCTGGCTGCTAGTGCCGGGGCGGCGGACAACGGGCTGCCGACCCTGATCGTAGCCCCGTTCAGCGGCGACATTACGCACATTCAATACTGGCAACCAGCGATGGGCGAAGGCTTGTGCGAAATGCTCATCACCGAGATGGGGAAAATCAACAAGTTCCAAGTGCTCGAGACCACTCAACTCGGCGCGCTCAAAGACGAGATTAAGATGGGTGAGGACGGGTGGGTCGAGCAGAGCGACAAAGTGGAAAAAGGTGGTTTCGCGGCCGCGGATTTCATGTTCACGGCCAAGGTCACCCGGTTCGGAAATAAGGAGACGAAGGTCGGCTTGGGCGGCATTGTCCCGGGCAGCCTCGGCAACCTCGGCGTCAAGCAGACCACCGCCGATGTCCGCATTGACTGGCGCCTGGTGGATGCGGCCAACCGCAAGATCATCAAGACGGGTTCCTCCACGGCTTCTCAGAAGGGAATGGGCTTTAACGTCGGCGTCAACGTGACCGGCCACGGCGGCGGCATCGGCTTTGATAACAAGGAGTTCATGGACAGCGCGCTGGGCAAGGCCACGGAGACTGCGCTCAAGCAGATTACCGCCGATGTTACCCCCATCACGTTGCCTGAATCCGGCCGCTCCAAGCAAAAGGCCTCGCAGGCCAACCAGCAGGCTGCCGTCGCCAACGCCGCCGCCCAGGCCCTCCATGCAACGCCCGGCAAAGTGCTGGCCGTGGTCAACAAGGACGCCATCATCGTCTCGCTCGGCAGCAACCAGGGGCTCAAGGCCGGCGACAAGCTCGATCTTTATGAGACCGTGGATACCAAAGACGCCAGCGGCACGGTGGTCTTCACGGAGGAGAAGCTGGCGGGTGAGCTCGTCCTTCAATCCGTGCAGGCCGATCGTAGCAAGGCTTCTTACTCAGGCAACGCGGACCCCAAGGCCGGTTGGATAGTGAAGGCCAAGTAAGTCGTCGCCTGACATCAAACCGACTCCCTGCGCTTCAGAGCCTCGGTCTGGGTGATGGTTTGCGCCGGGGCTTGGGAGGTCTGTGGCCTGGCCATCCTCAAAAGCAAGTAGCTGGACATTTTGCGACGACGTCAACCTGTGTTAGAGTTTGCCCATGATGATCGTTCAGCCCACCAAAGTGCAACTCCGACAGGACGAAGACGGCGTGTGGATTGCCAAGTCCAGTCTGCTGCCCGACTGCCATGCGCACGGACGCGACCGAGGCGAAGCGATTCTCCGCTTTCAACAAGCCGCCAAAGTCCATCTGGAAGCACTATTGGAAACTGGCCGTCCCATCCCGCCTGCGTTCCGCGGCAAATTCGTCCTTGCCGCCTGAGTCAGGGGCCGGTACCCGTCCTATAACTGCCGCCAACCGGAGCGGCGGCTGCGGGAAATGGGCTGCCAACTGCTTCGCACGGCGGGCAGCCACCGGCACTACTCCAATCCGTTCCGACCCGACCGGCTCATCACCTTTGCCTGGCATCCCGGCGATGTGCCACGCAGCATCATCGCGGATATCGTCGGACACCTCGGCATCACTCGCGACAAATCCTGTCTCGGTAAGTTCTAGCCCGGTGACGTTTCCCGTCGCCCCTGTTCTACGCCCGCCTGCCTGCACAAGGCGCCAAAGTCTTCCACCTCGACCTGCCGCCGCACGGCATAGCCGAAAAGGACCGCCGCGTCCTTAACATGGTCCACCAGACGGACCACGATGTCTTCGGCGACTGCACCGTCACCGGCTCGTGCGAAGCCGGTTGCCCCAAGGAATTCAGCTCCAGCTCCATCGCAAAGATGAACTGCGACTACGGCGCGGCCATCCTTAAGGGGCGGTAGTGCTGAGCCCCGTCGTAAGGCGAGAAACGCCCTCTAGCAGGTTAGCACGACGGAGCAAAGTCCACATCCAATTCGTACCGCATGAACTCGACTGGATAAGGACGTTCACCGCCCTTGCGCCAGACCTTTCGCTCGATCCTCCTGGCTCCACCATGGACCAATATCCCGCGTGGCCGCTGGTGTATCTCTTTCTTTAGGCCCCTTAGGTACCTCCGCAACTGAATGACATTCTCGACGGTGGGAGACTCTTGTTTGCATTCGACGATTACTGGCTTTTGTTTTCTATCACGCAGCAATACATCCAGCCGTGAACGGTCTCCAAGGACTTTTTCCCGAACCCTAAGCGCTTTCTCCTGCAGCTTCGTATTCGGTTGGGCCTGCAATCCATCTTCGAGCCTGTCCGGGTGCAGCGCAATATAGTCGGAAAGCGCCCGCTCATACCCGAAGCGTCCAAGCAAACCCACCCAATTCCTCGAATCAGCCATGACTTTCTGCAGTTGTTTGGCGTGTTCGGTACTTACGAGGGCCACAGCTCGGAGTATTTCATAGGGGCTGAAGCTGAAATCCTCAGGAAGCTGGACCACAAGATCCACTGGTTCGTGAACCAAAGCCGCCAAAGGCCGGGGTATTCATCTTCAGGGCAGTAAAACTTCCACATGATCGGGGCACTCATAAGCAGGTCGGGATCGACTTTGTGATGGACAATCAAGGTGTCATCAACACTGTGGCCGACTATGGAGGGAGGGGGGATTCTGTCAACCCTGCGACAGGCGAACTGGCGCGCAGCGGCGTCTCGCCAGAGCACCGCTGTTTGGGGTTCCCCAATTGCCCGGCGCTCCGCCGAGGCGCCGCTACGAGGTCAGACTACGACAGACGCTCGACATCGATGATGTGAACCATGCTGCCGATGTGCTCTGGCCAGTACGTAACCACCCACGGCCCGAAACGCTTAACCTGGCAGTCCCGGCCTGCGCTGTCTTTTTGAATCCAGTCACCTCGAGCAAAGGGATCGCTGGCCAGACTGCTGAATATTCGGAGCAATTCCTCGCGATGGCGCTTCTTTGCCGATGAGAAGCTCTCCAGGACCGCGTCAGCCACCGTGTACTTGTAACGCAGCGTCACCGGTTCTCGGATGAAAGCCGCTCATGGAGCGCGAGCAGCTCCTCACCCGAGTGGCCCTTGCCTTCGAGGCACCGGTCTAGCCGTTTGCCAAGCTCAGCTTCCCATTGGGGATCATCCTGCTTGGCACGGTGACGCAAGTAATCTGCCAGTTCCAAACGCTCGTCCGGCGAGAGGCCGTCCACCGCGCGCTTAAGTTTCGCAACGCTCATGGCTCAAATTACACTCTTGGCAAAGGGAATTTCAAGACCTAACGTAAACTCGTGAGATTCCAGGATGTCCCACAGAAGGGGAAACGGGGCAAGATCGTCGCTAGCCGCAATCGTTTTGGCCCGTACCAGAAGGAGTTTGTCTCCCCCAAGCAGCCCGGCACCGCGTCGCAACGGGGCGTGTGGGGGAACATGATCGAGTTCTCACGAGTCTGGAACGAGTTGTCGGATGAGCGGCGGGAAGCTTGGCGGCGGCGTGCGTTGCAGGTCCGCAGCCGGCCCAGTCTGGGCCAATCCGGCCCGCTGGACGGCGCCCAGCTTTTCAAAAAGATCAACACCGTACTGGCGACCTGCGGACGGGAGCCCCTCTTGGACCCGCCGCCCCTGCCGGTCTTCGGCCCGAACCCGGTAGTAGGGTTCGCGATCCGCGAGGGAAAGGGCGGGATCGCCTTGAAGCTCAAGGTGTCCCGCGATGTCCGCTGGGACGCTCGGTCGCCGCTGGAGGACATTTATGGTGTTCGCTTGGGCGCCGTGCAATGCAGGGGTGGCCAAGCACGGCCTTTATGCCTTCCTCGGGCTCCTGCCGGCGCCATCCAAAGGCGAGAGCGACATCACCGAACTCTATCTGAAAAAACTGAAGGAGTGGCGCAAGCTGAAGCACAAGAGGTATCACATTCCCTTGGAAGGCTCGCGCATCTTCATCCGGGCCTGGCAGCAGCTCAACGGGTGGGAAAACGACCTGGGGATGTTTTGGGCCAACGCTCTGACCCCAGCCAGGAAGTGGCCGCGTTATTCGAATAAAAGGGGCGAGAAGTAGAGGAACAATAGAGGAATAATCGAGGACGAATCGAGAATGCCCGGCGGATTACCACGGCGTAGCACCAACGGAACACGCCAACCTCCCGCCCCGGGTGCTGGCCCGGATACCTTGCATTCCCGGTGAGAGGCCAACCTTGCTCCGCGTGGGGCCACGCCCCTTACAAGAACGAAGGCGCGGGCTCGCAGGCAGCGGAGCCTCACGCGACGTTTGGGGAAATATCCGCGCGAAGGGTCTGCGGCTCAGAGCGCCAGAGTCGGGCACAAGACTGCGCCGATGCAGGCTCCGCCGTCTTACGGGCCTCTCGTCTGCACCAGCGCAGCCAAATTGCCTGGTCCCTCTTTACTTCGGCAGGTCGTCAGCTTCCAGCGAATTCACCAGGTCCTTCTCGGCCAGCACCCAATCCTCGAGCGTCAGCGGATGGTCCGGCAGCTTGTCCCGGAACATTTCGTAGGCGTGCTGGCGCACCATGGCCCTGGTCACCCCCGGGGTGAACGGCTTCGGCTGTTCGATGGCCTTGTCGCTTCGTGCTTTCATAACCGTTGTCTTTCTCCTGCAACATAACCCCGCCCGGTGCGCTTGCAACCTGTCCGCAGGGACATTACGTCCGCGCACCTGGCCCGATTCAAGACCCCTCTGCACGAGGGGCGGGGGCGGCTCGTCCCCGATCTTACCTGTCAAAGGTCGAAAACGTCGGGACGAGCCGTCCCCGCCCCGATGCTTGGACCCGCCCGGAATGCGTGCCTGCCAGGCAACGGCGTGCTCGACAAACCGCCGCTCCATCACTATGACTGCGCGGGACAAGTTGCGTTTAACGCTTGGTTAACCTGATGAAGACGGCAGTCGCCAACTCGCCTCTGTGCTTCCCGCTCATGGCCGGTTTCTGCCTCGCGCTCGGGCTAACCGGCTGCGCCACACAACACGTGGATTGGGCTGCCCGCGTGGGTCATTACACCTTCGTGCAGGCGGTGGCCGACCTGGGGGCGCCCGAGAACCAGGACAAGCTCGCTGACCGCGCTCTCGTGGCCGAGTGGCTCGTCAACCGCGGCTACACCTATACCGAGGCCAGCCCGAGCCCTGACGGGCCATTCTTTCGGACCTCCCCCAGGACAAACACCGCGCCCAGCCTGTATCTGCGGCTGACCTTCGGCCCCGACGGCCAGCTCACCACCTGGAAGAAGCTTTATAGATGAACCCTCACCCCTGGCAAATGACTTCCAGTAGCACACAGTCCCCGCGAGCGTCGGCAGGCTGCTTCGTCACCACGCACTGGTCGGTCGTGCTGACTGCCGGGCGCAATGACACTGCTCGGGCACGGGCGGCACTGGAGCAACTGTGCCGGAATTACTGGCATCCCCTTTATGCGTACGTGCGGGGCGCGGGGTATTCGCGGGAGGAAGCAGAGGACCTGACGCAGGAGTTCTTCGCGCGGCTGCTGGCGCAAAACTCCGTCGCCCGGGCCGACCCGGCGCGCGGCCGTTTCCGCTCCTTCCTGCTCGCCTCCCTAAAGCATTTCCTGGCCAACGAATGGGAGAAGGCCCGCGCCCGGAAGCGCGGCGGCGGCGCCCAGCTTCTCCCGCTGGAGTTCGACACCGCCGAGACCCGCTGCGCTCAGCCGGTCGCGCCCGGCGACACGCCCGACCGCGCCTATGACCGCCAATGGGCACTGGCGCTGCTGGATGTCGTGCTGGGCCAGTTGCGGCGCGAATACCGCCACGCCGGGCGCGAAGATATGTACCTTGGCCTGAAAGACACGCTCAGCGGCGGGCGCTCCGAGATTCCCTACCGCGAGCTGGGGGCGCGGCTGGGTCTGAGCGAAGGCGCGGTGAAGGTGGCGGCGCACCGGTTGCGCCAGCGGTATCGCGAACTGCTGCGCGCCGAGATCGCGAACACGGTCGCGGGGCCTGAAGAAGTGGAGGAGGAACTCCAGCATCTGTTTGCCGCACTGCGTCCGTGAACAAGATGTCCTGTAACCCTCCGCCGGCTTTCCTGTAGTAAGCGGTGTATGAACAACGCGATGCTCGGACTGTTCAATCTCGGCGGGGGAGAAATCATCCTCATCCTTTTCGTGTTCCTGTTCCTGGCAGCAGGGGCGATCGCAGTGGTGCTCATTGTGCTGTGGCTGGTGGGAAGGCAAAGCAAATCGCCTCGCGCAGTTCCGCCGGTCCAACCCCCGAGCCCCATGCCACCGCCCTCGCGAAATTGCCCCCGGTGCGGCGCGCCTTTGCCAGCGGGTGCGCCCGAAGGCCTCTGCCCGCGCTGCGTCCTGGGCGTGGGCTTGGCCACCCACACCGAGGTCCCGGGCGACTTCGGCCCGCAGGGCACCCAGGTGCTCCAGCCGCCACCCGACCCCGCGGAACTCACCAGACACTTCCCGCAACTGGAAATCCTCGAATGCCTCGGGCGTGGCGGAATGGGCATGGTCTATAAGGCGCGCCAGCCGAAGCTCAACCGCCTGGTGGCGCTGAAAATCCTCGCGCCGGAGAAAGGCGCGGACCCGAAGTTCGCCGAACGCTTCCTCCGGGAAGCGCAGGCCCTCGCCCGGCTCAGCCACCCGAACATCGTTACGGTGCATGATTTTGGTGAGGCCGATGGGCTCTACTACCTGCTGATGGAGTACGTGGACGGCGTTACGCTGCGGCAGTTGCTGCAAGGGCACAAAATCGCCCCGGAGCAAGCGCTGGACATCGTGCCGAAGATCTGCGAGGCGCTGCAATTCGCCCACGAGCAGGGCATCGTCCACCGCGACATCAAGCCCGAGAACGTGCTCCTCGACAAGCAGGGCCGAGTGAAGATTGCCGACTTCGGCATCGCCAAGCTGGTCGGCGCGGAGGCGCCGCGGTTGGCACTCACGGAGGAACAATCGGTAATCGGCACCCCCCACTACATGGCGCCCGAGCAAATGGAGAAACCGCAGTCCGTGGATCACCGCGCGGACATCTACTCGCTGGGCGTGGTGTTCTACGAGATGCTCACCGGCGAACTGCCGTTGGGCAAGTTCCAGCCGCCTTCTCGGAAAGTGCAAGTGGATGTGCGCCTGGACGAGGTCGTGCTGCACACGCTGGAGAAAGAGCCGGAGCGGCGCTATCAACACGCCAGTGAGGTAAAGACAGACGTGGAGGCCATCGCCGCGGGGCGCAGCGCGCCCGCCGCAGCCACACCTCAGACGCGCCAAGTGGATGGGGCCTCTACCGCGACACCACGGTTCTCCCGCACGGCCATTTGGGGCGCGGTATGGGCGCCGCTGTTCTTGATCACTGCGGGAGCGGCCTTGATGACATTCCAGGTCACAGCCGGTCCCGATAGCCCCCCGCCCGGTCCGGCTTGGTGGCAAGTTGTGCTGAGCCTCACCCTACTGCCGCTCGGCGTGGCGGCGCCGTTTGGCACCACAATCCTAGGGTGGGTTGCGATCTCCCAAATCCGGCACTCGTGCGGCCGCCTGTACGGGCTGGGCCTGGCGGTCTTTGACGCATTGGCGTATCCACTACTTGCGTCGGATGCGCTGATTCTCGCGCCTGCCCTGCTCATGCTTAGCTCCAGCGCCGCCCAGGTACCCGGCCAGGTGGTGCGGCCGTGGATTGGCTATTGGTGGGTATGGCTGGCTGCGTTTGGCCTAATTGCCGTTGTGGATTGGCTCATCGTACGCGCCGTGTGGCGGAGCGCGAAGAAACCGGCTGTATGACTTCCAGTGGCAGCGGGAACCTCTGAGCGCTTGCGGGATGCTGGCGTTGGGAGGACAGCGCTGCTATGCTAGAGCGGTCTTGGGGCGCTCGACCGGCAGTTGGTCCGGAGGCAGACCGCCCGTTGATTCGGAAATTGATGTGCCAAACAGTCCATCCGCGTAAGTCGCCTCAGCCGGCGGACTCGAGCCGTGCGCCCGAGGCCATGACGAACCGGCAGCGGTTCCTCAATGCCTGCTGGTGTCGCGCAGTAGATCATCCGCCGGTATGGCTGATGCGCCAGGCGGGGCGGGCCTTGCCCGAATACCGCGCACTCAAGGAAAAGCGCTCCTTCCTCGAACTGGTCCAGACCCCCGAATTGGCGGCCGAGGTGACGCTCCAGCCGATTCGCCGGTTTGAGTTCGATGCCGCCATCCTCTTCTCCGACATTCTCGTCGTGGCCGAGGGATTGGGCCAGCCCTACCAGTTCCGCGACCGTGGCGGCATCGAGATGGAGTTCCTGCTGAAATCGGCAGCCGACATTGCCCGCCTGGAGGTGGCACCGGTGACGGAGCGGCTGCAATACGTGGCCAAGGCCCTGCGGCTTATTAAATCTGAGCTTGGCGACCGGACAGCCCTGATTGGCTTTGCCGGCTCGCCTTGGACACTCGCTAACTTCATGATTGAGGGCGGCGGCGTCAAAGATTACACCAAAGCCAAGGCGCTGTTCTATTCAGACCCACCGCTCTTCGCGCAATTGCTGGAGAAGCTGACGCAGGCGGTGACCGATTTCCTCCAACTGCAAATTGACGCCGGCGCGGACGCAGTACAGATTTTTGATAGCCTCGGCGGCGTCCTGTCCGACGGCGACTTCGCGAGCGCCTCGGCGCGATGGATGAAGCAGATCGTCGCCTCGCTGAGCGGGCGGGTGCCGGCGATCGTGTTTTCCAAAGGCACTCACGGGAACTGGAATGACTTGGTGGACACTGGAGCGCAGGTGTTGGGCGTGGATTGGAACGTGCGCCTGGCGGAAGTGGGCGCAAGGCTGCCCGCCCGCGTAGGCGTCCAGGGCAATCTCGACCCGTTCCTGCTGTGCACGACGCCGGAAGTTGTCGCCGCCGAGACCGGTCGAATTCTGCGGGAGATGCGGGGGCGGCCCGGCCACCTCTTCAACCTGGGCCATGGTGTGCCGCCGGGCGCCAGGCTGGAAAACATTAGCAGCCTGGTTACTGCGGTGCGAAGGTTTAAATGAGCATGCTGAAAGTTGACCTTGATTTAGTGAAGAAATACAACGTGCCGGGGCCACGCTACACCTCCTACCCCCCGGCTACGCATTTCACGAACGAGATTCCCCCGGACGCCTTCATCGAGCGGATTCGCGCCAATAACCAAACCGACCGCGACCTCTCGCTCTACTTCCATCTCCCCTTCTGCTACTCGCTTTGCTGGTTTTGCGGCTGCACCACTATCATTACCGCTGACCAGAAGAAGAGCGGGGAGTACGTGAATTATCTGGAGCGGGAGATGGATTTGATGCGGCCCCTGCTGAATCCGAAGCGCAAGGTGGTCCAGCTTCACTTTGGCGGAGGCACACCCACATTTTCCCTGCCGGACGAGATTCGGCGTCTGGGCGAGATGATCCATTCGCGCTTCACGCTCGCGCCGGATGTCGAAGCGGGCGTGGAAGTGGACCCGCGCCGGCTGACGCGCGACCATCTGGTCGCCTTGCGTGAGGTCGGCTTCAACCGCGGCTCGATGGGGGTCCAGGACGATGACCCCGTCGTGCAGAAAGCCGTCCACCGCATCCAGCCCTTCCAGATGACCAGGCAGGTGGTCGAATGGATGCGTGAGGTCGGGTTTCACTCCGTCAACATAGACCTGATTTACGGCCTGCCCTACCAGACCCCGCCGTCCTTTGCCAAGACCCTCGAGGAGATTCTCTCGCTGAAGCCGGACCGCTTTGCGGTATTCAACTACGCCCACGTGCCGTGGATGAAGCCGGCCCAGAAGATCCTGAAGCCGGATGCGCTCCCCACGCCGGAGACCAAGCTGGAGTTGCTCAAGCTGACCATCGAGCGGCTCACCTCCGAAGGCTACGTCTATATCGGCATGGACCACTTTGCCCGCGCGGGGGACGAACTGGCGCTGGCGCAACAGCAGAAGACCTTGCAGCGCAATTTCCAGGGCTACAGCACTCGCGGCGGGGCGGACATCTACGCCTTCGGCATGTCGTCCATCTCGCAGGCCGAAGGCTTTTACTGGCAGAACCACAAAGACTTGCCCGAATATTACGGCTCGCTCGATGCCGGCAAGCTACCCCTGAACCGCGGCTACGTCATGACCGACGAGGACAAGCTCCGCCGCACGGCGATCATGCGCCTTATGTGCGACCTCGGTCTGGATTACGAGGCTATGTCCCGGCTGCTCGGGATGGACTTCAAGGAGCACTTCGCCCATGAACTCGATTCGCTCGACGATATGGAAGGCGACGGCTTGCTGGTCAAGACGCCGCAGGGCCTGATCGTGACTGACCTAGGGCGGTTGTTGATTCGGAACATTGCGATGCGCTTTGACGCCTATGCCGGCACGCGGAAGGAGAACCGATTCTCGCGGACGATATGAGGTCTGTCGCCATCATAGGTGCTGGCATTACGGGCCTAACCGCCGCGTTTTATCTGAAGCGCAAGGGCGTGCCCGTTACGGTTTATGAGGCCAGCGACCGGGTCGGCGGCGCGATTCAGTCAATTCGTGCCGAAGGTTACCTGGCCGAGTTTGGGCCCAACACCATACTGGAGACCTCTCCCAAGGTCGCTCAACTGGTCATTGACGCGGGCCTGGCGTCGCAGCGGCTGGATCCCGCTCCCAAGGCCAGCGCGCGCTATGTCGTGCGCTATCAGCATCCCATCGCGATGCCGGCCTCGCCGCTGGGCTTCTTCACGACGCCGCTCTTCACGGCGCGGGCTAAGCTGGCGGTGTTGCGCGAGCCGTTCGTGCCGCCGCGCCGCGATGGCAAAGAGGAGAGCGTCGCCGAGTTTGTACTGCGCCGCCTCGGGCAGGAGTTTCTGGACCATGCGATTGATGCACTCGTTGCTGGAGTGTATGCAGGCGACCCTTACAGGCTCTCCGTGTCACAGGCCTTCCCGAAGCTGGGCCAGCTTGAGGCACGTTACGGGTCGCTCATCAAGGGCCAGATCTTCGGCGCCCGCGAGCGCAAGCGGCGTGGCGAAATCGCCAAAGATCGCGCCCCCAAGTTCTCTTTTGATGAGGGCCTGCAAGTGCTGCCGGAAACATTGCGAGAGCGCCTCGGCGAGGCCGTGCGTTTGAACACCACCGTCACCCGCCTCACCCAAACGCCCGAGGGCTGGACGCTCGATGTGCGCGGGCGCGGCCAGCTCTCCCGGGCCGAGCACAGCGCTGTGATCTACGCGGGCACGGCCTTCAAGCTGGCGGAGTTGGAGGTCCAGACACTGATGCCGTTGCACCTGACGACGTTTGCCGAGATTCGCTATCCGCCGGTCGCCAGCGTCGTGCTCGGATTCCGCCGCGAAGACGTGGCGCATCCATGCGAGGGGTACGGCATGTTGATTCCCAAGGTCGAAGGCTTTAAGATCCTGGGCACCATCTTCTCCTCGTCTCTCTTCCCGAACCGCGCGCCTGCGGGGCACCTGACGCTGACCAGCTACGTCGGCGGGGAGCGGCACCCGGAGCTGGCGTCGTTGCCGCCGGAGAAGCTGTTTGCGCTGACGTGTGAAGACCTGCGCGTGTTGCTGGGTGTGAAGGGCAAGCCCACCTTCCAGCACAGTGTGTTTTATCCCAGGGCGATCCCGCAGTATAACCTCGGATACGGTCGCTACCGCGAGCTGATGGCGGACATCGAGCAGAAGGCGCCCGGCCTGTTCTTTGCCGGCCACTACCGTGAAGGCATATCCTTGAGCGACACAATTGTGTCCGCGTGCAACGTGGCGGATAGGGTAGGGGACTTTCTGGCCGCGGCGCTGGCCGGCCAACACGAAGTTGGAATTCCGGCATGATCCCTATGTACCCATCCTCGCAGGCTGTGCGGGCTCGCCGAGCGCGCCGGTCGGAAATTGCCGAGCATCCGCGGCGCGCCCGGCGAGCGCGCCCTACCGCGGGGCAACATGAATAAGGGCGTCCTGCTCGTTAACCTTGGTTCGCCCGACTCCCCCTCGGTGCCGGACGTGCGGCGCTATCTGCGCGAATTCCTAATGGACGGTCGGGTGCTCGACGTAAACTGGCTGGTGCGCTTCTGCATCGTGCACTTCGCCATCCTGCCCTCGCGCCCGAAGCAATCCGCCGAGGCCTACCACAAGATCTGGACGCCAGCCGGCTCCCCGCTGGTGGTCATCAGCGGTAACGTTCAGGCGAAGCTCCAGCAGCGGCTCAGTGTCCCCGTCGAGCTGGCAATGCGCTACCAGAACCCGTCCATCCCGCAAGCGGTGCGGAATCTGGCGCAGAAGGGCGTGGACGAAGTGCTGCTGATCCCCTTGTTCCCGCACTATGCGATGTCGAGTTTCGAGACGGCGGTAGAGCGGGTCAAGGAGGTGGCGGGAGCGCTCGCCCCGCAAATGCGCATTCAGGTGCAGCCGCCTTTCTTCGAGGAGCCCGACTACATCGCGGCGCTGGTGGGCAGCGCCCAGGAGTTCCTCGGGCGGGAATACGACCACCTCCTGTTCAGTTTCCACGGCCTGCCGGAGCGCCACCTGCGCAAGTCCGATCCCACCGGGCGGCATTGTCTGATGGTGGAGAACTGCTGTGCGACGGCCAGCCCGGCCCATGCCACCTGCTACCGGGCGCAGTGTTTCAAGACCGTGACCGCGTTCGTCAAGCAAGCCGGGGTGCCGGAAGCCAAGTACTCCATCTCTTTTCAGTCCCGGCTGGGACGTGATCCGTGGCTCAAGCCTTACACGGATTATGAACTTCCCCGGCTCGCGCAGCGCGGCGTCAAGAAGCTGCTGGTGATGTGCCCGGCCTTCGTTTCGGATTGCCTGGAAACTTTGGAGGAAATCGGCCTGCGCGGTCGGGAGGCCTTTCTCGCTGCCGGCGGAACCGATTTTGCGCTGATTCCCTGCCTGAACGAGCACCCGCTTTGGCTGGAGGCGCTGGAAAAAATGGTGCGCTGCTTCCTTCTGGCACCCGAACCGGCCCCGCGCGGAGCGAAAGCGCTTGCATAGACCATCGCCAATCGCCAATAGCCAGATAGCCAAGGTGAGCGTCGGGCGATCTGGTGCCTCCCAGCGATGCGCCGGTCCCCAGCTACTCCGTGACCGGTTCTCCTCGCGCCGCTCGGGCTTCGGGCGACTTGTAGAGAGGATGGTTGGGCTTGAGGTTGCGGAGGAAGTTCACCCGAAAGCTGCGGGCCTTGTCTGCCATCTCGCGACGCTCGCGGCCGGGGGCTGTAAGATGGCGCTTGCCCTGAACGGGCGAACCTTCGAGGGAGCCAGTCCAGGCGGTCAATTGTCGGGCGCAAGATTCTGCCAGTGTGCGGATTTCCTGCAAGTGCCGCACGTGCGGCCTGAGCTTGGGCCGGTCCTTGACCACCGCCATCATTGACCGCACCTCGCCCCCGGAGCCGCGCGCAATGGCCAGAAAGGACAATAGCTCACTTGTGGTCACGCGCTCGAATCCCTCCGCGATATTGTTGGAGACCGAGAGCGCAGCGCGGTCGAGTTGGTTGCGGAAACCAGGCGTAAGCGGGACGCCGGGTTCCTCGAGCAGATCGAGGACACGGTTGTAGAGTCGCGCGGCCTCCTTCCAGACAGGGAGTTCTTCGAACTTGGTGTATTTGGCCATAAGATGTATCTCCTTTCGGGTGGTTTGGGTTGGCTATTGGCTATTGACTATCGGCTATTCGCTACAGTTGGTCTCGCTCACGTCCTCTGCTTGTACACCCGTCCTCAGCTCCCTGAAAAGCTAAAAGGCCGCAGCCGCCCTTCTCGGGTCGTCAGCGACTTTTCACACGGCTCGCTGGCTTGAGCCATTGGCGTCGGCGAAAAGAAGAACGGGCCGGCTGCGCTGGAGCGATGCCGGCCCGTGGGAGTGGAGGTTATGTTACCCGTTAAACGACTGTGCTGCGGAGCGGTTCGACTAAGATGAGTCGCGCCAGTTGCTCGCTGATCGCCAATCGCGCGTTGCAGACCAGGCAGATGAAATTCGTTTGGCTGGTCAGCAGCCTGATGATCTGATCCTCACACAGCCCCAGTTCCCGCAAGCGGTTCTGGAGGTCCGGCGAGGCGCAAAGCTGCTTGATGCGCACCGCGACGCCCGCTTTGACCCGGCTCAGCGGACAGAGCTCGCACCGGGACTCATCCCTCTGCGCTGACTCGAATGCAATTGGCCGATTCATTTCTACTGGCTTGATCCTTACGGACGCGGCCAATCCCGGCTCCACATTTCTTGCCAATTCATGGGCACAATTTGCCGCAGCGCGAGCAAACCCGCCTTGAGCCAAGTCAAGGAAACCGCAAATCCGCTTCCGGCCAGCCCGGCGTTGTGGCGGCCCAAAGCAACCTAATGTCCTGCGAACGCGAGAGATAGTGCGGGGACAACGGCGCCTGGAGTTCCGTCGTCGGGCATTTCACCTTCTGTCTTCTGCTGTAACGTGACGCGCTATTTCGTGGACGGGGTTACTGTTTGAGTTCGTGGTGATTGCCCGTGCTTTGGCGGATTGGTTCGTGGAATTACCACTTCAAGGCGGCCCTCCAGCCCCCGGTCCCTCCCGCCCTGCACCGCCAGACCCTCCCGGGAGCCTCAGGGTAGCCTCGGGGTAGCCTGAGGGTAGCCTGAGGGTAGCCTCAGGGTGGCCTCGGGGTGCCTACCGGTTGGCTACCACCTGGCCTGAGGGTGGCCTCGGGGTGGCCTCGGGGGCAGCCCGGCACGCCACTCCGCCCGTTCCACCCAAAACGGCCAAGAGTGGCCCGCAGCCACCTAAGTCCGCTATTGAGAGTCATTTGAGATTTGCAGAACCCTTCCGTGTCCACGGACCTATTTCCACGAGCGAATCCGCTGCCGTCTCGACTCCGCCCCCACGAAACATCTCGCTGCGCTACATTCTGCCTTCTGCCTTCGCCCCGGGGCGGCTCTGGGAGGCTTTGTCCGGGCTTTCATGGCGAAGATCGCCCCAAACCTATAAGAAACCTGAATCCATCTGGCCCGTTTCCACCGCCTCGGGGTGCCCTCCCACTGGTCTGGTACCACCCTGGACCCACCCTATACCCATAGAACCCCCGCCCAACGCCTTTTTCGATCAGGCCAGCTTATCCACAAGCCCTTCCCGCACACTCCCATCACTTGAAAAGACGTGGCGCAGGCGCCCCGCTCGGTCGCGTTGCCCACCCTGGCGGCGGGACGCCGCCCAAACCCCCAAGCGGGACGCCTGCGATACGTTCTGGTCCGCAACCACGCTAAGGCCGAAACCCGTCCACCCTCCACATTTCTGCTACGGAGGAGGGGGAATCCGAACGAGGCTCGCAATCCGGCCCCCAAGCCTGCGCGCCGTCACGCCTGTACTTCCGTCGGTGGCCTCACCTGCGGCGGCCTCCAGGCCCAGCCATCCATCATCCTCATGTGGAAAGGGTTGCAACAGAACAGAAAAAGGCGCCTAATGGCCGCACATCTGAGACGGACGCTATCGGTTTCCGCCGTCAAGCACCCGAGTGCGCGCGTCCCGGATGCATTGAACCAGGATGTCATGAGCAACACCGACAACATCGTCCTTGACCACATCGTCGAGCTTTTCCTGCCCACGCAGTGCGGTGTCTGCAGAGAACCTTTGCCCGAAGATATCCGCGATACCTTCTTCAAGGACATGGAGGGCCGCTTCTCCGACGCGTTCGGCGGCTTCTCGGTCACCCGGATTCAAGGCGGATGGAAAATGCCCGATGGCACCTTGGCCGTGGAGCCAGTGGATGTTCTTTCGGCCATGACCACCAAGCAGGGGCTTGAACAGCACGGAGAAGACGTCCGCCTCTGGGCCGTCGAGGTCGCCGACCGGCTCAGCCAGGACCGAGTGGCCCTTCGCATTGACAAGCGCATGGCGCTTTTCCCTCGCTCGAACCCCAAGGCCCCGTGCGCCCACAAAACCGCCGGTAAGGTCACTGCTACCGCGACCGCCATGCAGGCTGCTGTCGAATCGGCTGCGCCACCCCGGGACATAGACCGGCTCTACGCGATCCAGTCCATTCTCAGCCGCTTTGGTTCCCTATCCGACGCCCGCGCGCTCTTCTGTGGCACGCTCGGCTACACTTACGCCGACAGCCAACTGCCTGCGGCCAAGTGGCCGGATGCCCTCCGCCAGGTGCTCCGCGGCCAGCCGCAGGTCGTCGCCGACACCAACGGCTTCCGCATCGTCTATCTCCGCTTGGCCGCCGACCGCCTGCTGCGCGGCCCCGAACGCGCGGTCATCAATCGCATCCTGCGGGACGATCCCTCCTTCCACGGCCTCTTTGTCGTCTCCGATGGGACGCAGAAGCAATGGCGGCTCGTCAACTCCAAACAGGAGGCCAAGGATTCCACGCGATTCCTGCTCCGGCGTCTGCTGGTCGGCGGCGGCGGCGGCGTCCGCACCGCCACCGAGCGACTCAGCCTGATTGACCTGGAGGACCGGTCGAACCTCACGGCTCCCGCCATCCAGGAACTGCACGACCAGGCCTTCGATGTCGAAGCCGTTACCCGGCAGTTCTTCCTGGAAATCGCCAACTGGTATTTCTGGGCGCGCGACCTATGGAAAGCAGGCGAGGTCAGGCTTCCTGCCGCCATCAGCACGGAAGCCGAGGCTTCTCTCTTTCTCATCCGCCTGCTCACCCGCCTCATCTTCTGCTGGTTCCTCCGCGAGAAACGCAACCCCCAGACCGCCGAAGGTCTGATCCCGGACTCCCTGTTCGACCCGCACGGTGTCCGCCAACTCCTCAAAGATACCGCGCCGGACGCTTGCACCTATTACCCCGCCATCCTCCAGAACCTATTCTTCGCCACCCTCAACACCGAAATGGACGTGCCCGGCGAAAAGCCTAACCGCCGTTTCGTTGACGAGGGCGACGGCCAGCGCAGCGACGACCACATGGTCCACACCTTCTGGCGCCACCACAACCTGCTCCGCGACCCCGATGCCCTCGTGCGCCTCCTGCGCGGAGTCCCCTTCTTCAACGGCGGACTCTTCGAGTGCCTCGACGACCGCGTCCAAAAGGGCAACTCAGCCTTCACCACCGAAATCCGGATTGACGGCTTTTCCAACGACCGCGTCAAACAACCCAAGCTTCCCAACTTCCTTTTCTTCGGGCCGGACCAAACCGCTAACCTCTCCGTTCCGTACGATGACTCCTCCCGCAGCGACGAGCGCGTCCGCCCCCTCATCTCCATCCTCCAACGCTACAACTTTACCTTGACCGAGAACACGCCGCTGGAGCAGGAGGTCGCCCTCGACCCGGAGCTCCTGGGCCACGTCTTCGAAAACCTCCTGGCCGCCTACAACCCGGAGACCGGCATGGTCGCCCGCAAGGCCACTGGCTCCTTTTACACTCCCCGCGTCGTTGTGGATTGGATGGTGGATCAGGCGCTGCTGGTGTACCTGAGCAATGCCCTGGCGCGTGGAAACAAGCCTGCCACGGAGGCTGAAACCGACCGTCGCCTCCAACGGCTGCTTTCTTGGGAGGACACCGGCCACGACTTCCGGCCGCAGGAGATCGAGGCGCTCATTGACGCCATCGACCACCTCAAAGCGCTCGACCCCGCCTGTGGTTCTGGTGCATTCCCGATGGGCCTCCTGCAGAAACTGGTGCACGTGCTCAGAAAGCTCGACCCCGACAACAAGGGCTGGCGCCGCCGCCAGGAAAAGGCCCTGAACACCTTTGAGAGCGCCCCCGCCCGAGACGAAGCCCGTTTGGCCATCGAGCGCGCCTTTGCCCGCGACAACGACGATTACGGCCGAAAGCTCTACCTCATCGAAAACTGCCTCTATGGCGTGGACATACAGCCGATCGCCTGCCAGATCGCCAAACTGCGCTTCTTCATCTCGCTCATCGTGGATCAGCACATTGAGCCCAGGCAGCCCAATTACGGCATTCTGCCGCTCCCCAACCTCGAAACCAAGATCGTCGCCGCCGACACTCTCCTCGGCCTCCAGCGCGGACAGCTCCTCCTCGGCTCGGACACCGTCCGCCGCCTCGAAAAACAACTCCAGCAGGTGCGCCACGATTACTTCACCGCCCGCCGGTACAAGGACAAGAAAACCCTCCGCGCCCGCGATAAAGAATTGTCCAAACAGCTCGCCGCCGCCCTCACCGAAAGCGGCGAGTGCTCACCCTACGACGCCAGCCGCCTCGCCGAATGGAATCCCTACGACACCAACAAGGATGCGCCCTTCTTTGACCCTGCCTGGATGTTCGGCTTGGCCATCCCAAGTACCCGCGACAAGGGCGTCTTCGACCTCGTCATTGGCAACCCTCCGTACGTCCGACAGGAGCAGTTGAAAAACGTCACTGCCACCGGCAGCAACGGCAAGCCCCGCCCGCTCAAGGACACGCTCAAAGACCTTTACGAGTGCTACACCGGCACCGCCGACCTCTATGTCTATTTCTTCGAGAGGGCCCTGCAACTCCTACGCGTTGGCGGCGTCCTGAGCTTCATCACCAGCAACAAGTACATGCGTGCCGCCTATGGTGAGCGCTTGCGCACCTACCTCTTTTATGCCACCCATCCTCACGTCATTCTGGACTTCGGCGACGCCGACCTGTTCACCTCCGTCGCTTACCCCTGCATCTTCGTCACTCAAAAAATCCGCCAGGTCGAAAAGGGAGGACTTCCCGATGCAGCCCAGTTTAACCTCCCCGACCGTGTCAAACAGTTGCTCGATGTGCCCGACCGCAAGCTCCGCGTCCACACGTGGCAACCCGGCGCCGCGCTCACTGATTTCCCGGAGGTCTTCGCTAACCAGGCCAACGACCTCGTCCAGCGCGACCTCAAACCAGAGGGCTGGCGGCTGGAAAGCCCGGCCAACCTGCGCCTGCTCGAACGCCTGGACAAAGCCGGAAGGCCGCTCGGCGACTACGTGAACGGTCGGTTGTACTATGGCCTCAAGACAGGTCTCAACGAAGCTTTCGTTGTTGACGGAACCACCCGCACCCGCCTCATCGCGGAGCATCCGTCTTCCAAGGACGTGCTCAAAAAATTCCTGCGGGGTCGTGATGTGAAGCGGTGGCGTTGCGAGCCGCAGGACCTCTGGCTGGTATACGTGCCGTGGCACTTCCCGCTGCACGAG
>Ga0371490_1000695_pt1 | contig 20771 bp, 15 predicted proteins | sample MB2SIPfraction_FD_207959 | JGI IMG/M metagenome (GOLD analysis project Ga0371490, IMG submission 207959) | Lab enriched peat soil microbial communities from McLean, Ithaca, NY, United States - MB28FN SIP fraction | ecosystem: Environmental > Terrestrial > Soil > Wetlands > Peat | place: USA... | reverse complement strand
CATACCTGTGTATTGATACGGCCGGATTTATTATCCGGCCATTTTTCTTGCCCGCACCCGCCCCTAGTTCTCGTTAAACAGCAGTTCCATGGAGATTACCCCGTCAGCTGAGTTCTTGATCTGCTTCATCTGAATCCTGTACGAGGCCAGGTTTTTCGCCAGACGCAGGTTGGCCGTGAAGCTGCGCAGCAGTTCCGGATCGGCCACGGCGCCGGCGAGCTTTTGCCACTGGCCTTGCACGGAAGCAGCCAGGTCCTGACTGAGACCCTCCGTTTGCAGGGGGCCGTAGTGATAGGCCTTTCCTTCGCTGATCTCGATGCGGAGGCTGACCTTTGCCGCGGCATCATCGTATTCGGCATCGACTTTGGCCGTGGCATCCAGGTACCCCAGCTTCTTGTAACTGCCCTGAACAGCTTGCAGATCAACTTTCATTTGAATGAGATTGACCGGTTCGCCTGCCTTGAGATGGGCCTTGGCCTCGAGTTGTTTGGCGTCCAAGGCGGTATTCCCCACCCAGCGAATCTCCTTCAGGGTGAAGCAACCGCCCTCCTCTACTGCGAGGCGGACGGTGACGGCATTGTCCCCGGGCGAGACTGGTTCGGTCTGCGGAGTGGAGATCTTTGCCCGCAGATATCCACGACGCTGGTAAATAGGCAGCAAATACGCCTGTGCGAAATCCGCAAGCCCCATGGCCGAGTAATCCCTGCCCAGCTTTTCACTGGAGCGCTGCTGCAAGAGTGGTTCCAGCGCCGGACTGGCGCCAGAGAATTCAAACCTGCGGATCGGGATGCGAACTCCCTTCACCGTATAAATGAAGTTGGTAATCTTAGAGGAATCGAGAGACCCCTCGGGGCGGCACTCGACGCCGGCCTCTACACCTTTCTCCTTGAGAATGGCCTCCAGCTGCTCGGTGATTTGATCCGACATGTGACCGACACCGGGGACCTGGCCCCGGAAGAACGGAACGCGGCGCTTGAGTTCAGCCAGCAAATCGGATTCGCTGAACCAGACGAAGTTATCGAAGCGCAGCGGGTAGAGGGGCTCTTCATCCGTCAGAGTAAAGAAAACCTTCTTGCCCAGGTAGCTGGTCGTTCCGGAGTACTTCATGTCGCGGAACATGCCGCTCTCCGAAAGCAGCTGCAACACCTGCTGCAGTTTCTCATCGTGGCCGTCACTGCCCACCTTCAAACCGGTGGCGGCAGAAATCTCCTCGGAGGTGAAGCGCTCGGAGCCGCGAAACTCCAGTTCGATGATCGCGTAAGGGTCGGGGGCGTCAGGTTGCGGGCGGGCAGGATGGCTCTGCGCCAGCACAACCGGCGAGCAGGCCAGCAGGGCAAACAACAGAATGGTCCGGGACATGAGGAGCATTCTACAAAGCGCGGCAGAGAGCCACAATTAACAAAGTGTGCAATATCGCACCAGCAACCACGCTAAAAAAGAGGAGAGCCCGATGGACTCTCCTCTTAAAGATGCGGCCTCGGCCGCGGGCTAGTAGTTCATGTCGAACTTTTCCTGGTGCAGCTGGGCGTCGCTCTTGACCAGCACGGGGCGGCCGAGCAGCTCTTCCATCTCCTGCAGCCAGCGTCCGTTGCCACCCTTGAGTTCCTTAGCCACCTCGGGGTTGACCCGCAGCATGACTTCTTTGCCCTGGACGTGGCGGCGCACCTTGCGCATCTCGACGTAAATCTCATTGCAGATGGTGGGCACGCTCTTGACGAAGCCGGTGGAGTCGCAATACGGGCACGGCGTGCCCAGGGTGCGCTCCAGCGACTGCTTGACGCGCTTGCGGGTAATGGCCACCAGTCCGAAGTCGTTAAACTGCAGGATCTTCGACGGCGCGCGGTCGGCCTTCATCGCCTCTTCGAGCGCGGCCATCACCTTCTGGCGATTCTTGCGCTCGTCCATGTCAATGAAGTCCACGATGATGATGCCGCCGAGATCGCGCAGGCGAACCTGGCGGACGATCTCCTTGACGGCGTCAATGTTGGTCTTGACGATGGTGTCTTCCAGGCGCGCGGTTTTGCCCACGTACTTGCCGGTGTTGATGTCGATGGCGACGAGGGCTTCCGTCTGGTTGATGACAATGTAGCCGCCGCTCTTGAGCCAGACCTTGCTCTTCAGGCTCTTGTTGATCTCCTCGCTGATGCCGAACTGCTCGAAGAGAGGCGTGTCCTTGGTGTAGAGCTTGATGCGCCGCACCAGGTTGGGCTGGAAGCGCGAGGCAAAGCGCACCACGCGCTCGTACTCGGCTTCGTTATCCACCCAGATCTGCGAGAAGTCGCTGGTGACCTGGTCGCGCAGAATGCGCTCGACGAGGTTGAGATCGTGATAGATGAGCGCCGGGCTCTTGCCGCTTTCGGCACGAGTGCGAATCTCGTTCCACAGGTGCTTGAGGAAGCGGATGTCGGCGCGAAGTTCCTCTTCGCGGATGTTGGCGGCCGCCGTGCGCACGATGAAGCCGCCATGGCCGTTCTCGCGCTCGCTGCTGACGATGCGCTTCAGCCGCTGGCGCTCCTCGTCACTGTTGATCTTGCGTGAGACGCCGATGTGGTTGACCGTGGGCATGTAGACCAGGAAGCGGCCCGGCAAAGCGATGTGGCTGGTGATGCGCGCTCCCTTTTTGCCGATAGGCTCCTTGGCAATCTGCACCAGGATCTCCTGACCTTCCTTCAGCAGCTCGCTGATGAGGGGCACGGCACGCGACTGGCGCGGGGCGCCACGGCGTCCGCGCTGCGGAGCACCACGGCGGCCACGTTCTCCGCGATCGCCACGGTCACGGCGTGGACCACGATCAAAGCGTCCGCGGCGGCGCGGCTGACGTTCGCTGAGAGCGACTTCGCCTTCGACACCGGGCTCGGCGAGGCTTTCGCCTTCCTCGGCCTCTTCTTCTTCGCCTTCCTCATCTTCCTCTTCTTCTACGGCGGAGTCGCTGTCGGCGAGCATCTCGCTCTCCTCGAACTCCTCGCCGCCGAAGTCGTACTCGTCGTCCTCCAGCTCGCTCTCTTCGCCACTGTCGCGCACGGCGCTGCCGAACTGCGAACCCTCGGAGTCATCGTCGTCACTCTCATGGTAGCGGCCCACGTGCTCTGCCAAGGCCGGCATCTCCGACTCTTCCTCGTCGATCTCCTCGTGCTCCACGGCGCCACCTTCAATGACATAGCGGCCCTCGTCGGGGCGCGTCCGCACGGACTGCGTCTGGGTTACAGGTTGCGACGCGGCTTTGGACTCAGGCGTGGACTCGGGCTTGAACTCAGCCTGCGGTGCTTCACTCTCAAGCTCGTCGTCACCCGTCGCGTATTCGCCTTCCGGCTGCGCGGAGGGAACATAGGAGGAGCCGAAAATCTTGGAGACGCGATCACGCCAGGAGCGGCGTCCGGGACGGGAGTCGGACTCCGGTTCAGGCGCTGCGTGATGCTCTGCCTCGTGGTGTTCGGCTTCGTGGTGCGTGTCGTCCTGGGGAGCGGTTTCGTGGTGAGCGGGCTCGGCCGGATGCGCCTGGGCAGCGGATTCCTCCGTCGTCTCCTCGAAATCGTCTTCCTCAATCTCCTCGACGTCGCCGGCTTCGGCGGCGCTCAGCGGCACATCGTCATGGCGCTGCGTCAGAGAGGGTAGCCCGCTGTTGCCGGAGTAGCTGGCACTGCTGCGCGGGGCATCGTTATTGGGTTCGTCGGAATTAGCTTCAGACGGATTGATTTCGGGGACATTGGCTTCAGGCTGGGCCTCGGGCTCGGCTTTCGCCTCCGGCTCGGGCTGCGGCTCGGGTGCGATCACATCGTGGCGAGTGAAGACATCTGCCTGGTGCACAACCGGCTCGGCGGCGGGTTCCAGCAGAGAGGGCACATCCACCGGCTCCATGCCGCGATACTTGGAAATGGATTCGCCGGGAAGAAGAATGGGCGTGTAGTTCTGCGGACGCGCATAGCCTTCCTCGCGGGAGCCATTGCGGGTGCCTTCGCGCGGCTCACGTGGACCACGGTCACGGCCGCCATCGCGGTCGCGGCGTCCACGGCGTCCACGGTCGTTACGGTCGCGGCGCGGAGCGCGTTCGCCATCGGCAGAAGCCGCAGGCGCATCTTCAATAATTTTGTCTTCCGTGTCGTCGGCTTCGCTGCGCGGCGCGGGGGCTTCGCTGCGCGGCGCGGGGGCTTCGCTGCGCGGCGCGGAAGCTTCGCCGCCACGATACTTGGAGATGGATTCGCCGGGAAGAACGCCGGCGGGAGCTGCGGAGGGCGTTGTGAAGGATGCCGTGGCCGCGCTCGCCTCGCTCTCATAATCGTCGTCGAATTCGTCCTCTGGCGCTACGGCGTCGGCGTCCTGAAGGTTGCGGGCAATGCCGTGTTCGGCCAGTCCGCGCGGCTCAAAGCCACGCAGTTGACGGCGCGAAGCCGGAGCTTCGCCTTCGATGGATTCCTCGCCCACGGGTTGCGCATCGGATGCGGGCTGTTCGGCCTGGCCGTTCTGGCCCTCGCCGTTCTGACGCTCGCGTCCGCCACGGCGACCACGGCGGCGGCGACGTCCACGCCAGCGCGGAGCGCCCTCGCGGGTTTCGCCATTGGCCGAACCGCCTTGCTCGGAAGCCGTGGAAGGCTCTTCGCCCTCGGCGTCGGCGTCAGAATCGTCGTCGGAGTCGGCAGGCTTCGCCCCTGTCACAATGAGGCCGTTGGCGGTGGCCAGCGCCGGGCCGCTTACTTTGACTTCGCTGAATTCGTTGTCTTCATCGTCGTCCTGCAGGTCAAGGAAGTCGGAGACGTAAAGGAAGGCGTCGCGTTCGAGGCCGATATCGACAAAGGCCGACTGCATGCCGGGCAGTACGCGGGTGACGCGGCCCTTGTAAATCGAGCCGGCCAGCGTGTACTCGTTTTCCCGCTCGAAGTACACCTCGGCGAGCTGGTCGTCCTCCACCAGGGCCACCTTGGTTTCATGCGGCGTGGTTGAGACGTAAAGTTCCTTGTTCATGTTTGCTCCCGGCCTGCTCTCACGGAGCAGGCTGAATGAGCCGGAAGCAGAAAGGAGGTCTGGTCAGGGTTGAAGATCAATGTGCCGCGCCACCGGGACAATGCCGGTGGACGAGGCGAAGTTCGCCCGCTCGATACTGTGCTGAGGGGAACCCGCAGCAGGACGCTCCGGACGCTTTGCGTCGGATTGCCCTGTGGCTGCAAGTATGTTGAACCTATGCACCGATTCCGTTCTCCCCGGGACGTCTGGTCCCGGTACGGTTGCGCCTCGCTAGGGGTTGTGACCGCTTCTCTCCGCTCCGAAAAGGAATCAACTTTGATTCCCTCCCGCCGGATGGGGCCGTTCCCTGCCCATTGCCGCTGCGCAATTCAATCCTGACCGGCCGTTATCCTTTCCTGGCCGGCTTGTGCCCCCGCGTTGGGAGGCGCCATCTCGTGTGCGGCCCGGGAAACTCCCTGGCCATAGCCCCGGCGCTATCGCCGGAGACCCGCCCGCTGCGCCTTTTTAAGGGCGCCGCCTGCGGGATTTGGTACAACAAACCTTTTGTCGTTCCGCCAGTCCTGCCTGTGACAGGACTCTCTAGCGGAATCGCCGCCGGGCAACCGGATCTGCGGAAGCTCTGAGCGTTGGGGCGGCGCACTGCCCGTTCTAGTTTACGAACCGGCGCATTCGGACGTTCATCACAATGCCTACGGCCAGGAACGTAAACAGGATCGAGGACCCACCGTAACTCATCATTGGCAGCGGGATGCCTGTGACTGGCATAAATCCAACTACCATGCCCACGTTCACCAGGACGTGGAACGCCAGCACCGCAACGACTCCCATAATCAGGAAGACACCGGCGCGGTCCGGCGCGGTTTGAGCGTCATGAATCAGACGCATCAACACTCCAAAGTATAGCAGCAAAACAAGAAGCGCGCCCACAAAGCCGTGCTCCTCGCTCCAGGCGGCAAAGATGAAGTCGGTGTGGGGAACGGGCAGGAACTGGCCCTGGGTCTGGGTGCCCTTGGCGATTCCCTTGCCCCAGACGCCTCCGGCGCCGACGGCCACCTGCGACTGGATGACCTGGTAACCGGCGCCACGGGCATCGGCCTCCGGAGCGATGAAGGTCATCAGGCGGTCCTTCTGGTAGGGTTTGAGGCCCCATTTCCAGACCGCAGGCATCAGCACGGCGGCCACCAGCAGCAGCACCACGCCGTGCTTGGGCTTCATGCCGCCTAAAAAGAGAGCCATGATCGCAATCGGCACATAGGTCAGGGCCGTACCCAAATCCGGCTGCTTGAGGACCAGCAGCATGGGGAACATCACCACCAGGCCTGCCTTGACCAGTTCGCGGAAGGGCAACTCGTTGGCGCGATAGTCGGCAAAGTACTTGGCCATGGTGAGAATCAGGATGAGCTTGACCCACTCCGAGGGCTGGAAGTGGAAGACGCGGAAGTCAATCCAACGCCGCGCGCCAAGGTACTTTTTGCCGAATACCAGCACCGAGATGAGCGAGACCAGGCTGAGGCCATACATCCAGGGCACGGCCTCCAGCAGCGAGTGATAGTTCAGCAGACTGACCAAGAACATCAGCGCCACGCCGGCCATGATCCAGTAGACCTGCCGCAGGTACATCCCCTCGAACTTGGTGTGCAGGGTGGCGGAATAAATCTCCGATACGCCAAGGGCGCAGATGATCAGGACGAAGCCGAGCAGCACCCAGTCAAAGTCGCGAAAACGGATGTAGCGGCTCATTGTTCGCCTCGCAGTCGCCAGCCGGGGGCGGGCAGGGTGGCCAGGGTGGGCGTCCAGCCGGGACTGGAGCGTGGCGTCTTATTGTCGGATGGTGCGTGATTCAGTGGCTGATTCGAAGCCCGCACATTGGCCGCAGCTTCGGCATAGGCTTCCATGCCGGGCGCGGCCGTGGCGCGATGAAATGGCGCGGAGTGGTTGGCCGCAGACGTGTTAGGCAGAGCAAAGCTGCCTGAGTGCAGATGCCCTGCGGGATCGCTCCACACACCATTCATTCTGAGCGCGGCCTGGTTGTTGCCCGACTTGGGAGGATTGGCGACAGGCGGCGTGGCGGCGGGAGTGCTTGGCGCTTCACCGGAGTCGGCACCGGGAGCGACCGGTTCAATCTTGGGCAAGGTATAGGTGCGGCCGGCATCGTGCGCGGCCTTCTTGTCCACGTAAACCTTGACGATCTTGGATGCGACGATGCCACTTCGCCATCCCCAGCCCGCGCCCTGACTGAGCACGGCGACGACGATCTCCGGGTTGCGGCGCGGGGTGACGCCGACGAACCAGGCATTGTCCTCAAAGGCCTTGCCGGCCGAGGTGCCCATGCGCTTGCGCGCCTCCAGCGATATGGTCTGCGCCGTGCCCGTCTTGCCGGCAAAGTCGATGCCGGGCAGGTGCGCCATTGCGGCGGTGCCGGTGGTGGTGACCTCGGCCATGGCGTCGGTAATCAGCATCCAGGTATCGGGATCGATGGGTACGGTATGCGCGTCGTTAAGGTGCAGGGCGTTGACGTACTGCGCGGGCAGCGACTCCGGGCGCACCACGTGCGGCGTGCGTATTAGGCCGTCGCTGGTGATGGCTCCGATGGCGCGCGCCAGTTGAATGGGCGTGACGGCGACGGCTCCCTGACCAATGCTGACCGAGATGGTCTCACCGGCGTACCACTTCTGCTTCTGGGTCTTGATCTTCCAGGCCTCGCTGGGCATTACGCCGCTGACCTCCTGCGGAAGATCGACGCCGGTCTTTTGTCCCAGGCCCAGGGCCGAGGCCCACTGCGCGATGCGGGTGATGCCGAGGCGCGCGCCAAGCGTGTAGAAATATGTGTCGCAACTGACGGAGATGGCCTGCGCCATGTTGACCGGGCCGTGATGGCGGTCGCACTTGAAGAAGTGGCCGTAGAAATCGGCGCCACCGTTGCAGACGACCTTCTGCTCCGGACTGATGGCCTTCTCCTGCAATCCGGCCACGCTCATGATGACCTTGAAGACCGAGCCCGGAGCGAGCTGCGCCTGGATGGCCTTGTTGAGCAGCGGCTTGCCGGGATCGTTGAGCAGGGCCGTCCACTCCTTGCTGGAGATGTGCACGGCAAAGGAGTTGGGATCAAATGTGGGCCGGCTGACCATGGCCAGAATCTCGCCACTGCGCGGGTCCATGGCGACGATGGCTCCGGGACGGTCGCCAAGTGCCTCCTCGGCGGCGATCTGCAGGTCGAGATCGATGGTGAGTTGCAAAGCCTTGCCGGGAATGGCCGGCGTGTCGCTGAGTTCGCCCACTTCCTTGCCCTTGCTGTTCACCAGCACGCGGCGGGAGCCGTTCTTGCCCATCAGCATGTCGTTGTACTCGGCCTCGATGCCGCTCTGGCCGACGACGTCGCCGGAGTTGTAGAGCTCGAAGCGTGGCTGGTTCAGCATCTCCTCGCTGACCTCGCCGACGTAGCCGACCAGGTGCGCCATGAATCCATTCTTGGGATAGAGGCGGCGATGCACGGTGATGGTGTCGAGCTCGGGATATTCGTTGCGGTGCGATTCGATGAAGGCCAGCTCGCCGGGCGTGATATCGAACTTGATGAAGATGGGCTGGTAGCCGGGCATGGAGCTGAGGCGGCGTACGCGGGCCTTCAACTCTTCGCCGTCAAGATGCAGTCCGAGGGCGATGGCGTCGAGATTGGCCTCGCTGATTTTGCCCTGCGAGCGCAGCAGAAGCGCGGAGAACGAGGGGTAGTTGTCCACGATGGGACGGCCCTCGCGGTCGAGCAGCTTGCCGCGCGGCGCGAGGATGGGGACTTCCTTGATGCGGTTCTGCTCGGCCATGCTGGTGTAGCGGTCGCTCTGCATCACCTGCAGCCGCCACAGGCCGTAAACGAGCAGCAGTAAGATGGCCAGAATTACATACTGGGCCACCGCCAGACGGAGAATGGGAACCTTTTCTTCGCGACCGAACATGCCACCAACTACGCCAAGCTATACCAGAAGTTCTATACGCGAATCTTCAGGCGGTTGAGCAGAGAGAACAGGAAGACGGCCATCAGCGCGTTGACCACCGCCATGCCCGCCTCATGCCCCAGGTTGAAGTGTACGGGCTGGCCGACCAGCCAATGCTCGATGGCCAGCACCACCCCGAGATGCAGCACGTAGAAGACGAAGGTCATTAAAAAGCGCGTGCTGGGATTTTCCACGTCAATGGTCGAGCCGATGGAGCTGGCACCATAGCCCACAAGGGTTTTGGCAATGCCGAAGACGCCGAAGGGCGTACTGGTCAAACAATCCTGCAACAGGCCGATGCCCGCGCCGGTGATCAGTCCGCTGACCGGGCTGCGCCGCGAGATGGCAAAGAAAATTGTCAGCAGCAGGCCGAAGTCAAAGGGACGCAGGAAGGGCAGACGCACCGGAGCAAAGGCCTGCAGGCCCACCAGCAACAGAGGCAGCACGATGGAGACAGGCCAGCTGAAGCGATAGACCTCGACCTGCTCGCGTGATGTGTAGCTGACGCGAATGCCCCTCATGGCTTATGCGCTCCCTGGTTGGCGTTGGCCGGCGCGTTGGATGGAGACGGCGCCGCGGGCTGCGGCACGCCCGGCAAGTGCTGCGAAAGAATGTCACTGGCGCGCACACGCGGCAGCTCCGCGTTGTCCGGCTCGCGTGCCGCCTGCGAGGTAATCACCAGAACTTCTTCGAGACGATTCAAGGGCACAGCCGGTTTGACGCGGATATCGAGAAAAAGATTGCGCCCCATGCCAACCTTGGTGACCGTGCCAATGGGAAGGCCCTTGGGGAAGATGCGGTCTCCGCCGCTGGTGACGATGACTTCCCCGGCCGGCACGTTCTCATCGCCCATGATGTAGTTGAGCGTGAGCTCGCCGTTGGGCGAGCCCTTGACGATGCCCTGCAGGCGCGAGCTCAACAGCAGGGCGCCCACTCCACTGGTGGCGTCGCTGACAAGCAGTACCTGCGAGACGTGATCGCCGAAGACGGCGAGCACCTTGCCCACCACGCCATCGGGAGTGATGACCGGCTGATCCACCTTGATGCCGTCGCGCGCGCCCTTGTCGAGATAGAGCAGGCGCGAACTCTCCGTGCCGCTGGTGCCGATGACCTGCGCGGCCACCGTCTGGTCCATCCAGTTTTCCTTGAAGTTGAGCAGGGACTGTAAACGATGCGCCTGGCGGGCATCTTCCAGCTCGCGGAGGCGAGCCAGCCGCACCTTCTCGAACTCCTCCTTGAGCTGAAGATTTTCCTGGCGCACGTGAATCAGGTCAATGTAGTTGTTCCACATGTGGCGCGCGCCCATGCCCATGTAGATGACGCCGCGCTCAAAGGGCGAAAGGGTGCTGACGGCCACCAGGCGCAGCAGGGTGACAGGCCCCGTCGGCGTTTGCCGCTTGACCTGCACGGCAAGCGCCAGCAGCTGCACTAATAGCACCGCTGCCAGCACCACCGCGTTTTTTTGCCGCTTGAAGAAATTCATCGCTTGGGGAACTTCGACTCCGCATGACTGCCGGGGCGATTACTCCACGCTGATCTTGCGCAGCAGCTTGAAGTCCTCGAGCATCTTGCCCGTGCCCAGCACCACGCTGGCCAGGGGATCGTCGGCGATGGAGACGGGCAGGCCGGTCTCCTCGCGGATGCGCTTGTCCAGGTTCTTGAGCAGTGCGCCGCCGCCGGTGAGGACGATGCCGCGGTCACTGATGTCAGCCGAAAGCTCGGGTGGCGTGCGCTCCAGTGCGACGCGGATGGCGTTCATGATGGTGCCCACGCACTCGCTGAGCGAATCGCGAATCTCACTGTCGTCGATGGTGATGGTCTTGGGCACGCCCTCGATGAGGTTGCGGCCCTTGATCTCCATGGTGAGCGGCTTCTCCAGCGGATAGGCGGAGCCGATCTCAATCTTGATCTGCTCGGCCGTGCGCTCGCCGATCAGCAGGTTGTACTTGCGCTTCAGATAATTCGCCACGGCCTCGTCCATCTGGTTGCCGGCCATGCGCACCGAGCGCGAATAAACGATGCCGCTCAGCGAGATGACGGCGATGTCCGTGGTGCCGCCGCCGATATCGACCACCATGTTGCCGCAGGGTTCGGTGATGGGCAGCCCGGCGCCGATGGCGGCCACCATGGCCTGCTCCACAAGGTGCACTTCGCTGGCCTTGGCCCTGTATGCGGAATCCATGACGGCGCGCTTTTCCACCTGCGTGATTTCACTGGGCACACCGATGACGATGCGCGGCAGCACCAGCATCTTGCGGTTGTGCGCCTGCTGAATGAAATAGTTCAGCATCTTCTCGGTGATCTTGAAGTCGGCGATGACGCCATCCTTCATCGGCTTGATGGCGACGATGGAGCCCGGCGTGCGGCCCAGCATCTCCTTGGCCTCCTTGCCGACGGCTTCCACCTCTCCGGTGTTCTTGTTGATGGCGACGATGGAAGGCTCGTTGACGACGATGCCCTTGCCGCGCGCGTACACCAGGGTGTTGGCCGTGCCCAGATCGATGGCAAGATCGCTGGAAAACATGCTGAACAGTGAGCGCAGGTTGCCGAAGCGCGAAGCCTTATGGAAGCCGTGGTTTGACATCTTGTATGTGCCGTCTCTCTTTTCTGATGAACAATTCCGTCCGGTACACGCCTGCCCCACGCGGTGCGGCAACTTAGGTTTTTGCTCTACGGCCAGCGGAGAAGCGCGCCACGGGCGGAGGCGCTCGCCGAAGACCGGGCTGAACCGTTGCAATGCAATGCGTTAGGAGCTCGTGCCGGGACTCAAAGACTATCTTACTACCGCGGGTGGCCGTGCATGAAAAATGGGCGAAAATTCACCCGAAAGGACATGTTCCTGCCTTCCGATAAGGTGCGCTAGAATGCGTCCATGAGCCGCCACACCAGCCTCGCCCTGGTGCTGTTTGCCGCCGTCAGCCTCTTCGCACAGGATTCCAACCCCGCCAGCGTGGCCGCCGCCACGACAAATAACACCGCCCCGGCGCCAAAAGTGGTTTTCAAAACCATGATTCCCGTGGTTTACAACACTGAAGCGGAGAACAAGCAACTGCATGGCCGGGTGGATTTGGCTGTCTTATTCAACGAGAAAGGCTTGGTGGATAGGGTGGACGTGCTGAGCGGCGACCCCGTGTTGGGAGCCAATGCCTCCAACTTTGTGAAGCTTTGGGAGATCGCACCCCATGTGGTGGATGGCGTGGCACGGCCGGTCAAACTCGACTACAGCCTGCAGTTTGTTTATAAGTCCGTCTCGGACGAGGTACCGGACACAGATACGGGCACGCCCGCGCACCTGGTGCTGAGCGAGAATTCCAAGGCCGCAAATAGCCTCCGTAATCGTCCCAAGTTTCATTATCCCCAGGCGGCTCTTGATGCTCACTTTACGGGACTAGTGGTATTGGCCGCCTCCATTGGTCCGGATGGAAAGGTAAAGCTCCTGGTGCCGCTGGCGGGAAATGAGATGTTTGTTCCCTATGCCATGGATACGGTGAAGGAATGGATATTTGAGCCACTACTGTTCAAAGGCAAGCCAATAGCTTTCAATACCAGAATTAAAGTTGACTACAAACTGGAGTCGCCATTCCATTATTAGTGGCTGCCTTATTTCCCTCCGCCTCGCCCCCCTCCTTGCCAGCCCCCATAGTCGCCGACTACGATATGCGGTTGCCAGCTATATGCTCCGCGCCGTTCTTTCCGGCTCCGCCGGGGATGAGGCGCGGGCGACAAAACCAGTCTCCCTTGAAAGGCATCCTCCATGTCCGGCACTCCTTCTGAGATCAAAACCTATCTGAACTTTATCGACGGCCAGTGGGTTGCAGCCTCCAGCGGCAAAACCTGCGAAAACCGCAATCCGGCCGATACCCGCGACGTGGTGGGCATCTTCCAGCGCTCCGGCGCACACGAGGTCAACCTGGCCGTGGAGGCCGCGCAGAGGGCCTTCCGCAGTTGGAGCCTGACGCCCGCCCCGCGCCGCGCAGAAATCCTCCTCAAGGCCGCCGACATCCTGGAGCAGAAGAAGGAAGGCTTTGCCCGCGACATGACGCGCGAGATGGGCAAGGTGCTGAAGGAGACGCGCGGCGACACGCAGGAGGCCATCGACTGCGGTCACTTCTTCGCCGGCGAGGGCCGCCGCATGTACGGCCTCACCACTCCCAGCGAGCTGCCCAACAAGTTCGCCATGGCCACACGTCAGCCTATCGGCGTGGTGGGCATGATCTGCCCGTGGAACTTCCCCATGGCGATTCCGTCATGGAAGCTCTTCCCTGCGCTCGTCGCGGGCAACACCTGCGTCATCAAGCCGGCGGAGGATACGCCGCTGTCGGTGTACAACTTCGTCAGCGCGCTGGTGGAGGCGGGCGTGCCGAATGGCGTCATCAACATCGTCACCGGTCACGGCGGCGAGGTGGGCGGACCGCTGATGGAACATCCGCTGGTTCGGGCCATCAGCTTTACCGGTTCGACCGAAGTGGGACGCATCATCGGCGAAAGCTGCGCGCACACCTTTAAACGCTGCTCTCTGGAGCTTGGCGGCAAGAACCCGATGATCGTGCTCGACGACGCCAACCTGGAGCTGGCGCTCGAGGGCGCGCTGTGGGGAGCCTTCGGCACGGCCGGACAGCGCTGCACGGCCACCAGTCGCATCATCCTGCAAAAAGGCATCTACAAAAAGTTTGTGGACGAGCTGGTGCGCCGCTCGAAGCTTCTGAAGCTGGGCAACGGACTGGACGAGAAGGTGGACGTCGGTCCGGTAGTGAGCCAGGCGCAGTTGGAGACCGTACTGGGCTATATCGAAGTGGGCAAAAAGGATGGCGCACGGCTGGCCGCGGGCGGCAACCGCTTTGAAGGTGGCGACTGCAAGCACGGCTACTTCATTGAGCCCACGGTGTTTGCTGAGGTGACGCCGAAGATGCGCATTGCGCAGGAGGAAATCTTTGGACCGGTGGTGAGCTGCATCGAGTGCGCATCGCTGGAAGAAGGCATCGCCATTGCCAATGACGTGAAGTACGGGCTCAGTTCATCGCTATACACAAAGGATGTGAACCGGGCCTTCGCGGCCATTCGTGATCTCGACGCGGGCATCACCTACATCAACGCGCCCACCATCGGCGCCGAGGTGCATCTGCCATTCGGCGGCGTCAAGCAGACGGGCAACGGGCATCGCGAGGGCGGAATCGGCTCGCTCGATTTCTACACCGAATGGAAGGCCGTCTACGTGGACTACAGCGATCACCTGCAGCGGGCGCAGATCGACAACCGCGAGTAAAGCTTTTCGAGCAGTATTACCGGGCGCGGGAGCCAATCCCCGCGCCTGCGCTTTTGATTGACAGAATCCGCATATGCGCGGAAACCGGCTGCCCGCACCATTTCTCACGGGCCGGGATATGTGACCGCTGAACTTGCGCGCAAGTGTCGTATCGTATTCAATAGAAAGACTTCATTGTCCCAGGGAATCATGACGACCACATCGAGTTTCGTTACACAGATTGAGCCGGCCACGCGCATGGCCAATGTCAGCTACGCCATTCGCGACCTTGCCGTGGTGGCCGACCAGGTTGCGCGCGAGGGTCACAAGATCCTATATCTCAACATCGGCGATCCCTGCACCTACGACTTCCCTACCCCTCCGCACATGATCGAGGCGGCCATCAAGGCCATGCGCGATGGGCACAACGGCTACGGCGACAGCCTGGGCGAACGCTCGGCCTTGGAAGCCATCCGTCGGCGCGCCGAACAGCGCGGCTTTAAGAATATTCAAGGCATTATGGTTGGACTAGGCTCCGGCGAGGTGATTGACCATTGCCTGACCGCACTGGTCAACCCCGGCGACAACGTGCTGACACCGTGTCCGGATTACCCGCTGTACGGTGCCGTACTTGGCAATCTCTCCGCCGAACCGAATCACTACTACCTGAACGAGGAGAACGGCTGGCAACCGGACCTGGATGACATCGCGGCGCGCATCAATCCGCGCACCCGGGCCATCCTGCTGATTACTCCGAACAACCCGACGGGCGCGATTTACTCCCGCAAGACCCTGGAAGGCATTGCCGAGCTGGCGCGGCGGCACAACCTGCTGATCCTGGCCGACGAGATCTACGACTCGCTGATCCTCGATGAGGAGCAGGAGCACATCTCAATAGCCACGCTGGCGCCGGATGTTCCGGTGATCACCTTCAACGGCCTGAGCAAGGCCTACCTGGTGCCGGGCTGGCGCATTGGCTGGGCCGTGGCCACAGGGCCAGCCGAGGCTCTGGGCGAATATCTGGAGGCGGTGTACAAGCTGCTGCGCGCACGTTTGAGCGCTCCGCACCCGTTTATGTACGCCATTGCCCCGGCGCTGGACGGCTCGCAGGATCACCTCATCGAGGTGCGCAACAAGCTGCGCCGCCGCCGCGATTTGACCGTCGCCTGGGCCGCGCGCACGCCACGCGTCAGCCTGACGGCTCCGCATGGGGCGTTTTACGCATTTCCACAGCTGGACATCCCGGAGGACGACAAGCAGTTTGTCACCGAGCTGGTACAGCAGAAGCACGTGCTCTGCGTGCATGGCTCCGGATTTGGCGAAAAGCCCGGCACGCGACACATGCGCATCGTCTACCTGCCACCAGAAGACGTGCTGAGCGAGGCTTACGAGCGCATTACGGAGTTCATGGCAGAGCGCTACTAGCCCGAAATCTGGAGTCTAAATATTGGATTTCTACCCCCGCGCCACCCGGCTGCGGGGTTTTTCTTGGTCGAAAACAGCCTTGGTGAAGGGGCACCTGCTCGAGAGGGCCGCTTTCGGGAAACCAATTGTGTTCATGGATACTATTGATAACATGGTATTTAATTGATTATCAGCAGACGCCATGGCCTGAATTAAATCAATTGATAGGCATTTTACAAATCGTCGGCCTCGGCTGGCCTATCATAGTAAGTGATATGAGTGATTCTTTAACCAAGCAGTATTTATTCGCCAGTGACTTTGACCAGACCTTGAGTTTCAACGACTCCGGCTGGGTGCTGACCGAAACATTGGGCATCCCGGTGGAGGAGTTCAAGCAGAAGGTGGAGGGAATGGCAAAGTTGAACCTGGTGCAGCAGGGGGCCGAACTGGCCTACCTTCTGCTGCATGATCCGACCTTCCACACGAAGGTGCGGCGCAAGCATCTGTGGGAAACAGGCAAGCGGATTCCGCTGAAGCAGAACATCGAGCTGCTTTACAACACGCTGCGCGAAGGCATTCCGGGATACCAGTTTGACTTCTACGTGCTGTCGGCCGCTCCAGTGGAGATCGTGCAGTCGGCGCTGGAGGGCATCGTTCCGGCCGACCACATCTACGGCACGGAGTTCCAATGGGCTCCGGACGGCAGCATTGAGCGCCTGGTGCGCTGCACCGCCGGATACGGCAAGGTGACGCGCATCATGCAGCTGCAGAAGGAGCTCTCGATTGGCCGCGACCACGTTGTGTACGCCGGCGATGGCAGCTCGGACATCAACGCCATGCTGCACGTGAACGACGGCGACGGGTTGACGATTGCCGTCAGCAGCTCGCGGGCGGTGACGCAGATTGCCCGCCGCACCGTGCTCAGCGACAACGCGCTGAGCGTGCTGGTGCCCATACTGGAAGAGGCTGCTGAGTGGAGCCAGCCGCAGATCCGGCGCTTCTTTGAGGAGAATGGCTTCCTGGTGCAGGAGTGGGCGCGCACCCGTACCGACTTTGTGACCCTGCGTTCGACCTCGAACGCCGCCTCGGGAGGAGAGCAATAGCCATGCTGAGCTGGATTGGATGGATTGCCACGGCCTGTTTCGGCCTCTCCTACTTCTTCAAGAAACCGGCGACGCTGCGCCTGATCCAGGCCGGAGCGGCGCTATTGTGGATTACCTACGGGCTGCTGATTCACGCCATGCCGGTGGTGGTGGCCAACGTGATTGTGGCCGCCGCGGCCGTGTGGAGCACCCTGGCCAACACAGGCAGCAAGCAGACCGAGGCCTGACGGCGGCTATTCCTCGTTAATTTTCCACGCATCTATTTACACTCTACTTTTCTCCGCGTGCGGCTTGTGCCATGCTCTTCGGTATGAGCCGCACGCGCCCTTTCATCCCCCTGCTGATTGCATTTGCCCTGCTGCCGCTGCCACTTTGCGTGCAGGCGCAGACGGTGACTGCGCAGGATACTGTGCGGGCGGCCAACGAGATCAGCCTGCTGGTGGTTGTGAAAGGTAGGGCGGGCGAAGTTGTAGAAGGACTCAGCGCCAGTGACTTTGCCGTTGAGGCTGATGGCCGCAAGCAGTTGGTGAGCAGCGTGGTGCGCGAAGCCGACTCGCCTCTGCTGGTGGGGCTGGTGGCCAACACCGGCACTGAGCAGCGCAAGGCCCTGGCCGATGAGCGCAAGGCCGCCATGGAGTTTGTGAAGAGCTTGCGCGAGGGCCGCGACCGGGCCTTTGTGATGCGCTTCAGCCGTGAGGTGGAACTGCTACAGGATGTGACCGCCTCCCATGAACGTCTGCTGAAAGGCGTGGATGCGATCAGCGTAGGCGAACAGCACTCGGTGGGCTCGGGCGGTGAGCGGCGGCGCGGTGATACGAGCCCGGGCGGTGGGATACTGCTGGGTGGAAACACTTTGTATGACGCCATCTTCCTGGCCTGCGACGAGGTAATGAAGACGCGCACGGGGCGCAAGGTGCTGCTCATCTTCAGCGATGGCGTGGACCGCGAGAGCCGTACCTCATTGAGTGCAGCCATGGAGAGCGCGCAGCGCGGCAACGTGGTGGTGTACACGGTGTATGTGCCGCTGGAAGATTCGCCCAATCACAATGGTCTTTTCCCGGCGGGCCTGGGCGGCGACTCCGTTGAGAGTGGCAGCGCGATCAGCAAGCAGGATCGGGCCGAAGGCAAAAAAGTGTTGCAGCAGATTGCGCGCGAGACAGGCGGACGCTACTTCGAGCTGAGCAAGAAGGAAATCAACAAGAAGGAGTCAACGAAGAAGTCGCCGCTGGCCGATATCTACAAAGAACTGGCCGTCGAATTGCACCACCAGTACACCCTGCGCTTTGCTCCCAGTACGAGCGAAGGCGGCTACCACCGGGTGAAGGTGACGATGAAGAATACAGGGTTGACGGTGCAGGCGCGCGATGGCTACTACACGATAGAGCGCTGAGCGGAATCTGACGGTCGAACGAAATCAAAAATATTAGTTGTTGCCACCAGCGGCTGGCTTTTCCTGCTGCGGGAGCGGAGGCGCGGCCAGGGCGGCGCTATCGGGATTAAGCAGGTTCTGGTGGCCCGGTCCGAGGCCGAGCTTGATGAGGGCGCGCGAGTCGGGGACGATCTTGGTCTGCCAGTGGTTTTCATCCTGTATGCGGGTCAGGGCATCGCGGGTGGCTTGATCCCAGACGCCGCTGGGCTCGCCCTCCAGATAATGCTCGCGAATGAGCGCCTGCTGAATCTCCAGGGTGCGCTGGCGGTCGATGGTCTGCTGACCCTTCGTACGCGGCCGCTGCGCCACGGCCTTCAATCCCCCGCCCTTGCGCGAATGGTGCGCGGTGGTATTGGCCTGCTGCGTTGCCGGCGCTGTAGCAGCGTGGGCGTGCGCGGACTTTGCTGACGTGGAGTGGTGCGAAACTGACTGGTTCGAAGCAGACTTGCCGGAAGAATGATGGGACGAGGCCGCCTTGTTCGCCGCTGACTTCGAGGGCGCAGAGTGCGAGGCGTTGCTCTTGTGGGCCGGTGTGCTGGCGGAGCAGAAGGGCGCCATCATGACGACGATGGCGGCAAGACCCGCACATACCACTGGAAGATGACGACGCAACCGGCTGTACCTCGTTCGGAGAAATTTTCCGCTGTGCCTGATGCTGCCTGCAAGCGCGGTATGCGTCCACGGTCAACGTGGTTTGCACCCGGCGTAGCGATGAAGGCTGATAACATCCGCCACCGCCGGAGCAGCTTGATGCGGCTCCGGCGGCGCGGGGGACTTTGGTTAGGTTACTACGGCAGGGTTCCACCCAAGAAGCTGTTTGTGGCGTTTTGCCCCTGACCGGCCTGGCGAACGACAAAGACCACGTCCTGTCCGCTCTTAAGCGTGGACTCGATCTTGGCGAAGCTGGCCGGGTCGTTGACCGGCTGGCGGTTGACTTCGAGGATCACATCGCCGCGGCCGAGCATGACTGAATCAGCAAAGCTGCCGGCCTTGACGTCCGTGACCAGAACACCCATGTTGGGAGCCAGGTTAAGGCGCTTGGCCGTAACGGCCGGAACTGCTTTTACCGTGATGCCCAGCTTGCTCTCTTTGGCCGCCTGTTCCTCGGCGTCATCCTCGGCCGTGCCGAGCTGCACGCCAAAGAGCTTCTGGCGGTCGGCGACAGTGATGGTCGCCTCCTGCTGTTTGCCTTCGCGTAGATAGCCGATCTTCAGCTTGTCTCCGGGATGGTGCGCACTGACCTCGGCGACCAGTTCATCGCCATTGGCCACCGTACGGCCGCCGACGCTGATGATGGCGTCGCCCGCTTTGAGTCCTGCGGAAGCTGCCGGGCCGTTGGGAGTGACATCCTGCACGATAACGCCGCGGCCGCCACCATACATACGGGTGACCGCCGGACTGGGCTCGGCACTGAAGGTGATGCCGATGGAGCCGCGCTCCACCTTGTGCGCGGGGCCAACCAGCTGGTTGAAGACATCGGCGATGGTGTTGCTGGGCATGGCAAAGCCCACGCCCTGGTAGCCGTTGCTTTCGGTGTAAATGGCGGTGTTGATGCCGATGACTTCCCCATCCATGTTGACCAGCGGGCCGCCGGAGTTGCCGGGGTTGATGGCAGCGTCGGTCTGGATGAAGCTCTGGAACTGGCGGCCGGGGACGATGTTGCGTCCCTTGGCGCTGACGATGCCGGCGGTGACCGTGCTGCGCAGGCCGAAGGGACTGCCAATGGCCAGCACCCAGTCGCCCACCTGCATGCTTTCAGAATTACCCAGCCTGGCATACGGCAGCGGGTGGCCGACTTCGATCTTAATGACCGCCAGATCGGTTTCCTTGTCAGTGCCAATGACCTTGGCCGGATAGCTGGTCGTGGTTGGTTCGCCCATCAGGCTGACACGGATGCGGTCAGCCTTCTCCACCACATGAAAGTTGGTGATGATGTAGCCATTCGGGCTGACGATGATGCCGGAACCGAGCGACTGCGCCGTCATGTCTCCGCCGTTGGGGGCGTTGGGCATGTTGGGGACGCCCTCCGGCATCTGGCCGAAGAAGCGCTCAAAGAAGTCTTGCATGCTGTTGCCGCTATTGCCATTCTCATCCTGGTCATCTTCACCGGGATTCTGCTGCGGCGCGCGGCGCAGGTGCTTGTGCGGGTTCTTGATGACCGATTCCGTGTTGATATTGACCACGGCAGGTTCAACGGCCTTGGCTACCTTGGCGAACTCGTTTTCATGCTGGCGCGCGGCCGGAACACTGAGTTTGGGCGCGTCAGAGCTGTCGACGCTCTTGGCGCGCGCAGTGAAGGTGACAACCGAGCCAATCAGCAGCACCAGCGCGACCGTGACCGAGGCCACGAAAAGCGGAGCAAAGCGATTCTTCTGTGTAGTTTGCATCATGTGAGTCTGCGGTAAACCGGGAGATGTTCCGCCCGGCACCATTTGCCCTCCGGCAAGAAATTTCCTGTGAGAAATCCTTCTCTACGAAATATCCTACCCCTTTTCCGCGAGGAGGATACAACCCGGAACGGGTATACGCCGCCCTTCCGGCTTTATCCGGTTAGACGCACTGACCGGCGACAAGGTCACCAAGAAAGAGCCCGTGTGGAGATATTCCAATTGCGGAAATCAGCGGTCCTATGGGAGTTAGCGTCCCTCACC
>Ga0371490_1000693_pt1 | contig 20828 bp, 17 predicted proteins | sample MB2SIPfraction_FD_207959 | JGI IMG/M metagenome (GOLD analysis project Ga0371490, IMG submission 207959) | Lab enriched peat soil microbial communities from McLean, Ithaca, NY, United States - MB28FN SIP fraction | ecosystem: Environmental > Terrestrial > Soil > Wetlands > Peat | place: USA... | reverse complement strand
GTCGATCTCAGCCTGACTCCGCTGACCGGTATCACGGGGCAGCGCAAGGGCTTTGTGGTCACCATCCGCGACGCCCGCGAACGGCTGCGCGCTCAGGCCATCGATGAGACCCTGGACGAAGCGCACTCCTTCGATCAGACGCCCACGGCCATGGTGCAGTTGGATGGAAACGGCTGCATCGTCCGCGTCAATCAGGCGCTGTTGCGCGACTCCGGAGTTGCGGCCGAGAACCTGGTGGGCCGCTCGCTCACCGGCCTCAGTATGGACCCCGACCCGCGCATCGCCAAAGACTTGATGCATATGCTGCTGCAAGGGGGCACATTCATGGCCACCCCACGGCCCCGCATGGTCAATTAAGGTTTGCGGCCTTGTAATGGCGCGGCTGGCAGATCAGGGTTTTTAACCCTGCTAGGATCTTGATGCCGCGCCTCTGCTCTCCTCCCATCATACCGATTCAGAACACCCAGCCTCCCGGCATTCCCGCTTGGGATAATCTTCAATTCTCCTTAATCTACTGGTCTCTGTAGCTCTCTATTTCTTTTTTTCTGGTGGTACTCTGACCATCGTATTGCCCGAGCCGCCCTGGCAATGAGGCCGCCGGATGGTAGAACTTCTTCATTCCCCGATCCGGCGATAACTGGCCCCCTGGAGGCAGCGATCTCTTTCATCTCGAATCCGCTCCCTGTCCACCCTAAAGCCGTTGCGCGGCTTCCGGAGGGTGTGCGCCCCACGCCGGAAGAGCTTGCTTCGCTCCAGGAGAGGATCAACCAGGAGTTGCGAGAGTCAGGCCAGAACGCGCGCGAGACGAGCCAGGACTTGCGGGAGTCCGACCAGGATGCGCGAGAGTCTCGCCAGGATGCCCAGAAATTCGACCAGGCATCCCGAGAGACCGGCCAGAACAAGCGGCAGAACAACCAGGACGCGCGAGAGTCCCGCCAGGATGCGCAGAAATTCGACCAGGCATCCCGAGAGACCGGCCAGAACAGGCGGCAGAACAACCAGGACGCGCGCGAGTCCCGCCAGGACGCGAGAAAATTAGACCAGGCATCCCGAGAGACTGGCCAGAATACGCGACAGAACAACCAGGATGCGCGTGAGTCCCGCCAGGACGCGCGGAAAATCGACCAGGACGCGCGACAGTCCGGCCAGAACCTGCGAGAGGCCGACCAGGATTTCCTGGAGTCTGGCCAGGCGCTGGCGGATATCAAGGTGCGCTATCAACTGCTGGTCGATAGCGTGACCGATTACGCCATCTACATGCTCGATCCGGAGGGCCGGGTCGTCACCTGGAATGTAGGAGCGGAGCGCCTCAAGGGGTACACGGCGGAGGAGGCGCTGGGACGAGACTACTCCGCCTTCTTCCCACCGGAAGATGCGCAGACGGGCTTGCCGGCACAGGAGTTGGCGGCGGCGGCGTGCGAGGGCAGCTACGAAACCCAGGCCTGGCGGCGGCGCAAGGATGGCGCGAAATTCTGGGCGCTGGTGACCTTGACAGCCATCCGCGGCCCGGAGGGTGAGCTGTGCGGCTTTGCCAATGTCACGCGGGATATGACCGCGCACGAGGCCGCCGATGAGGCGTTGCGAAGCCACAATGCCCAACTGGAACGTTACCGCATTATCATCGAGAGCGTTGCCGACTATGTGATCTTCACGCTTGACCCGGAGGGACGGATCGACGGCTGGAGTTCCGGCGCGCAGAGCGTACTCGGTTACACGGCCGAGGAGGCGCAGGGCCGGGAGTATTTCATGGTCTTCACCGCTGCGGAGATGGAGGCAGGCGAGCCGCGGCGGGAGATGGAGGAGGCAGCGCGCAACGGGCACTGCGCAAGGGACAATTGGAGGGTGCGCAGGGACGGATCGCTGTTTTGGGCCAGCGGCGTGCTCACCGCGATTCACGATGAGACGGGAAGGCTGACCGGCTACGTCCGCGTGGCCCGTGACATGACCCAGCAGAAGCGGCTGGAGGAGTCACTGTCGATGATGGCGGCCGATCTGGAGGACCGGGTTGCAGCCAGAACCAGCGAACTGCAAGCCACCGTGGCGGAGTTGCAGCGTAAGAATCGGGAGGTCGAGGCCTTTGTCTACATCGTCTCCCACGACCTGCGCGCGCCGCTGGTGAATGTGCAGGGGTTTGTGCGCGAACTGGAGGAGAGTTGCAAGCACCTGAAGACGGTCATCAAGTCCAGCCTGAATTGGGAGTTGTGCTTGTCCGGTGTGCAGCCGATTCTCGACGAAGATATGGCCGGGGCATTGCGTTTCATCTCCGCATCCACGGCCAAGTTCGAGCGATTGATCAACGCGCTGCTGGGGTTTTCGCACCAGGGACATCAAGCCTACCAGATGGTGCAGGTGGATGTGCGGGAGTTGGTGGACAGCGCGACAGCCACCTTCCAGCAGGCGATCACCGAGGCCGGGGCCAAAGTCGAGATGGGCGATTTGCCTTCCGTGACCGGGGATGTGACCGCCTTGGGCCAAGTCTTCTCCAACCTCATCGGCAACGCGCTCAAGTACCGCAGCCCAGAACGGCCTCTCAAGATCGAGGTGGGGGGCCAGGTGAAAGGCGACATGGTCCGCTACTGGGTGCGGGACAACGGGCTGGGCATTCCGGAATTCGCCAAGGTGAGGCTGTTTCGGGTCTTTCAGCGGTTTCATCCCAAACAGGCGGAGGGGGAAGGCATGGGGCTGGCGATTGCCTATCGCATTGTGGAGCGTCATGGAGGCAAGACATGGGCCGAAAGCCAAGAGGGCGTGGGCTCCACCTTCAATTTTTCCTTACCCATCACACAACATACCGCGCCCATTGAGGCGCAGGAGGCTACCGGAGATGAAAGCGTACGTATCTGACTTTACCATCCTTATTGTGGATGACGACGAGGGGCACGTCGAGTTGCTTCGCCGCAACCTGGGGCGCATAGCGCTGGGCAATCCGCTGGAAGTTCTGCACGATGGATCGCGGGCACTGGACTATATCTTCCGCCGCGGCGATCACGCCGGGCGCACGGGCGCGGACCCGCTGATCCTGCTGGACATCAATATGCCCGGCGCTATCGGCGGCATCGAGGTGCTGCGCCAGATCAAGGCCGATCCCAAGACTCGCAAGACGCCGGTTATCATGCTCAGCACCACCGACGATCCGCGCGAGGTGGCGGAGTGCTACGACCTGGGCTGCTCGGTCTACATCACCAAGCCCGTCGATCCGCTCCAGTTCATTGAAGCCATCAAGCGGCTGGGGTTCTTTCTCCAGGTCATCCGTCTGGCCGAGGAGGATGGAGCGGTGGAGGCTCCCGCGGCGTGAGCGCCGCGCTGGCTGTCGTTGCGGCCCCTGCCTCCAAGCGGGTTCTGCTGGTGGAGGACGACCTGAGCACCCTGGAGTTGATGCGGCGGACATTGCAACGCGTCGGCTACGTGGTCGAGGTAGCCACCGGAGTCCAGGAGGGACTGACGGCCCTGCACGGCAATCCATCCACTGAATACCTGGCGTTGCTGCTGGACTACAAGTTGCCCGATGGCGAACCCTGGGCGTTGGCCGATGCGGCGCGGGAGCGCGTCCCCGAGGTTCCGGTTATCTTTGTGACCGGCATGAGCAATGAGGGCTTGGTCATAGAGGCATTGCGCCGGGGGTTTGCCGACTATGTGCAGAAGACCTCCGGCTTCTGGAACGAACTGCCGGCGGTTATGGAGCGGCTCTCCCGGCTCAGTCTCGTCAAGAGCCAGAGGGATGAGACCAACGCCCTGATGAGCGCCATCGTAGAGCACTCGTCGGATCTGGTGGCGGTGTGCAAAGGCGAGGGCGAGCTGGCGTATGTGTCGCCGGCGGGCCTCACCCTGCTGGGCAGGGTACCCCAAGAGCTTCTGGGGCGCTCGTGGACGGAACTTGTAATCCCCGAAGACCGGGACGCCTTGCTGAGTTTGCTTGCCGGGGCCGGCCAGAACCCTGACCAAAAGGCCACCCTGCGCTGCTGCCGCAAAGACGGCTCGCTTGCCTGGGTGGAGGCCAGAGTCGCCCTGCTCAAGGGCTCCCCTTCGGCCCAGCCAATCATTGTTCTAACGCTTCACGATGTGACGGAGCAACGCGAACACGAACAGCGGATGGAGTCCTCGCTCAAGGAAAAAGAGGTTCTGCTGGGCGAGATTCACCATCGCGTGAAAAACAACCTGCAAGTGGTGCAAAGCCTGCTCAGGATGAGCGTCCGCCCGCTGCCTCCCGGCAAAGAAAGAGCGGCTGCCGAGAGCACCATTCAGCGCATTCACGCCATGGCCCTGGTGCATGAGCGGCTTTACCGCACCAAGGACGTGGCCAGCCTCTCGCTTTCCGACTATCTGCGCGATCTGTTCAACGGCGTCGTGGCTTCCAATTCAGCGCCTTCCGGCCAGATTCAACTTCGCCTGGATACCGAGGAGATTCCCCTCACGCTGGATAATGCCATCCCCTTCGGACTGCTGGCCAACGAGTTGATCTCCAACTGCTTCAAGCATGCCTTTCCCAATGGCCGCCGGGGTACGGTCGAATTTTCGATTCAGCGCGTGGACGGCGTCGTCCACATGGCGGTCAGCGACGACGGCGCCGGTCTTCCCCAGCACTTCGACGCCGCCGCCGGCCCCTCGATGGGCCTGAAGCTGGCCGCCAGCCTGGCCCATCAACTGGGTGGCAGCCTGCGCTTCACCAACGGAAACGGCTGCCGCGTCGAGTCGGATCTCGCGCGCCTGTAACGCGGTAATCTCATGCTTTTCTCCCGTGCTGGTAGAATAAGAACTGTCGTAGTATGCGGCGATTTTCTCTATGCTGAGAAACGCCATAAGGGCCTTCTGGCCCCCTGGCCCCTGTTTTCGTCCCCCAACCCCACAGCCTCATCGGCTGAACCAAAAGAAGGAAAAGCTCCCCTGTGACCCAGACGATACGCAATATCGCCATCATTGCTCATGTGGACCACGGCAAGACCACTCTCGTGGACGCCATGCTGCGCCAGTCCGGCACCTTCCGCGCCAACGAGCAGGTGGCCGACCGGGTGATGGACTCCAACGAGCTGGAGCGGGAGCGGGGCATCACCATCCTGGCCAAAAACACCGCCATCGTCTTTGAAGGCGGCAAGATCAACATCGTGGACACGCCCGGCCACGCCGATTTTGGCGGCGAGGTGGAGCGCGCGCTCAAAATGGTCGATGGCGTCATGCTGCTTGTCGACGCGGCCGAGGGCCCTCTCCCCCAGACGCGCTACGTGCTGGCCAAGGCCCTCGAGGCCAAGCTCAAGCCCATTGTGGTCATCAACAAAATTGACCGCCCCGACGCGCGCCCCCAGGAAGTCCTCAACGAGATTTACGACCTATTCATCGACCTCGACGCCGACGAGACGCAACTGGATTTTCCCGTGCTCTACGCGGTGGCCAAGCTGGGCACGGCGACCCTTGATCCCGCCACTCCCGGCGTGAACCTGCAGCCGCTCTTTGAGTCCATCGTCTCCACCATTCCGCCGGCCACCGGCGACGCCGATGGAACCTTGCAGATTCTGGTCACCAATCTCGATTACTCCGATTACTTTGGCCGCATCGCCATCTGCCGCGTCTTCCAGGGCACGCTCCACTTCGGCGACGACGTGACCATCTCCAAGCGCGACGGCAGTCTGATGAAGACGCGCATTACCAAGCTGTTCACCTTCAGCGGCCTCAAGCGCATCGAGACCACCGAAACCACCATGGGCGACATCGTGGCCGTAGCCGGTGTCGAAGGCATCACCATCGGCGAAACCATCACCAGCGTCGAAAACCCCTCGCCGCTGCCGCTCATCGTCATTGATGAGCCGACCATCGCCATTCAATTCAGCGTCAACAACTCGCCCTTCGCCGGCCGCGAGGGCCAATACGTCACCAGCCGCAACTTGAGAGAGCGCCTGGAAAAAGAGCTGCTGACCAATGTTTCCATTCGCGTCGAAGACACCGGCTCGCCGGACAGCTTCAAAGTTCTGGGCCGCGGCGAACTGCAACTGGCGATTTTGATCGAGATGATGCGCCGCGAGGGCTTCGAGCTCTCCGCCGGCCGCCCGGAGATCGTCACCAAGGTGGTGGACGGCACGCGCATGGAGCCGGTCGAGCATCTCACCATCGACGTGCCCGACGCCTACACCGGCACGGTGATCGAGAAACTCGGCCCGCGCAAGGGCGAGATGACCAAAATGCACAATCACGGCTCGGGCCGCGTGCGCATGGAGTTTCGCGTGCCCAGCCGCGGCCTCATCGGCCTGCGCAGCGAGATGCTCACCGAAACCCGCGGCACCATCGTGATGAACGCTCTCTTCGACGGCTACATCCCCTACCAGGGCGAGATTCCCCAGCGCCCCACCGGCGCCTTGGTCGCCGACCGCCAAGGGCTGACCACCACCTATTCGCTCAACGGCCTGCAGGAGCGCGGCATGTTATTTGTGGGCGCGGGCGTCGAGGTCTACGAGGGCATGATCGTCGGTGAGCATTCGCGCGACAAGGATCTCGACGTGAACGTCGTCCGCGAAAAACACATGACCAACATGCGCGCCTCCAGCGCCGATGACGCCATCCGCCTGGTGCCCTACAGAAATCTCAATCTGGAGCAGGCCATCGAGTTTATCGCCGAGGATGAGATGGTCGAGGTAACGCCCAAATCGCTGCGCCTGCGCAAAAAAATCCTGCAACAAAATCGCCGCCCCAAGCGCTGGGAGAAGAATCTCGAGTAAATATTGATGAATTAGTAAGTGTTTTGAAGGGGCGCGGCTTTAGCCCCGGAGGGACGTTTTTCGCGCCTCTTTTCGATTGTGACAAATCAAAAACTTCCGCTCAACGCCGGAACAGCGCCGTCACCGCCACTTCCACCACCGCAAACAGCACACTGACCGCCGCCAGAAATCCCTTGGCGCGCTGCCAGCTCTGCTCGTGCTTTTCCAGGCGCCGCTCCAGATCGGCGATCCGCCCGCCGTTACCGTCGCCCATCAAGCCGGTCATCTGCGTCTTCAGCACGCTCAAGTCGCTCAGCACTTGCGCTTCGAATTCATTCATCATCCGCATCCACTGAACCTCATCCGTTCACGTTCCCTTATCATTTAGGTTCACAGCGGCAGATTGATGAACAGTGCCGTTGAAAACTCCGAGTAGTTCGGCGGCGTCGAGCCGTCATACATCCGGATAAAGAATCTGTCATTAGCGCTGATGCGGGAAAAAGTCATGTTCGGTTGTGTCGCCCGCATCACCAGCATCGGGTCTTCGCCCGGCATGAATGCAAAATCCCGCAGACGAATCTCGAATCCTCCGCCCGTGGGCGGCGTCACTCCGGCATTGACCGTCACCGTGGTTCCCGTCAGCGCCGTCACCGTGAGCGTGTTGAGATTGGCCAGCAAAGTCGGTGCGATAGCCGCCGGAAGCCACGCATCCACGGGCACCGTCACGCTCGTCTTGATCGCCAGATCGTCGGCCCAGTCGTTGGCGAAGGTGATCGCATACTCCACCAAGTCCGGATAGCTTGCGCTATAAGTCACCTTCACGGTCCGCACCACCACCTGCGCGTTCAGGCTGGTCGAAGGCGCATTCAGCAGCAGCGCATCGCCCGGCCACACATCGGTTGCGAAGCTGAATCTGGTTCCCTTGTACGTCCCGCTCCACAACGCGCTCACGCCCGCCGACGCTTGTTCTATCACCAAAGCCGCATTGCGGCAATCCGCCGAGCTGCGCGCCGGGGGATTGGTCACCGAGCCGATCCACGCGGCCTCAACGGGCATTCCCGCCGCCGCCAGCGCTGTTTGGCTGGCGGTGTTGACCTCTCGTCCCACTGCTCGGCCCACCGTGCGATAACTCACCGCAACCTGTTCGCCCGCCACAGGCGCATACCCGGTGTAGAAGACCAATTTGCCCGTGCGCTCCAGATGGCACTCAGCCGCCTCGGCCGTAGTGCCAACCCGCCGCGTGTAAGGACCTCCGCTCGGCGGCGTGCTTACCACCCAGCCCGAACCGAGATTGGTCAAATTCAGCGCGCGCATGGTTCCAATCAGGTTGATGCTGCTCGACGCCACCACATTGCAGGCTCCGGGAAGGCTGGCAATCGCTCCGTCATACAGCGTCAACGGTATCCCTCCCACTCCGTTGACAAACTGCTGAATCTCCATCTGCACGTTGCCCGGAGCTGTATCCCACTGCCCGCCGGCTGAAATTTCCCCGCTATCTCCATAGGAGTAATACATCGCCAGCTCCCGTTCGTTCTCCGGGCAATGCACTCGAACGCGCAGCGTGTATTGGTAGGCTGAGTTGATGGCATAGGCCGTGCCCACCGCGCTGCCTTGAATCAGCGGCTGCAATGTGACGGCCCCGGTGCCCTGCTGCGCCGTCGCCTGAAAGCCCGCAATGCAAGCGGCCTGCGTGTCCCTGCCGATGAAGAAACCGGCCAGCGCCCCAGTGCTGCCCGGAGCAAGAGTCACGCCCACGGCCTCCAGCAGCAGCGTTCCGCCCATCTCCACGGGATCAAGCCAGATCATCAGCGTCTCCCCGTCGATTCCGTTGCCGCCGTTCATCGCCAGCCCACCCGCGCCCAGCGTGAGATAGCCTGCGCCGCCCGTATCGCCCCAAACGCTTTCGTTGATCTGCGCCTCGTTGAAGAGTTCCCTGATGATGATGGACTTGGAGGCAGCCGGAAAGAATGGATCTTGTGCCAGATAAAACTGTGTAGTGACTCCGTCGCCCAGAAAGTATTCGGTCACATAAGCCACCGGCTCATGTTCGCCGCAAACCGTCACATCGTTTGCCAGCGCGCGTTTGACGCTGGCCGTGAAAGCCAGGGCTGCCAGGTTCAGGCTGCCGTCCGTCTCGTTCAGCGGATGCACGGTGTTCTGCACAGAGGAGACCGTCAAGGCGCCATTGATCGCGCGATACGCGGCCCGCGCCATGCTGGCCACCTGCCCGGCGCTCTTGCTCCACGACGCGCCTGGCTCCGGGACAAAGTTGCTCACCTCTACGCTGAGCGAAAGCCCCGTTGTCGACAGCCCGGTAACTCCCGTGCGCGTCACCAAGGATGTCATCAGCGCTCCGGCGCTTTCGCCCGTTGCTCCGGCGCTGGGAGGCATCAGGTATTGGTCCAGCAACAGTTCGTCGCTCAAAGCCTGGATTGCAATCCGGTAGCGCGGACCCTCGATCGCCAACCCCGCATACTCCGGCAATGGAGTTACCGCAATGTAACCTGTGAAGTAATAAGTCCCATCGTCGCCCGTCACCGCTATCGATTGGTTGCGCACGGGTATTGATAACGTGCCATTAGTCGTCAAGCTCAGCCATAGCTGACAGACAGAGGGCTCGTTCAGTTTGCGCTCAATCGTCAACGGCCGCGCTGCATCGAGCGCGGCCGTGTAGTCTTGCCCGTTGATCGTGATCTTCATTGGGTCTCTCTGCCTGCTGGCTCGCTAACTTGCTAACTCGCTTAAACCAGCGCGTGAGCCGCTGGCAAAAAACTCCGGTAACATACGACTCGTTCCCCATCCAGAGGATCGGTCACCGGCAGCGCCAGAAACTGGCCTTTGAGCAACACCCGCGCCAGCCCTGCCTTCTGCGTGCTGTCCAAGGGCAACGCGGTTTCCTGTGCGCTGGCAACCGTCTGCAAACGCGGATAGTGGAAGAAAATCCGTTCCCCCTGGCTGCCTTCCATCACAAACAGCGCCGACCACTCCTGATAGAAGCTCCCGCCTTCTCGATCCACAAATCCTGTTACTGCCTGCAGCTTGGCTCCTGCCGCCGGAGCGCCGCCCGGCAACGGCCCGGCGAGTGTCAGCCCGGTCGGGTTGACCTGCGACACCAGCGCAACATTGAAGGTCACGCGCCGGATGTAATTCACATCCGTCAGCGCCTGCCGCACATATGCTCCCGACACCGGCGCGCCCACAAATCCGGTCTGTCCCGTGTAATCCGCGTCCAATGCGATGATCGAGCCGGCTGAGAATTTTGCGGCATCAATCGAAACCAGAGCGATGAATGTTGCTGTCGATCCGCTCTGCACCGTCACCGCCGTCGCCGCCTGAGCGCCATCCGCTGCCTGCGCAGCCCCGCTTGCGGGAGCTAGAAGGTTCATATGTTGCGAGCCCGTTGCTAGCGCCATGGTCAGCTTGGTCCAACTCAGGAATTCCAAGCTCACCTGCGCTTCGAGCGTCTCGCGCACCTGCCCCAGCGTCGCGGCCGGAATACCCGACAACACCGCGGCGGTCTTGCTTCCCGCCTTGCGTGTGAACTCCTGAATCCAACCCAGGCTGATCCACGGAGACGGCGGAGCATCCACGCTGAAGCCGCCCTGCTCCGACGGATCGAAGAGCACGGGTGTTTGCGCCGTCCGGTTCGCCGGCGCAAAATAACCTCGTACCCGCCGTGCCACCGGCGCGGGAGCCGAAAACCAAGTCGTCGCCATTTACTCCCCCTGCTCCTGGTAGCTGTAAACCATCACCTTTGCGGAACGGCTCAGCAGGTCTCGCTGAGTTACGAGCGGCCCAAACCCCGGCTCATCCCAAAACACATTCGTCAGCATTGCCACTGGCGGCGTGGTCGTGTAATTGAGCTTGGGGGTGTAGAAAGGCTGCACCATCGCTGTCAGTTCCTCGTCCATCTCTCTTAACGACCGGCCGCGGTCCAGCCCGCCGTAGCTTTGCGTTCCGCTAGTCTGGTAGATCACCTCGCACTGCTCGGCCACCATCGTGGACCCCAGATTAAAATCCACGCCCAGGCCCAGCCAGCGCAAGACAAACACGTCGTTGGGAAGTTGGCTGAACGGAGCCTCGGCTTCCTCCGCCAGAATCCCCGGCCGCACCGCTCCGCGCAGCAGGATCGTCCGCTCCGCATTGATCGCCGCCAGTTGCGTGCGCAGTGCCATATAAAACGAATCTTTCGCATTCTGCATGGAGTACCGCTCCCTCCAGCTAACAGCAAGCGCTGACAGCTGACAGTCTTTCCCGGATAACTCTTCGATGTTATGAGACAACTTGGAACTGTTAGCTGTTCGCTGACAGCTGTCGGCTGTTCTTACACCGCCTGCTGGTGCGCTTCCCGCAACAGCAACCGGTACATATACACATTGTTGAAGGCTTCGTTGGCGGCGATTGACTCAATCAGGTAATCCTGTCCCGCCACCGTAACCGTCAGGGTCATCGCAAACAGAGCCTGGGCTGACGCCATGTCCAGCGCATTCACCTGTTGTTCCACGCCGGTCGCTGAAACCAGCAGCTCCCACTTGGATTCGCCCTTCTCCTGCCAGGTGGGCCGCAGCTTGCGCATCACCACCGGGCTTATCGCCACATCGGCAAAGGTCGTTGCCACCAGCCCCACCTCCGACTGGCTGCTCGTTGTATTCGCGCCCGTCACCCGCAGAAGGGCCGTGGTTCCTGCCACGCTTCGCAGCAGGGCATCGGCTAGCATCCGCGGCGCTCCCACGGGGTTGCGCGCTGCCGTATCGCTCATCCCTCACCCCAGCCTGTTCGCAATGTAGGGACGTAGCCACGCCTGCACCGTTTCGTCCACCAGCGAACTCGAGAAATACTGCATCTGCATCATGTCAATCTTGGTCTTGCTGGCATTCAACGCCGGCGTGGACTGCGCGTTGCGCACAATCTGCGCGCACGCCGTTTTCACGTCGTCGCCGATCGTCGCCAACCCCGCCGTGTAGGTCACCGCCACCTCGTTGTAAGGCAGTCCCAGTACATTCCACGGCAGCATCAACTCACCCGTGTTCGGGTCGTAGTCCACCGCGCTGGGATCAATCGCCGTCCATTGCCCGGGCAGAGAAAACGCCAGCGCAATCTCCACCAGTGGTTCTTTCGGAAGCTCTCCCCGCCGTGGTCTTGCATAGCGTCCTTCGATGCTCACCAGCGGCGTCGTGGCCGTTCCCAACGGCGCCAGCGGCAGATAACTCAACAACACCGTCTGCGCTCCGCTGGTTAGCCGCAACCGTTCCGTGTACTGAATCACGTTCAGGTCCGGCCGCCTGCAGTAGCTGTTGATCAATGCCGTGGCGGCCGTAATCCAATCCGCCGTCGTTCCTGCCGGCAATCCATAATTGGGGTAATCCACTGGCTGCAGATATGCCATACCTCACCCTTCCCTTTGTTCATGCCCGCCGGGCAAGCGGAAGTAACGACTTCGCTGCTTCCGCCCACCCGGTCTCACAGCCAATCAGCCGCTGATTCACTGAGCTGCTGACTCGCTCGCTCGTTACCTGCCGTTCACCGTAACCTGGTAGTGCGCAAAGCCCGCGCCCTTGACCACCGGAGCGCCAAACTTGACCGCGACATATTGGTAGGTCAAAGAGTTCGGCAACCCCAGTTGGAAGACGCGTGGCGTCGGATCGCCGAGCCAGTGGTACTCGATCAGATCCTCGGTCACGATGTAGGCCGGCAGCGACGCCGAGCCGGAGCCGATCGTGCCCGTATAACCAAGGCTCCAGTCCGGAATCAGCGGCAGATCGCCCGCCTGCGTCGAAAGCATCTTCACCCGGATTCCACCCGTGATGTTGTCGGTATTGAGCACCACGTTGAACTCCGCCTTCATCTCCTGGTCGATCAGGTCCAGCAGCATGGGATTGGCGTAAATCGCCGTAGGCCGCACATGGAAGCCGGTGTTGGCGCACATTTGGGCCACGGCCGTCTTCAGGCCGTTGACAATCGAACCCGCCCCGGGAATGGCAAGTGTGTTGGTGCTGCCCGCCGTGATTGCCGCCTGAATCTGCTCGATCACGCCCATGTACTGCGTGGTGGTCGGAGAGCTCAGGCTGGTGTCGTTGCCGTTCCACAGTGCGATGTCGTGCGTTACCATCACGCCGCTCACCGTGTCCACCAGGTCTTTGGCCTGGAGATAGGCAAACTGCTTCTGCTGGTCGCCCAACTCGATGTCGAACAGGTTGTAGTTGATCTGCGATACGATCGCCTTCAACGGCACGCTCAACTCGATGCGCGTCGGAGTTACCGTCGCGGGCACGATTGCGCGTGGATTCACAAAGCCTGCCGTTCCAGGATTCGGAATTAATGTCTCTTCGAAGAACCGCGACGGATGCCCGGTCGCTGGAACTTGCTTGATGCGCTGCCCGAAGGGGCTCGAACGCCGGCAGATGTCGAAAATCTCGGTCTGATACAACGGAACTTCGATAGCGCCCGGCCCGATATAGTCTGCTGCCGCGTGAATGTCTGCAAAGGTTGCGTTCATAGGCTCTTTCCGCCCCCTCCATGGGGCCAGTCGTTGCTTGGTTGAAGTTGATAGTTCACAGCTTGCAGTTGGCAGCCGCCAGCGGTTCGCTGTTAGCTGTCTGCTGTTAGCTGCCTTTACGCGATTGCGCCCGCGCGCAGCAGTTGGGTCTTCACCGCGATGCGCTGTTCCAGGCTCAAGCCGGCCAGCGCCGCGTCCAGGGCCCGTACGTCGATCGGACCCTCGCCGATGCCGTGCTTGGCCAGCATCTCGCTGGTCGTCGAGGGCAATGTCCTGCGCAGCGGGTTCAACACATTCTGAGCCGACCCTGCCTTAAGCTCGGCCAGCTCACGTTCGGCTGCGCCCAGCTTCTCCGCCAGTTCAGCCTCCCGCCGGCTCTGCTCGACGGTCGCCGATATCCTCTCCACATCGCCGCTCAGGGCGCCTTGCCGCTCCTCCAGCCAGACCAGCGTCCGTTCCAGCAGGGCGGTTGCGGCCTCCAGCCGATTCGCAATCTCTTGCTCTTTGTTTTCCATGCCATTCCTTTCTGGTTTGTTGTGAATGTCCTGCGCAAACCGCGCTAACTTGCAAACAAAAGAGGCTCCGTCGTTCGGAGCCTCTTTGCTAACTCGCTAACTCGCTGATTTGAACGCCTGCCTCCTTACTAACTTGCCATGCGGAAGCTGGTGGCCCGATAGGCCGCCTTATCCCGCAGCAGTATGGCCGCTCCGGTAAAGGTCACGCGGGTCAGCTTCCACACCTCGGCTCGCATATCTTCCACCCGCGCGTCAGCCAACTCATAACTCATGCCCAGGGACTCCGGCTTCTGTGCCTGGATCGCTCCCGCCACCTCCGGAAAGTCCCGTGCATACAGGTAGCCGCGCACCACCAGCCGCTGCCCCACCAGGTCCGCCTCGGTCAGCAGCCCGATCTTGCGCCGCGCGTCGTGGCCATCCCACCCCGGCCGGTAGTCCACCGCCATGCCCAGCAGAGAAGGCAGCGCTTTTTCCGCCGCCTCGTGCGTCAGCATCACCCGGTGTCCGCGTGCCCCCGCCGGCGCCTTGTCGCTGGCCGCGTTCACCATCGTCAACACCCCTTCGAACGGCACCCGGTTGGGGTGCCCGTCCACAGGGGGAATCTTTACCGCCATCGCTTCCAGTCTCATGCGCTCTCCGCCCATCTGTTCTTGACCTCCAGCCGCCTTATAGATCGGCCGTGATGTTATCCGCTACCCTGTCTGTTCCGCCGCCGCTTCACCCGTCAACTGCACCGCGCCATCCTGCCCCAGCGGCCCCAGCCCCCGCATTGCCCGCACCTCGTTCACCGTCAATACGCCGGCCTGCAGCAATTGCACCTGCACCGCCAGCTCTGTCATCTCGTCCCGCGCGTTCAGTTCGTTGAAGACAAACTCAAACTCCCGCCAGCCAATGCACTTGCCGAAGAGATCGCGGGTAATGTGCCCGGCCAGCAGCATGGCCATCGGCGAGATCGCCCCGCGGAAGGCCTCGTCGGCCATCTCCGATGCGGTCGACTGGTTGACATCCGCCTCGAGACCGAGCATCAGCGGCGGCAGCCCAAATGCGTTGGCCACCATGCGGATCAGAAACTCCTGCCACTCCAGCCGCATATCCGCGTCCGTGCCCTGAGCGAAGCGCAGCACCTCCGGCTTCTGCTCGGTCGAAATCAGCGGCACCCGCCCTGTTCCCTCGATCTCGTCCTGCCACCAGCGAATCAGCCGGTCGTGCTGCGCCGGCGTCGCCTCGTTCAGCCACAGCGCATACTGCGCCACGGAGTTCGCCGCCAGCTTGCCCGCGAAGCGGTGCGCGCTCAAAAACTGGTTCACCGTCTCGAAGGCCACTTCCAGCGGACCCAGCCCGAAGGGCGTAAAGCTGCGCGGGTTCATGCGCACATACATCAGTTGGTCGTCGCGCAACTCGATGGCGCTCGACTCCAGTTGCCCGGGCAGCGCCTGCGCATACCGCGGCGTCTCCGGCTGCCCGTCCCACCGCGGGTTGATGCGGATCGACGCCCCGTCCACCGCCCACAACATCGCCGGCCGCTCTCCGTCGCCGGTCGGCTCCATCTCGATGGCCCCGTAGCCGCCCGTCAGCACGTCCTCGATCACCTGCTCCATCAGGGTCCGGAAGCTGTCCGTGGCGTTGGGCTCTTCCAGCGTTCTGCGCAGCGCCCGCAGCTTGCGTTCCGCATAGGCCAAATCCCCCTGCTTCACCCCGCGCCGCACCCGCACCTGCCAGTCCATCGCCGCAATGCGATCCTTGATGACGTTGATCGCCCGCCGGACAACCGGGGTCTCCGCAAACCGGCGCAGATTCACCGGTGTCGGCTTGGGCAGGTGTAGCCCCGGAAATTGCACCGGACTTAAAATCGCGGGCAGCGCCAGCGTCTTTCGCTCCGCCTCCGCGTCCGCCGCGCCCGCCGCCATCTCCGCGTTCCGCCCATTCCCGGTAGCCTGCCGCCAGATCTCCCGCAACTGCTCTCCTACCTTCACGCGCACCTTCCTTTTCCAGGCCTCCAGTTGCTCGCTGAAAGCCGCCCTTCCAACCCGCAGATCCGCCACCCAAAAACAAAAAAGGCACAACCCCGCAAAGGGCCATGCCTTTTCCAGCTGACAGCTGACAGCTTTCAGCTAACAGTTATCCGTACGTGCCATTCCCTGAGGGCTGCAATTTCTCAGCCCGCGGACCCTGGCATCGCACTCACAAAACCCACTCTACAACAAACACCAGAAACTATCTGCAAACTTTCAGACAAAATCTTGCACTTTCTTTGCGGAGGCTAACCGCCGGAAACTGTTAGCTGTTAGCTGTCAGCTGACCCTGGCGAGCCTTCGGCACGCCCTCACACCCGCAGCTCCCGCCGCGCCGTCTCCGCCACCCGCCCCAGGTCCGAGGTGGTCAGCACCCGGATCTGGTGCTCTTCCATGGTCTCCACGCCGAACCTGTACATCTCCAGCCTCTCCGGCTCCTCGTCGGTCGCGCCCAGCCGGGCCGCCGGCTCAATCACCGCGGTCAGCTCCAGGCTGGCCCTCTCCACCCGCTCGACACCAATTCTCAACCCCGCCGCGGAAAAGGCCAGCACCTTGGCCATCTCCACGCCCGGCTCCAGGCTCACCGCGTGGAACATGCGGACCACGCCATTCGGCTTGTACCCCGCGTCAATGCGCAGCGGATCTCCCGGCCGCGTGTACTCCGAGGCCGCAATGCGCTTCCTCAGCAAATCCCACACCCCGGCCCGCTCAAACTCCCCGCGCATCTTCGCCTGAATGGCCGCCCTTCCGCTCAGCCTTGGCACGCGCTCGCGCGGTGGCGGCTCCACATACAGCCGCATCAGCTCTTCCATCCCCGCCGGAAGGCTCTCCGCCAGATAAGCCTTCGGCTCGGTCAGTTGCACGTTCAGGGAGAGCGATTCCGAGAGCAACCGCATCAAGTTCCCCTCCGGCTCTTCCCGGAAACGCCGGCGTAGCTCGCTCTCCATCCCCTCCAACAGCGCGGTGTCGGCCTCCGGGTCCAGGCAGCGAACGCGCCGCCAGTCGCGGGTAAATTGCACCAGAGCCGGCTCAGGGCTGGCTGCTGCTGCCCCGCTGCCTTGCTCGCGCAGGATCACCCCGATATGCACATACTCGTTCCGCACCGCATCCGGCACATACCGGAGCAGTTGAAACTCGCATTCCCGTCGCTGACTTCCGCTACTCATCGCATATCTGGCGCTCTCTCGTCATTCATGCCCGCCGCTGGTTTCCGCTGTTCATCGTTCTGACGAAGCTCTTAGCTCTCAGCCTTCTATCCTAAGCTATTAGCTTCTAGCTGTTCCCTGTTCCCTAGTCCCTATTCCCTAATTCACCCTCCCCACGATGTTAGTCCCCACCGCGTCTCTTTCCAATCCTCACCGCCCACATTTTTTCCCATCCCCACCCATTTCGGAAATGGCGTCCTATCCGACTTCCCGAACTCTTCAATCAGTTCCCGGATCCGGCTCCGCCGCTGGAGCAGCTTCTCCACCAGCGCCTCCATTTCACTCAGGTCCCCGCCGTACCACTCCGGCGGGACCTCGTTGGCCGCCGCCCATACCGTCTCCGCCGGCAGGGTCTCCAGCCGCGTCAGCCACGGCTCAAAGGACTCCCACCCCGCGATCTCCCGGTAGACGTCGTTGCGGTAGTAGACCCCGCGCAGCGGCAGATCCTCGAACCTCCACTCCCCGGCGTGAAAGCAATATCCGTAGTCGATGAAGACCGCCCGGTAGCGCCGCTCCCGCTGCCGGCGCGCGAAGACCGCCTGCCGCCCGTTGGCGTTCGCCGTCCACTTGTCCAGCGCCAGGATGCCGGCAAACTCTCCCAGGTTTCTCACCTCGGTCATCTGCTCCTCGGGCAAGTAATCCACCACCTGTCCCGGCATCAAGCCTCCCACAAATCTCGATCCGAACTGCAACCCCGCCGTGCATCGCACCCGGGTTCGCCCCAGGTCCATCTCCAACTCCGGCGTATTCTCCACCAGCCAGCTGGAGACCTCCACCAACTCCGACTCCGGCGCCGTCAGCCCCGCCGCCGCCGCCAGCCTGGACGCCAGAAACTCGTTGGCCAGCACCCGCACATGCTGCGGGTTATTCTGGAACTTCACCACGTACACCTGGCCGTCCGCGCCCAGCATCAACTGGCCCTGCGCTCCGCCCCGCATCCGCCGGATATGCTGCACCGCCAGAATCGCCAAGCCCGTGCCCCCGCTCGCATCCAACCTCACTCGAATTCTATGCGTTCAGGGCAGCTTCTAGCTGCTAGCTCTTAGCTTTTAGCTCCCGTACTCTGCTCGTTCCGCAACGAACCGTTCTCCGTATGTGCCTAAATGTTCCGTGCCCCATCCTTTTCGCATTCTCAGCAAAAAGGGTGAGAAACAACAAACCTCAACTGATCTCCTATGCATCGCCAGCTAGAAGCTAATAGCTAAAAGCTGCTTCTCCCCAGCAGCTCCGTCCGCGCCCCCAGCCCAATCGCCATAGCCATCACCCGGTCGTCATGCGTTCCCGGCCGCGCCCCGCTTCCGCCATCCGGATGGCGCACAAAACTCCGGCACTCGGCCAGCAGCTTCCGGCTCTGAAAGCATTCCGGCCGCTCCACCAGCGCCGCATCCAATCGCCCCAGCACCGCCGGCCGGCTCACGGACGTGGTCAGCCAGCCCGCTTGCCCACCCTGCCGATAAACCCTCGAGTAGCCGCAGACGCTTTCGATCAGCGCCAGAACCCCGCTCCCGTGGTTGTTCCGCTCCACCACCAGCCACGCCCGGTTGTACTCTGCGGCCAGTGTCGTCACCACCCGCGCCAGCTCCAGGCCGCCCACGTGCCCGGCAAACTCCGCGCACTGCAACCCCGTCTCCAACTCCAGCACCTCGACCGCGGAGTAATCTCCCTCACTTCCTCCCCCGGAGGGGTCCACCGCCACCAGGTAATCCTTGCCCTTCAGCGGCGGCAGCCACACCTCCAGCTCCCCGTGCATCCGCACTTCAATCGGTTCCGTCACCGTCGCCAGCCGCGCCTCAATCGCCGCCAGCTCAAAGATCGAATCCCCGCTGGCCAGAAAGCAGCTCTCGCAATCCTCGGCATACTCCTGCCGCGCCAGAGAGCGAAAATCCGCCCGGATCTGCCGCCGGTAGCCGATCTGCTCCAGATCTAGCCCCTTGTGCGCCATCAGGTCCCGCTCCTCGTCCGTCAGGCTCTCCTCATCCACCGCCTTGGACCGGTACCGCCGCTCCATCCACCAGGGAAAGAAGTGCCGCACCATTCCTGTCTCGCAGCCCTTCTGCCACTCCTCGTAAAAGCAGCCGCCCACCCCCTCCGGCGTCGATTCCACAATCAGCTCCGCCCCCGGCGCCATCGCCGCCCGCAACCCGGCCAGCGTCTCCGCAGGATCGCCCGGCCACCGCGCCAGCTCCGAGCAGTGCAGATTCTGCACCGTCAATCCCCGTCCCGCGTTCCGGTCTCCCGCCGACACCACCCTGTACTGTGAGTCGAACTCCGGAAAGACGATCTGCCGCACATTGGCTCGCGAGGTCCGTAGCGGTCCCTCGCGCAACTCCTCCGGCAGCCAGTCCACAAACCGGTGCACAATCTGGAAGATCTCCTCGGCCGCCTCCTGCGAATGGGCAACCTCCAGCGTCAGTGTCCCCCGCTTGGTAATGGTCTTCAGAAAGAATCGCGCCGCCGCCCAGGTCGTCATCCCCATCTGCCGCGCCTTGAGCACGATGTTCCGCTCGCCCCGCCGCCGCTCGAAGGCCCGCTGCGCCGCATTCGCCTTCAGCGCCGACGTCCAACCCTCCCGCGTCCTCACCAGTAGAAGCTGCTCGGCCAGCGCCATCCCCACCGTCCGTCCCCGCAGGCTCACCGGGCGATTATCCAGAATCTCCCCAAACCGCTCCAGCTCCTCCGTGTCCAGCTCCTCCGGGCGCGGAGGCCACTCCCCCGCAACCGCCGCGCTTCCTTCACGTGTCTCCGCCACGGTTCCCCCATCTCCTCCCGGTAAGAAAATCCACTGATCCGGCCCCAGCACACAAAATTCGTGTTTCAAGGACACTGGCCTGTCGCAGAATACCGCTAACTCGCTAACTTGCTAACCCCGCAAAGCGGGGGCTAACTTGCTGCATTTGTGAAAAATCCGTCTGCCCCGCGCCCCTCTGAATCGTTGCCTCTCTTGCCTACCACCCCGCGAACTCCGCAATCCAGCCCGCGCCGCCATCCCCACCGGTTCCCGCGGTGGTGTACGTAGCCGCCGTGTAACCCGAGCTGGTCCCCGGCGTAACCGTGCAGGACGCCAGCGCCCCACCGCTCCATGTCGGATTCACCGTCGCCGTTCCCGCTGTGCCACCCCCGCCAAGTAGGTTCCACACCACGCCTGTTCCTGTCCCGCACCCGGCCCCTGCCTGCACCACGGTGCAGGTGCCGCTCAATGCGCCGCTCGTAACTCCCAGCGTGGCTTTTGGCGGAGAAGTACAGGTGCCTTTCGTGGCCACCGCGTTCGGCGCCGTCACTAATCCGCCCGGACCTCCAGCCACATAAATAGCGGGCCAATTGCTTACGGCTGCCTGCGAAGAGAGAATGACAACCCCGCCGCCGCCGCCGCTTCCCGCCCCGGTGGAGTTTGCCGCTGCCGGACCGCCGTATGCTCCGCTGGCGTCAATCACGCCCCCACTGCCGTTGATCGACCCGCATATGGCAACAACACCACTACCCGGCCCTCCACCTGTCCCGCCACTATTAGCCCCTTGCACTCCAGTGGCGCCGGTCAGTAGCATCCCATCATACCCGCCCGCGCCTGCATTGATCGCGAACCGTTGCCAGTTCGCATAGAACATGGCTCCATTTCCACCGTTGCCTCCACTGGAGCTTCCTGCGCTGCCCGCAAGCATCCTGATAAAGCTGTTCCCCGGCATACTATTACTGGCGACGCCCGCAGTCCCTGCTGCCGTACCACCCCCAGAACCTCCGGACGAACCGCCTAGTACTCCTGATTGGCCAGAACCCCATGTACTGTAAGTGCCATTCGCCAAGACCGTTCCATAAATGTTGCACGCGCCTGTTGCGTGGATCACCAAGCCGTCGCTGATATTCATATCTTCGTTAACATATGCGCCGGAATCAATTTGCAGGGAAGTAACAAACATCTCGCCAGC
>Ga0371490_1000677_pt1 | contig 21288 bp, 13 predicted proteins | sample MB2SIPfraction_FD_207959 | JGI IMG/M metagenome (GOLD analysis project Ga0371490, IMG submission 207959) | Lab enriched peat soil microbial communities from McLean, Ithaca, NY, United States - MB28FN SIP fraction | ecosystem: Environmental > Terrestrial > Soil > Wetlands > Peat | place: USA... | reverse complement strand
CGGAGCCACCAGCGGCCTGAGCTTCTCCCACTGCGTCTCGGTTAAGTCCATGCTCTCGATTTACGCTAGTTTGCATAACTCGCAACCAATAAACGGCTTAAATGTGTTTATGAGATAACTTCTAGTCTTGTGCTCACAAGTGGTGAGGAACACAGGGCCTCTATAATCTGTGAAACCGAGCGTTTTCATGGATAGCAAGCTGTCAACGACTCGCCTCAACAGTCGAAGTCCCGTCATTCAGTCGTGGCTGGCGCCGTCACTGGTGCCCACCTGCACTTCTTAGCGTTCGCTAATCGATTGAAAAAAAACGAGATCCGATACAGCCCGAACAATCGTCCGATTGGCGTTTCTAATGCTCTAGAGAGATGAATGTGGGGGTGGGTCGAATCCGGCCCAAAGCATGGCGCGAATAGCGTGGCAAATTTGTTTTGGAGTTTTGACAATGAAATATCCTTTGCTACTGACTGCTTTGTTTCTTCTTCCGGCCTCTTCTGTCATTGCGGCGGATGATTCCGGGGCGCTTCCAACGGCTGAGGAAATCGTGAGGCAGATGGGCGCCCATGACCTCCAACGGCAGGTCTTCATGGAGGGATACGCCGGAATGCGGCGGTACGTCTTCCAGAACGATCATTTCAACAAACGGGCCGAAATGCTCGTGCGCGTGCAAGGTGACGCGGACGGCACAAAGCACTTCGAGGTCGTGTCCGAAGAGGGATGGACAGCAGCGAACAAGCATGTCTTGCGCAAAATGGTCGAATCCGAGGCTGAAACATCGAGTCTCGAGATGCGTACCCAGACAAAACTCAATGCAGAAAACTATGATTTTAAAATCATCGGAACTGAAGTGGTGGCCGATCGCAGCGCTTACGTCCTGGAAGTTAGCCCCAAGCGAAAGGACAAGTACCTGTTCCGCGGCCGCATCTGGGTAGACGCCGAGGACTACGCCCTGGCCCGGGCGGAGGGCAACCCTGCCAAGAACCCTTCCTTCTGGACGAAAAGCACGCATTTCGTGCAAATCTATCAGAAAAGCGGTCCGGTGTGGTTTCCACACTCCACGCAAAGCGTCACCGAAGCCCGCATCTTTGGCACTACTGACGTGAGCATCGACTATTTCGACTATGCCCCCAAGACGCCGCACGCTCCCGACAGTTCCGTCATGTCGGCAAAGGAGATGTCCAAGCCATGACCCGCACAAAGACACTTCTTGGGGCCACAGAACTTCTCCACGAAAAGTGCAGATTCATTACAGTGGCCTATGGCAGTCGTTGACAGGTTGGCATCAGGTTCGATTGTCGATCCGCGAGGGTTATCGACAATGCACGGAGCCACGTGGGGCTAAGACGCTATGAAGCGTTGCCGCGTTGCGCACAATCCGAGATAATAGATGTGAAAAGTGCCGGGCTCAGATTTCTCCTCGACCTAACGAACAGCATCCATTTCCAGGGCTATCCCTGGCTGATTCACCGCTTGGCCTAGGCCGCAAGAACAAGACTCTGCATGTGCGGGGTTACATGGAGAATGGCAACATCAACACGCCCGTGCAGAGCCGAGTGTGAGGGGCGACCGGGCACGAGCGAGCCGGCCACCCACAACCTGCTTCGTACAGAGTGGACAGCCAGCCAAGGCTGGCGCGAAAGGAAATTGAATGAGCGCAGCAACCGATTCCCGTATTTCCCCAGCGCCGCAAACTATGGATCTGATCAGCATCAACACCATCCGCACACTCTCGATGGATGCGATCCAGGCAGCCAATTCAGGGCATCCTGGAACTCCCATGGCGATGGCGCCAGTGGCTTACTGCCTCTGGCAGCAGTTCCTGCGCTTCGATCCGCAGGATCCTGTATGGCCGAACCGCGATCGTTTCGTGCTTTCGAGCGGGCACGCGTCTATGCTGCTCTATTCGCTGCTTCACTTGACCGAAGTCCGGGCTGTCAGCAAAGACTACGAGACTCTCGGCGAAGTATCGGTGCCGCTGGACGCCATCAAGGCGTTCCGCCAGTTGGATAGCCGCTGTCCTGGTCATCCAGAGTACCGCTGGACATCGGGCGTGGAGACCACCACGGGGCCGCTCGGCCAAGGCGTCGCCACCAGCGTCGGCATGGCCATTGCCCAGCAGTGGCTGGGTGCGCGTTACAACCGCCCCGACTTCGAGGATCTGTTTGACTTCAACGTCTACGCGCTTTGCGGAGATGGCTGCATGATGGAGGGCATCTCCAGCGAGGCGGCCTCCCTCGCCGGGCACTTGCGTCTTTCGAATCTTTGCTGGATTTACGACAACAACCACATCACGATCGAAGGCAACACTTCCCTGACTTTTGGTGACGACGTGGCAACACGTTTTATGGGCTACGGCTGGAATGTGACACGGGTCGGCGACGCAAACGACCTCGATATGCTGGCCCGAGCTTTCCGCACCTTTCTGAACACCAAGGACCGCCCGACGTTGATCATCGTGGACAGCCACATCGGGTATGGTGCGCCTCACAAACAAGATACCAGCGGGGCCCACGGCGAACCTTTGGGCGAGGATGAGATCCGGCTCGCCAAGCGCAACTACGGCTGGCCAGAAGACAAGAAGTTCTACGTGCCAGAGGGTGTCTACGATCACTTCCGGCAGGGCATCGGAAAGCGCGGCAAGCAGCTGCGCGATGCTTGGTTCACGCGAATCGCCGAGTATCGCAAGCAGTACCCCGAGTTGGCCGAAGAACTTTTCCGAATGCAGCACCGCCAACTCCCGGAGGGCTGGGACCGTGAGCTGCCCGAATTCCCCGCAGACCCGAAAGGTCTGGCGACTCGGGACTCCTCGGGGAAGGTGCTGAACGCAGTCGCCAGGAACATTCCCTGGTTGATCGGAGGATCCGCCGACCTCGCACCATCCACCAAGACTCGCCTGACGCAGGAGGGTGCCGGCGATTTCTCGGCGGAGAATTACTCCGGACGAAATCTTCACTTCGGAATACGCGAACATGCCATGGGCGCCATCCTGAACGGGCTGAGTCTGGTAAAGATCCGGCCCTTTGGCTCGGGGTTTTTCATTTTCGTCGATTACATGCGGGGCTCTCTCCGCTTGAGCGCCTTGATGGAGCTCCCTGTGATTTACGTGTTCACTCACGACTCGATCGGAGTTGGCGAGGATGGCCCCACCCACCAGCCCATTGAACAGCTTGCCCACATGCGTTCTATGCCCGGCCTGATTATGATCCGGCCCGCGGATGCGAATGAGGTGAGAGAGGCCTGGAAGGTGATACTACGACTTCACCACGAGCCAGCCGTGCTGGTGCTCACCCGCCAAGCGGTACCGACAATCGACCGGACTAAGTACGCCCCTGCCTCGGGCTTGGCCCGCGGGGCCTACATTCTCGCGGATGCCCCGGGGGGAAACCCTGAGGTCATCCTCATCGGCACCGGCAGCGAAATCGCCCTCTGCCTGGAGGCCTACGAGCAATTAACCAAGGAGGGCGTGCGGGCACGCGTGGTCAGCATGCCGTCGTGGGAATTGTTTGACGATCAGGATAAGTGTTACCGGGAATCTGTTCTGCCGCCAAAGGTGAAGGCACGAGTATCGGTGGAGGTGGCATCCGATTTTGGCTGGAGCAAATACACCGGCTCCGATGGGCACAATGTTTGCATTGAAACCTTTGGAGCGTCTGCTCCTCTAAAACAATTGTTGAAGAAGTTCGGTTTTACCCCAGAAATCGTTGTAGCTGCAGCGAAGAGCCAGATCGCGCAGCACCAAGCCGGGGCTGAAGGGGGAAAGAGATGAAAATAGGTATCGGCGCGGATCACGGCGGATTCGAAATGAAACAGCAACTCGTGAAGCTGTTAGCCACAGCAGGCCACGAGGTCGTCGATTTTGGCGACAGAGTATTTGACCCCGATGATGACTACCCCGATTTTGCGATCCCGCTCGCCCGCGCTGTGGCAAGTGGAGACGTGGAGCGTGGCGTTCTCGTGTGTGGGAGCGGAGTGGGCGCCTCCGTGGCTGCGAATAAGGTGCGCGGCGCACGGGCGGCACTGTGTCACGATGACTTTACGGCCCGCCAAGGGGTGGAGGATGATGACCTAAACATACTCTGCTTCGGAGGCCGGACCATGGGCATCGCGGTTGCCTGGGACTGCACGAAGAATTTCCTCAGCGCCAAATTCAGCGGTGCAGACAGACATCGTCGTAGGCTCGCTAAGGTCACCCAACTGGAAGATCGCACGATGGCTTGCGCGCACGATGGGAAGTAGCTCAAGATTCTTGAGTCTGAACTATAGGAGATGACAATGACATTGCTCGAATCCCTAAAGAAATACACGACTGTTGTAGCGGACACGGGTGATATTGAAGCCATTGCCCGGCACCGGCCGCAGGATGCCACCACGAATCCTTCGCTTCTTTTTCACGCCGCCCAGATGCCAGTCTACCGGCACTTGGTAGAAGAGGCTGCCGAACTTGCCCTGGAGCATGGCGGCGGTCACGAAGAGATGGCGGAAGAGTTCATTGATCGTCTTTTTGTCCTGTTCGGGTGTGAGATTCTCAAAGTGGTCCCTGGCCGCGTCTCTACCGAGGTCGCCGCGAGCCTAAGCTTCGATACGGCGGGGACGATCGCCAAGGCGCGCAAACTCATTTCTCTGTATGACAAGAAGGGTGTCGCGCGCGAACGCATCCTTATCAAGATCGCCAGCACGTGGGAGGGTATTCGGGCAGCCGAGATTCTTGAGAAGGAAGGCATCCACTGCAATCTGACTCTTCTCTTCAGCTTTGCCCAAGCAGTCGCGTGCGCCGAAGCCAGAGTAACCCTAATCTCTCCTTTCGTTGGCCGTATTTACGATTGGTACAAGAAGGAGCATGGTGGGGCGGAGATTCCACCAGACCAGGATCCCGGCGTTGCATCCGTCACTCGGATCTACAACTACTACAAAAAATATGGTTACAAGACCCAAGTGATGGGGGCAAGTTTCCGGAATGTGAATCAGATCGTCCGCCTGGCCGGATCAGATTTGCTCACGATCAGTCCGGACCTTCTTGACCAGTTGGAGAAAACCGAGGGGGCTCTGGACCGGAAACTTGATCCGGTGAAGGCGCAGGCAATCAAGGAAGAACGCCTCCACCTCGACGAGAAGACCTTCCGCTGGATGCACAACGAGGACGCTATGGCGACGGAGAAGCTGGCCGAGGGCATCCGCAAATTCAACAGCGACGCCCGCCATTTGGAAGACTACGCGCTCTCCCAGGTTGCCCAAAAAGCCGGATGAGCTGCCGTCTGAATCCTACTTCGCTCACGAGCGGTGCGGCATGCTTATGTGAACCCGCATTGACTGGTGCGAGACCAGTCGTCTCTATCGAGAAACTAATGTGATGCAAAAGTTCAACAACGCGGCGCTTTGGATGGAGGCTTGCAGATGAGCATGGCCCGGGCAGTGCTCTGGGACATGGATGGAACGTTAATTGACTCAGCGGAATTCCACTGGATGTCCTGGCGGGACACAATGGCGAATGAGGGCGTTGCCATCACACAGGAGCAGTTTCTTTCCTCGTTCGGTCAGCGCAACGACTCCATCATTTCGCGATGGCTGGGCGCGGCAGCGACCCACGAACGCATCGAGAGAATAGGAAATGCCAAAGAGGGGCTGTATCGCGATTTGGTTCGCAAGAACGGAATCTCACCACTTCCAGGGGTAGCGAGCTGGGTGCACCGGCTCCACGAACAAGGATGGCTTCAAGCAATCGCCTCGTCAGCGCCGCGCCTGAACATCGAGGTGGTCCTTGAAGCCCTGGGGGCTTGCCACTGTTTTCAGGGGATCGTTTCCGCTGAAGATGTGCACAGAGGAAAACCGGATCCGGAAGTGTACCTGACGGCTGCTTCGCGGGTCGGCGTACCGCCCGAGAGGTGCATTGTCGTAGAGGACGCCGCCGCCGGGATCGAAGGTGCGCGCCGCGCCGGTATGCGCAGCATCGGGGTAAGTCACAAAGATAACCACCTAGGCGCTAACGTAGTGGTGCAGTCTCTTGATCTCCTGGGCTCGAGCGCTTTCGAAGAACTGTTGCAGGGCAGTTGCTGGCCCACCAAGAACGGGTAGCCGTATCGCTCACACCTTGCGCAGCCCCGCCCTGCAAACCTCCCGACCCAGGCCTCACGCCCTCCGGTCACTCGTCCGGGGTCGAACTAAGACAACGATTGATCTCGGCGCCACTGCGTATCTCGCCCGCTTTAGAGGTAAACCGTGGCCAGAGAAATCGTCCGGACTCGGCAAAGACGTGTCCACGATCCTCTTCCACTCGTGCGCCGTACCCTCCTGGATATCGAACTGCAATTCTTCCCAGTAGGTGTTGATCATCACGTAGATATCCTCATCACCTTGAGAAGCGCCGTGGAGACAGAACGCCACGCTGCGAGATTCAGGGGACAAATCGACGCCTCGCCCCGTTCCATACCAGGAGATATCCTCTCGCCAGAACCGGCTGCGACTTAGGCTCGGATGTGCTTTCCGGAACGCGATCATACTCTTGAAGAAGCGGAAGATGTCCTGATTTGTCTGGAGTTGGCTCCAGTCCAGCCACCCAATTTTGTTGTCCTGGTTGTAGGGATTGTTGTTGCCAAACTGCGTGTTCATGAATTCATCACCCGCGCGCATCATTGGGATTCCGTTGGACAGCAAGAGCAAACAACAGAAATTCTTAACCTGTTTGCGGCGCAGGGCTTGCACCCCCAAGGGCACGGATTCTTCCCCTTCGTGCCCGCAGTTCCAACTGTAATTGTCGTCCATGCCATCCTGGTTGTTATGACCGTTCGCCCAGTTGCGCTTGCGATCGTAGGAGACGAGATCGTAAAGCGTGAACCCGTCATGCGAGTCTATGTAGTTCACAGTCTGATAGGCATGATAAGCCTCAGTTCGGCTGTCGGGAAACAGGTCGTCGCTGCCATAGATACGCCGCATCACGTCAGGAACCATGCCTGGATCACCCTTGACGAACCGGCGGATGTCGTCGCGGAAGCGTCCGTTCCACTGCAGCCAAGTTATCCCTGGGAATCCGCGCCCGAGTTGATAAGCATTTGTGTCCCAAGGTTCCGCGATTAAGCGCATCCGGCCCAACTCCGGATCAGCGGCAATTTCACTAAAAATCGGAGCGTCTCCCCAGTTGAGAGATCCATCCGCGTTGCGGCTGAACACCGACGCCAGATCGAAGCGGAAGCCGTCAATGTGCATTTCCTGTTTCCAATAGCGCAAGCTGTCCATCACCATCTTGCGCACATGTGGCTGGCCGAAATTCAAGGTATTGCCCGTGCCGGAGTAATTGGCATAAGGGTTTACCGGGTCGGAGGACTGCATGTAATAGCCAGCGCTGTCGAAACCCTTAAAGCTGTAGATGGGTCCGCGGTGGTCGCCCTCACACGTATGGTTATAAACAACGTCCAGAACCACGGCGATTCCTGCTTGGTGGAGAGCCTTGACCATGTTTCTGAATTCAAGATGCTGCCCATCGTCGTCACGAGTGGAGGCATACTGCGCATGCGGTGAAAAGAAATTCAATGGCATGTAGCCCCAGTAGTCACCCTCTTGTGGATCGCGCTGAAAAACCGGCATCAGCTCGACAATGGTTATCCCGAGTTCCTTCAAGTAGGGAATCTTCTCCACCAGGCCGGCGTACGTGCCAGCGCGAGATGGATCTACGCCGGAGTTGGGGTTCTTCGTGAAGCCCTTTACATGAAGTTCGTAGACGATTGCTTCGGATTCGGGGCGAGGTGCAACCTCTCCAGACCAATCGAAGGCGACACCATGCCCGGTCAGCACTCCCAGCGGTGCTTTTCCTGCGTTTGGTCCTTCCTGCATGGCCAGTTTGCGATCAAAACTGGGTGGGAAGAAAATACATTGCGCGTACGGGTCGAGTAGAACCTTCTGCGGGTCAAAGCTGTGAAGTTGAAGGGCGTTTTGTCCCGATACAGAGTAGGCATAATAACGAGCGTCACCAATCTCCGTAAGTGGGATTCTGCAGTGCCATATCCGCCCGGATTTGTTGCGCAGAAAATCAAAGCGGATCGTTAGCAGGGGGTTCACCAAATCGGCAGAAGAATAGAGCAAGAGAGTGACGCTTTCGGCATGTTCGGCGTAAACAGCAAAGTTTAACGCCTGCTCCTCTTCAATCCACGTAACTCCGAGTGGCAACGGACTGCCTTCGGCTTGCTCCCATGTCGGGCGTTTCCGATGTGCAGTATCCCCAGGCCGGGATGCGTCGACAGTACAATCCACATCACGAAACCCGGCTTCGGTTGAACTTTTCACTCTGCCTCTCCGAACCTGTTACCTTCGTTCACTGATTAACTGCGCATTTCATCAGTCCATTTCGTCCCGATGTTGTGGGCCTCGAACGTGGATCCTGCTGGCCCTGCCCAGTGTCGTCATAAGGTCTCCTTCGATCTCCGGTAATGTCTAATCAGATTGTTCGTTGAGCTGTCGTGCAAGAGCTTCGGTTCTGCTTGACTCTCCAGTTCAGGGATCATGCGCTGCGCAAGGACCTTACCAAGCTCAACGCCCCACTGGTCGAACGAATCGATGTTCCAGATTGCGCCCTGGGTGAACACGGAGTGCTCGTATAGCGCCACGATTTTGCCCAAAGATTCCGGTGTCAATCGCTCAGCGAGGATTGTATTCGACGGACGGTTTCCCTCAAACACCCGGTGGGGAACAAGCCAATCTGGCGTGCCTTCAGCCGCGACTTCCTCAGAAGTTTTCCCGAATGCCAGCGCCTCGGTTTGCGCGCAGACGTTTGCGATCAGCATGTCGTGGTGCCGGCCAAGTGGATTGAGGGGCTTCGCAAATGCGATGAAGTCGCAAGGGATGAGCCTGGTCCCTTGATGAATCAACTGGTAAAACGAGTGTTGCCCGTTGGTTCCCGGTTCGCCCCAGTAGATTGGGGCTGTCTCGTGGGCCACCCTCACCCCGTCGACCGTGACATGTTTGCCATTGCTCTCCATCGTCAGTTGCTGGAGATAGGCTGGGAACCGTTTCAGGTATTGCTCGTAGGGCAAGACGGCCACAGTCTGCGCCCCGAAGAAATCGTTGTACCAGACCGCCAGAAGGCCCATGAGCACTGGCAGGTTTTGCTCGAAGGGAGCGGTGCGGAAGTGCTCGTCCATCTGGTGAAGACCGCTCAACATGGCGCGGAAATTATCCGGGCCGATGGCGACCATTGTCGAGAGGCCGATCGCGGAAGACATCGAGTAGCGCCCGCCGACCCAGTCCCAGAATTCGAACATGTTGGCGGTGTCGATCCCGAACTTCGCAACCTCTGAGGTATTCGTCGAAACAGCCACAAAGTGTTTCGCGACTGACTTTTCGTCACCGCCCAACCCGGCGAGTGACCAGGCACGGGCCGTTTGGGCATTCGTCATCGTCTCCAGCGTCGTAAATGTTTTTGAGGAGATAATGAAAAGCGTCTCCGACGGTTCGAGATCACGGACTCCCTCCGCGAAATCTGTGCCGTCGATGTTCGACACAAACCGAAAAGTTATGGCTCTATCGGCGTAGTGCTTCAGAGCTTCGTAAGCCATCACCGGTCCGAGGTCGGAGCCACCGATGCCGACGTTGATCACATTGCGAATCTGCTTGCCAGTGTGCCCCTTCCACTCGCCATTCCGCAGCCGATTGGCGAAATCCGCCATCCGGTCGAGAACTGCATGCACCTTGGGCACCACGTTCTCGCCATCCACGACGATGGATGCATCTCGCGGTGCACGCAGGGCCGTGTGCAAGACCGCTCGCTTCTCCGTGAGATTGATTTTTTCCCCGCGAAACATGGCGTCGATTTTTTCCCGCAGGCGAGACTCCTCGGCCAGCCGGATCAGCAGGTTGAGTGTTTCACCGGTGATGCGATTCTTCGAATAGTCGAGATAAAGACCCACAGCCTCGGCCGTCAGGCGCTCACCGCGCTCGGGATCATCTGCAAAGAGCTGTCGCAGGTGTAAACCCCGTGTCTTGTTGTAGTGAGCTTCGAGGTCCTTCCAAGTCTGGTTTTTCACTGCTGGTCGCCTGGCTTTTGCTTGTCCGCGTCCTGCCATTTCCGTTGTCCTCTCCTGTCCTCTGGTAATCCATATTGAATTCTGAGCGAGTCGGTGGAGGTGGCTCGTTTGCGTGCTCCCACAAACGGAAGCCTCACTGAAACGCGTTGCTGTAGTCGCAAACTCGACATTTTGGAAGCAACTCTTTCAGTTTTTTCGTGTTGCTACCCCCCAACAACAAGAATAACTTTGGAGTTCGCATTCACGACACCGCTCCGATCATCCCGCTTGTTCGCGGAATGCCCCGACCGACTGAGCGATTTGAGCTTTCGGTCAATTTCTGCAGCCATTGAAAGGCCGGGATGGCAAGCATGTCTTCGGAGCAGCGCCAGCGCCAGTTCCCTTCGTTGCGACCAGGCAGGTTCATACGAGCTCCTCTGCCCAGGTTGAGGAGATCCTGTAGCGGAGCAATCGCTAGTGCTGCCACCGACGACCATGCCAGTTGCATCAGCGACGGAGCAGCTTCAGCACTCTCGCCCGGTGCGCGTTTGAGATAACTCGACAAATTCTGCCGCTGGTAATCGGGCAGTTCCTCGTACCACTGCCGAGTCGGGGGATTGTCATGAGTTCCGGTATAGGCCACCGTGTTAGGGATGAAGTTGTGCGGAAGATATGGATTGTCTGCACCACCGTCAAAGGCAAACTGCAGGACTCGGATCCCCGGGACTTGAAATTGGTCGCGTAGCGCCTGCACGTCGGGTGTAATCAGACCCAGATCCTCGGCGATGAACGGCAGATGGCCCAAATCTCTCTTTACCGTTTCGAGAAAGCTGGCGCCCGGCCCCGGAACCCATTGCCCGGACTGAGCCGTTGGTGCGGCGGCTGGGACGTGCCATGCGGCGGCGAACCCACGGAAGTGATCCAGGCGAATCACATCTACGTGAGCCAGCAGGGCACGCAGCCGGTCTATACACCACTGGTAACCGGTTGAACGAAGGGCATCCCAGTTGTAGACGGGACTGCCCCATAACTGTCCCTGTGCGCTGAAATAGTCAGGAGGAACCCCGGCGACGAAGCGCGGTCGGCGCTGCTCGTCCAGCAGGAAGAACTCCGGGTTAGTCCAAACATCACTGGAATCCGGGGAAACGAAAAAGGGCAGGTCCCCGATCAAGCGCACGCCCTTGGCGTGGGCGTACTCCTTAAGTTGATCGGCCTGGCGCACCAATAGGAATTGTGCAAAGCGAACCTGATCAATCTGATTTGCCAACTCTCGCCGCGCTTCGGCCAGGGCATCCGGGCGGCGCTGGACCAACTCGACCGGCCACTCGAGGTAATAAGCGCCGTCATACTTGGCTTTCAGCGCTCGGAATAGAGCATAGTCTTCGAGCCAATTTGCTCGCGCAGCGCAGAACTCGTCATAGGCGGGGCGCAGGTCTTTGCGCTCCCCAGCTCTGAAGTTTGTCCAGGCCTTTTCGAGTAGCAGCCATTTGAATGGGACAACGGAGTCGTAGTCGACCACGTCCGTCGCGAAGCGAGACTCGCAATCACTCGCCTGGAGCAGTCCATCCGAGATGAGGCCGCCGGGACTAATTAGCAGCTCGTTGCCAGCAAACGACGATAGCGATTGATACGGGGAGTTTCCATAGCCTGTCGGGCCGAGCGGTAACGCCTGCCACCATCCTTGGCCGGCATCATGCAGGCGATTGACCCAGGAAAACGCCGACGATCCCAGATCACCGATACCATAAGGCGAGGGCAGGGAGGTGACGTGCAGCAGCAAGCCGGAAGCGCGGTATTCAGACGGAAACGGCGGAACATTCGTTAGTGCGCCTGTGTCACTCATTGCCGAGCCTTGGTCTGAGGGGCGACGCCGGAGGAACCCAATGCATTGTTCACCATCTTTTGAGCCTCGCTCACGATCGCGTTCAGATGTGTCTGGCTCTTGAAGCTCTCAGCGTAGATCTTATAGATATTCTCCGTGCCGGATGGCCGGGCCGCAAACCAGCCGCTGTTGGCCATGACTTTCAGGCCGCCGATGGGAGCGTTATTGCCGGGTGCCCTGGTCAGCTTGGCGGTGATCGGCTCGCCTGCCAGATCCGACTCACTCACCATTTCGGGTGAGAGTTTTTGCAATTTTGTTTTTTGCTCCGGGGTGGCAGGCGCGTCAATGCGTGTGTAGTACGGCGTGCCGAACTCCGCCGTCAGTTCGCGGTAGTGCTCCCCTGGATCCTTGCCCGTGCGGGCGGTAATTTCAGCTGCCAACAGGTCCATGATGAGCCCGTCCTTGTCGGTCGTCCACACCTTGCCGTCAAGCCGAAGAAAACTCGCTCCGGCACTCTCTTCCCCACCGAAACAGTACGAGCCGTCGAAAAGGCCTGCCACAAACCACTTAAAGCCCACCGGCACTTCCCGTAGTTCGCGGCCAAGTTTTTTGACAACCCTATCAATCATGCTGCTGCTCACCAGGGTCTTTCCAACTGCGACTTCCTGGCGCCACTGTGGGCGGTGTGTGAGCAAATATCGGATGGCCACCGCGAGGTAATGATTCGGGTTCATCAAGCCCGCCACGGGAGTGACAATCCCATGCCGGTCCGAGTCCGTATCGTTGGCGAAAGCTACTTGGTATTGATCTTTCAGCCCGACGAGCCTGGCCATCGCATACGGACTGGAACAATCCATGCGGATTTTGCCGTCGTGATCAACGGTCATGAACGAAAAAGTTGCGTCGATCGTCGGATTGACGATGGCGATGTCCAGTCCGTAGATGGAGTTGATCGGTTCCCAATATGGACGCGCGGCTCCGCCCAGAGGATCCACAGCAAGTTTGAGTTTGGCGCCGCGAATCGCCTCCATATCAACCACGTTCTTGAGATCGCGAACGTACGGCAAGATGAAATCTTCCTGCCGCGTACAAGCGGCATGGATGGCTTTGCTGAACGCCACTCGTTTGACCCCTACATTGCCTGCTCGCAACAATTCGTTAGCCCGGACTTCGACCCAGTGCGTCACATCGGTGTCGGCTGGGCCGCCGTTGGTCGGGTTGTACTTAAAACCCCCATCCTCCGGCGGGTTGTGCGATGGGGTGATGACGATACCGTCCGCAAGGTGTTCTTTGCGATTGCGGTTGTAGACGAGAATGGCTCGCGAGATCACAGGGGTCGGCGTTACACCGTCGCCTTGCTGGATCACTATCTCCACGTTGTTCGCCGCCAACACTTCGAGCGCAGTGCGCTGTGCTGGCCCGGACACTGCGTGGGTGTCTTTCCCCATGTAGAGCGGGCCGTCCGTTCCCTGCACTCGCCGGTAGTCGCAGATCGCCTGGGTTATCGCCAAGATGTGCGACTCCGTGAATGTGCCGTTCAAGGGCGAGCCGCGGTGCCCGCTGGTGCCGAAGCTAACTAGCTGGTTGGGATCACCTAGGTCAGGATGGCGCTCGAAGTAGTCCCTCTCCAGGCGAGCCAAGTCCACAAGTATTTCCTTTGGGGCTGGTTTACCAGCGAGCGGCGAAATCGTCATTTCGTTAGGTTCGCCTGCCATTGACCGCGCTTTTACGGTATTGGGCATGGTTCCACCTTCCAAATCTCGGCTGCGTATTCGGCAATGGTGCGGTCACTCGAAAACTTCCCGGAGCTCGCCACATTCAGGATTGCTTTCTCCGCCCATGCGCCAGGATCCGCATACAATGCGCCAAGCCGGTCGTGCGCTTGGCAGTAGGAGGTCAAATCGGCCAAGTGCATGTAGTAATCGCCGTGAGTCAGGAGGGTGTCGCGCAACGGGGCGAACACTCCCGGTTCGGTATGGCTGAAGTGGTCAGAGAAAATGAGGTCCAGGGCCGCTCGAGTCTCCGGCTCATGTTCATAGTGCCAGTGCGGATCATACCAGGAGCGGCTGCCCTCGACTTGCTCTACGGTAAGGCCAAACAGGAAAAAGTTCTCCTCCCCGGCCTCCTCCGCCATTTCGATGGTCGCGCCGTCGCGCGTTCCGACCGTTAAAGCTCCATTCATCATGAACTTCATATTGCTCGTTCCACTGGCTTCATAGCCGGCAGTGGAGATTTGGTTCGAGACATCGCTGGCTGGAATCAGCCGTTCTGCCAGTGAAACATTGTACTCGGGGAGAAAAACGACCTTGAGTCGACCGCGTACGGCAGGGTCAGTGTCAATCGTGCTCGCCAGGTTGTTGATGAACTTTATGATGAGTTTGGCCAAGTGATACGCCGGCGCCGCTTTCCCAGCGAAGAAGAATGTGCGGGGAACCATCTCCATGTCGGGATTTTCCCGCAACCGGTTATAGATGAGGACGATCCGCAGCGCATTCAGCAACTGCCTTTTATATTCGTGGATGCGCTTGACCTGGCAGTCGAAGATGCTGTCCGGGTCCACGATCTGCCCCGACGTCGACTTAAGCCACTTGGCAAACCGATCTTTGGCCTCGCGCTTGGACGTGAGGAACACTTCACGAAAGCTGCGGTCTCGGGCCAGTGGTTTAAGCCTGTCAAGCTGGCTCAGGTCGGTGATCCACCCCTCGCCAATGACTCCCGTGATTGCGCTCGCCAGCCCGGGATTAGCTTCCAGCAACCAGCGTCGCGGTGTCACCCCGTTCGTCTTGTTGCTAAAACGCTCGGGAAACATTTCGGCGAGATCCTTCACCGTCGTCGTCCGCAACAGCTTCGAGTGGACGGCGGCCACTCCATTGGTGCTGTGCGATCCGACGATTGCCAGGTTGGCCATGCGAATCTTGCGCTGGTTCCCCTCTTCCACGAGGCTCACACGTTCGATGCGCCCTCCGTCGCCGGGGAAGCGAAGTCGAACCTCGTCGACGAGACGCCGGTTGATCTCGTAGATGATCTCCAAATGGCGGGGAATAAACATCTCGAACAACTCGACAGGCCACTTCTCAAGCGCTTCAGGCAATAGCGTGTGATTTGTGTAAGCGAGCGTCTTCTTCGTCAAATCCCACGCCTGGTCCCATCCCAGGTGGGCGTCATCCAGCAAAATTCGCATCAGCTCGGCGACGGCCAACGACGGATGTGTGTCATTGAGCTGGATTGCCGCCTTCTCGGGCAGTTGCTCCCAATCTTTATTGAACCGTTGGAACCGCCGGACGATATCAGCGAGCGAACAAGCCACTAAGAAATATTCCTGGACGAATCGCAGTCCCTTCCCCACAGTTGTTGAATCGTCAGGGTAGAGTACACGTGTGAGCGACTCCGCCCCGAGCGTCTCCGCCAGTGCGCCCACGAAATCACCGGCACCAAATTCCTGAATATCGAAGTAGTCCGGTGCTGCCGCGGCCCACAGCCGTAGGGTGTTAATGGTCTTGCCGCCGTAGCCCACCACAGGTCGATCGAATGGTATGCCGAACCAGGTTGACGGACGGGCGGGGATCAGTTGAAAGCTGCCCCCGATCAGCTTAAATGAGCAACCCAGCTTCACTTCCACCATCTCGACAGGTCGGGCGACCTCCCAGGGATCGCCCCAACGGATCCAATTGTCGGGATTTTCCTTTTGCCATCCCTCGACAATGGATTGCTTAAACATGCCGTACTCATAGCGCAGACCGTATCCTGTGGCCGGCAGTTCCATCGTTGCCATCGAATCCAAGAAACACACGGCGAGGCGGCCGAGACCTCCGTTTCCGAGGCCCGCATCAGGTTCCTGCTCAATCAGTTCGAGCCAATCGAGTCCTTTCTCCTTTACCGCGTATTGAACCACTGGGCTCAGCAAAAGGTTGGTTACGTTGTTCGTCAGCGAGCGGCCGATTAAAAATTCCATAGAAAGGTAGTAAACGCGTTTGGCGTTTGTCTTCTCATACGTGCCCCTGGTCAGCTGCCAACGTTGGGCGAGGACGTCTCGAATCGAATGTGAAAACGCCTCAAAACGCTCTCGCGCAGTCGCGACCTGCGGATCGATGACGCGGTCGAAAACCAAATGACGGTCGTAAAACGCGTTTTCCGAACCGACAAATCCAATCGGGCCGCACCCGTACTGTTTGAGAAGCTGTGAAACACGCCATTCCTCTGGCGTTCTCGGAGGAACTCGAACTTCCGGTGCTGTCACGCGTTTTGTGCTCATGGGAGATCCTTTGGGTCTAAATTAACTGAAATCGTGCTCTTCAACATCCAAAGCCAATCACTCCTCGCCGAATGACTGGTTTGACTCACGCGGCCACGTGATGATTGCCATTCCAAGCCTGATCACCGGCTGGGAAAGATGGTGTTCATAACTGAGCGTGCTGAGGCTCGCCCTGCTCAGCAACTGCCCAATGCCTTCCTCGCGGGAGGAGACACTTATTTCTACTTCTTGGACAATCCCCTGTGAGTTTTTTACTACAATTGCGGCGCTATCGCTACCCCACTGGATCCTTCCTTCCCACAGACAGGCGGGCGGATCGTCAGGAAGTTTCTCGCCAATTTCGAACAGGCAAGTTTTCTGGCTGCTGGAGCCCGAATTGAGCACAAGGATTCTCATATTCTGCAGGACAGTTCGGTTCTCAACTGCCCCGGTCGTGTCTACTCCAAGCCGTCTACACTGTAAGAGGCAGGTCGTGGGTGGCCGGTCCGCTCCTACCCGGTCGCCCCTCACACTCGGCCCCGTCAGCCGGAGGGGTGTTGCCACCTCCACCCGGTAATCTCCGGGCTGTCGATACCATGCGCGTAGGCATAGGCCCGACAGGCAATCTGCTGGTTACGGAATTTATCCTTGGCGTGGCCCCCGATTCTCTGTAGTTGGGGGACGCGATCAATCGCGTCGATCGCCAGGCTGAAGCGATCAATCTCGTTGTTGATCGCCAGCTCCATGGGCGTGTTGATGTTGCCTTTCTCCTTGTAGCCCCGCACATGCAGAGTCTTGTTCTTGCGGCCGTAGGCCAAGCGGTGAATCAGCCAGGGATAGCCGTGGAAATTGAAAATGATCGGCCTATCGATGGTGAACAGAGAATCGAAATCCGCATCTGTTAATCCGTGCGGATGTTCCGTGCTTGGCTGCAGCTTGAAAAGGTCGACCACGTTGAGGAAACGGATCTTCAGATTGGGGAACTCCCCTCGCAGCAGCATCGTGGCGGCGAGTGCCTCTTGCGTTGGTATATCGCCAGCGGAAGCGAAGACCACGTCTGGCTCGCCATCCTGGTCGTTACTCGCCCAGTCCCAAATGCCGATGCCCTTGGTGCAGTGCTCGATCGCGGCATCCATATTCAGGTACTGAAGATGCAGCTGCTTGTCGGAAACGATCACATTGATGTAGCTCTCGCTCCGAAGGCAGTGATCGGCTACCGAAAGCAGACAATTGACATCGGGTGGAAGGTAAATGCGCGTGACCGCGGCGCTCTTGTTCAGGACCACGTCCAGAAAACCGGGATCTTGGTGCGTAAAACCATTGTGGTCCTGGCGCCAAACCGTCGACGTGATCAGGAGATTCAGGGACGCGATCTTTTGACGCCACGACAGATGGCTGGAGATCGACAGCCACTTCGCGTGCTGGTTGAACATGGAGTCGATGACGTGGACAAAGGCTTCGTAGGAGGAGAAAAAGCCATTTCGTCCGGTGAGCAAATAGCCTTCGAGCATGCCCTCCATGGTGTGCTCGCTAAGCATTTCGATGACGCGTCCATCCGGCGCCAATTCGCCGCCATCCTTGTCTTCGGGAAAGTAGTCGGCGATCCAGAATTTCTTGGCGACCTCGTAGATGGCTTGCAGCTTATTTGAGGTGGTTTCGTCCGGCCCGAACACGCGGAAGTTATTCATGTTCAACTTCATCACATCTCGCAGGAAGTTCCCCAGAGGCGGGACATTCTCGGTTTCGATACTCCCCGGCTGTTCCACCTTCAGAGCGTAATCGCGGAAGTCCGGCAAGCGAAGATCCTTTTTGAGGATTCCGCCATTAGCATGAGGATTGGCGCTCATGCGGCGGGTGCCGGTGGGAGCGAGTTGCTTGAGCTCCGCAACGAGCTTCCCATTCTGGTCAAACAACTCCTCCGGCTTTTGGTCGCGCATCCATTTCTCTAGCGTCCGCAGCTGTTCGGGGTTTTTCTTGACTTCGGTCAAGGGAACCTGGTGGGCACGCCAAGAACCCTCGAGCCGGTGCCCCCCCGCTTCTTTCGGTGCTCCCCATCCTTTCGGGGAACGTAGCACGATCATCGGCCAGCGAGGCCGGCGGGCCACGCCAGTGCTTCGGCATTCCTGCTGCTGCTTTCGGATTTCCTGGATGCAATGCTCCACCGTGGCTGCCATGGCCTGGTGCATGCTGTCAGGATCCGATCCCTCCACGAAGTGGGGGGTCCAACCGTAGCCTCGCAGGAGGTCCTCCAACTCTTCGTGGGTAATGCGCGCCAGAAGGGTGGGATTATTGATCTTGTAGCCATTCAAATGAAGGACGGGCAGAACGGCGCCATCCCGAATGGGATTCAGGAACTTGCTGATGTGCCAGGAAGTCGCCAGCGGTCCCGTTTCGGACTCGCCGTCCCCGACTACCGCGGCGACGATCAGGTCCGGGTTGTCGAACGCAGCGCCGCAGGCATGCGAGAGCACGTACCCCAATTCGCCCCCTTCGTGGATCGAACCGGGAGTCTCCGGTGTGCAGTGACTGCCGATGCCGCCGGGAAACGAGAACTGTTTGAAGAACTCGCGCAGGCCGAGTTCATCCTCGCTCTTTTCGGGATAGATCTCGGAGTACGTCCCCTCGAGATAAGCCGGACCCAGGACGCCGGGCGCGCCATGCCCAGGCCCCGCCATGAAAATCATGTCCAGGTCAAGCTTCTTGATCAACCGGTTCAGGTGGATGTAGGTGAAAGCGAGGCCAGGGCTTGATCCCCAATGCCCGAGCAGGCGGTTCTTGATGTGCTCCGGTTTGAGAGGTTCCTTCAACAGAGGATTCTCCTGGAGATAGATCATCCCGAGCGCCAGATAGCAGCACGCTCGCCAGTAGGCGTGGGTCTTCCTCAGTTCCTCTGGGCTCAGCGGTGATCCCTGAATGGTGGATCTCGCTTTCCCATAAGCGCTCAGTGAAAGGGACGATGATTCTTGCGCTGTTTGCACGACAGGTGTCATTTTCTAAGCTCCTTGTGTTCTCGCAATGAAGGTGGAACCGATTTCCGTCTGGGTAGCGTCGCCGATCACTCCCACACGTCGCGGCTGGTGAAAGCACCTACTAAAGAGCATGGCAGAGGCCATTCGTAAGCCCTTGAAAACAAAATCGATGGCTGCAGTTGGGAGTGTCAAAACCATCGCAAGTGACGAACGCTTGACAGCACTGGAAGTCGAAAACGACGTGCATGAAGGTATCTGCAGCCTGACGTCCGAGGTCATTGAGCATCATCGTCTATGTGTCGCGTCCGCACCAGCACGAATTGTCCGGCGAAGCACTCGAGAGCATGAGCTCACGCACTATGAGATTCGCAATTCCCTGAATGCTTTGAATCGGATGGGCACCCGAGTAGATAATGGCTTGCCCCTTGTCTGTGTCGCCGCTGGGACAGATGCGTCGGAGCCTGGTGCAGGACGTCTACGAGGCTGCTGGAAGAGGAGTGAAGATTCCGCAACTTGATACGTTTCCACGTCCTGACAAATCTGCACAGTGACCTCAATCTGTCGTTGACTCATCAGGTAAACGTCGCACATCTTGCAGTTCTCTGAGAACCTGCACCTTAAGATAAGCTCGGGGCAACTTATTATGAATCACTCGCAAAAGACGCTCTGTACAGAATTTCGGCAATTGGCGAAGATTCGTCATGCGCAGAAAAGCTAACGTGCTTAATTTCAGTGGATTACTGCTGGATATGGAATTGCACCATTGAAGAAAGCATCGAACTCAAGGGTCGCCCGACTTACATGCGCAAGTGGATCAAGAGCGTGGGACGCCATTCTGGCGGTGTATCCGGCCGCTACTTATCGCAACTGGAGCGGAGGGCCAACCTTGGCCCTTTGATTGGGGAGACTGACACCAAAGGCTATGTCCCGGCTAATTCTGAATCACGCCGGTGAAGGGGGATGTTATGGCAACGGCAACGCAATCGGTCTTTAGGAATGAGTTGGACACCAGACAGCGGAGTTCCACGGCGTGCTATTTTGAGGATGCGCTAGGGCAGAAGATCGTGGGGCAGATCGAGGCGGTGCAAGCGCTTGCCGATGTCTATCAGGTCTTCTGTGCTGGACTGCACTCTCCAGGTCGCCCAGTCGCAAACCTGCTTTTCCTGGGCCCGACCGGCTCCGGCAAGACGCGCATTGTCGAAGCCGCTGCAGAGATTTTGTTTGGAGATGGCCGAGCGGTTATCAAAGTGGATTGCGCGGAGTTTCAGCACTCGCACGAGATCGCTAAACTGGTTGGCTCGCCCCCCGGGTACCTGGGGCATCGCGAAACGCACCCTTTGATCACGCAGGATGCGCTGGCGCAGTATCACACCGAAAACCTCAAGATTTCTTTCCTACTTTTCGACGAAATTGAGAAAGCGAGCGACTCGCTGTGGCAACTGCTACTTGGAATTCTGGACAAGGCGACTCTGACATTGGGAGACAACCGGCGAGTGGATTTGTCGCAAACGATGATCTTTATGACGTCGAACCTGGGCGGGGGGGAGATCACCGAGTTGATGACGGGTGAGATTGGATTTGCGCCGGCGGTATCGCCGGATGGAAAACTGCGCCTGGATGAGAAAGTGGAGAAGACGGCTTCGGAAGCGGCCAAGCGGAAATTCTCGCCGGAGTTCATGAACCGGATCGATAAGGTGGTTGTGTTCCATCCACTGCAGAGGGGGGACCTCGAACAGATTCTGGAGATCGAACTGGGGATGGTGCAACAGCGCGTACTCGAGAACGCCAAGGGACAGTTCATGTTCCGCGTCATGCCGCTGGCGCGGGAGTTTTTGCTGGAAGAAGGGACCGACCAGAGGTATGGGGCACGCCACCTAAAGCGCGCCATCGAGCGCCATTTGGTCTGTCCGCTTGCCCGGTTGCTGGCCACGGCACAAGTGCACCCGGGTGATGTGCTTCTCGTCGACCGGCACCCTGGCGAAAAAGGGTTGGCTTTCCGAAGGGATGGAGGATTGTGGTCTTCCTGTGAATCGATGCCTTTTCTGGCATCGAAATCGACGTACTCGGCGGCTGCGGAAGTTCGAGGCTAAGCAAATGCCGACGATTTTTACGAAGGTGGGCGGCACGAAATGCTTAATGAGCTAAACCGCGGAGAAGTTCGAACGAACCTCTTGGTTTGGCTTTCTGTTGCATTGCAGGATCAATTCCATCCTAGTGAGGCGTTATGGTCGCGATAGACAACGCAGGTTCAACCCCGAATCCGGTCACGACGCCGGCTCCGAC
>Ga0371490_1000676_pt1 | contig 21299 bp, 15 predicted proteins | sample MB2SIPfraction_FD_207959 | JGI IMG/M metagenome (GOLD analysis project Ga0371490, IMG submission 207959) | Lab enriched peat soil microbial communities from McLean, Ithaca, NY, United States - MB28FN SIP fraction | ecosystem: Environmental > Terrestrial > Soil > Wetlands > Peat | place: USA... | reverse complement strand
TGCGCTGGCGGCGCGAGAGGAACCGCGGGCGATGCTGATTCTGGTCGGCGATGGAGCGATGCGAAACGAGCTGGAATCCATGGTCACGAAGCTGGGCCTCGGATCTTCGCAGGTGCTTTTCAGCGGCCGGGTGGACGTATCGGAAGTTCCGCGGTGGCTGCAAGCCAGCGACGTCTTCACGCTAATGTCGCCGAACGAAGGATTCTCCTGCTCGCTCGCCGAAGCCATGTCGGCAGGCCTGGCTTCGGTGGTCAGCCGGATTCCGGCAAACGTGCAGCTTATTGAGGACGAGATTCACGGTCTGCTGGCGCCAGTGGGAGACGACTCCGCCATGGCCGGCGCCCTGCTACGGCTGTTTCGCGATCCGGCGTTGCGCGCCCAGATGGGCCAGGCCGCGCGGCAGCGAATCCTCGATAATTATTCCACCAGCCAGGTCGTCGAGCGCTACGAGACGCTTTTCGCAGAGGTTCTCGGCGAGCGACGGTAGACTTGCGCCAGCTTGCAACGGCGTGTTAGCAAAGGAGAAGTGGCTGGCACACTCAAGCATCGAATCGTCTCGTGGGTGAGCGCGAACCTGTTCGATCACGTCACCTACACAGTCCGCAACGGGCTGAATCAGGGGCTTCGCCGAAAGGGTGGGCTAGGGTGGCTCCCCACGGAGCACGATACTCCCGAGCTACGCTTCTGGAAAGCGTTGGACTTGCGCGGAAAGGTCGTTTACGACGTCGGCGCCTTTCAGGGGATCTTGACAATCTTCTACGCGCGCAATGCGCGAGCGGTGGTTGCCTGGGAGCCGAACAGCCGGAACCGGCGTCGCTTGATGGAGAACGTCAAGCTGAATCAGTTTTCCAACGTGATTGTGCGGCCATACGGCCTTTCGTCGAAAGCCGCTCAGGCGGAAATGAGGTTCGATCCGCTGATGTCCGGAATGGCGACGGTGGATAGCGGCGTGGCCAGCGGAAGCGAGCACGAAACTATCGAACTGCGGACGCTCGATGGAGAACAGGGTCTGGATCCGCCAGACCTGATCAAGATCGACGTGGAGGGATATGAACTCGAAGTGCTGAAGGGGGCGGCGAGGACGCTGGAGCGCAGGCCCGACCTATTTCTCGAGATGCACGGAGCGGACGCGGAGGACAAGCGCCGGCGTGTGCGGGCCATCACGGATCATCTTTGGGCGCTGGGTTACCGGCGGATTCTCCACGCGGAAACGGGAGCGCAGATCACGCCGGAGAACTCAGCGGCGGCGGCGCAAGGACATCTCTACGCCCGCGCGTAGAGTGGGCACCAGCCGGACTGTCAGACTGCGAATAGAACTCCGGGCGTTTTCTGAAACAATGTGGCTATGCGTGGAATTACGCGGTATGCGTCAGCGCTGCGCGCCGGGGCGACGGAGCCGGCTATCGACCATCCCAACTACCTCGGCATCGGCTGCGAAGAGGTGTTTTTTGTCGAGACGAATCGAGAACCCGGGCCACTAGACCAGCGTGGCCGGCTCGAGCGCTGAAGAAGGAAGAGACGCCGCGAGTCTCCAACTGGAGCGCACACAGGAATCGGCGGACAAGGCCATCATCCCCGAACCAAACGCGTGGATCGAGCAAATCCAGAAAGCCGGCGCGGGGCACCGCCAGGACGATTGCCGGAACCTCCTGCGTTTCGCTGGCAGTCCATTCTTCAACACGCGGGTCCACCTCGACAACGAGCGTTACAGGAATCTGGGTGGCCGACCACACTCCAACTTTGCGCCCGCTGTCAGCGAGCCACTGGCTGACGAGGAGGCCGAGCGAAGCTCCGTCCACCCGATTCAGAACTGGCGCCGCGACCAGTTGCGCCGCGAACGGCGGTGGGCGCGCGGCCTCGCCCTCCAGCATCGAATCGTCTCGTGGGTGAGCGCGAACTTGTTCGATCATTTCACCTACACAGTCCGCAACGGGTTGAATCAGGGACTTCGCCGCAAGGGAGGGTTAGGATGGCTCCCTATGGAGCGCGAGACTCCCGAGTCACGCTTCTGGAAATCGTCGGACTTGCGCGGTAAGGTCGTTTACGACGTCGGCGCCTTTCACGGGCTTCTGACGATCCACTACGCGCGGGATGCGCGGGCCGTGGTTGCCTGGGAACCCAACAGCCGGAACCGGCGACGCTTGATGGAGAATGTGAATCTGAACCTATTCTCCAACGTGACTGTGCGGTCATACGGACTGTCGTCGAAAGTCGCGCGGGCGGAAATGAGGTTCGACCCGTCGATGCCCGGAATGGCGACCGTGGATAGCGGCGTGGCCAGCGGGAGCGAGCACGAAACCATCGAACTGCGGACGCTCGACGGAGAACAAGGGCTGGAGCCGCCAGACCTGATCAAAATTGACGTGGAAGGATTTGAACTGGAAGTGCTGAAGGGGGCGGCAAGGACCCTCGAGCGCGGGCCGGAACTGTTTCTCGAAATGCATGGAGCCGACGCGGAGGACAAGCGCCGGCGCGTTGGGGCCATCGTGGATCATCTCTGGGCGCTGGGTTACCGGCGGATTTTCCACGTGGAAACGGCAATCGAGGTCACGCCGGACAACTCAGCGTTAGCGTCGCAAGGGCACCTCTACGCGCGGGCAGAGTGGGCGTAGCCGGACCGTCGGGCTGCGAGGAGAGCTCCCGAGCTTAACCTCGTTTTTGGAGCGAGGTGGGTATGTGTGGAATTGCGGGGTATGCGTCAGCGCTGCGTGCCCAGGCAACCGAACCGGCTGTCCGAGCGATGGTTCGGGCATTGGAGCGGCGCGGGCCCGATTCGGAAGGCGTCGAGAACTGGGACTGCGCCAGCTTGGGCCACCGCCGCCTGGCGATTCTGGATTTGAGCGAGGCGGGGAGCCAGCCGATGCTCTCGGCCGACCGCCAAATCGGCATTGTCTTCAACGGCTGCATTTACAATTTCCTGGAACTGCGCCGCGAGTTGGAGAGCCGAGGCAATAGGTTCCGGTCGGATTGCGATACCGAGGTACTCCTGCACGGCTACCGGGAGTGGGGAATCGACGCTCTAGTTGGCCGCCTTCGGGGCATGTTCGCTTTTGCCGTCTGGGACAATCCGCGGCGCGTCCTGACGCTGGCGCGCGACCGGCTGGGCGTCAAGCCGCTGGTGTTCTGTGCGCGGGACGGCGAGATCGCCTTTGCGTCCACCATCGCGGCGCTGCGAACGGCGGGGTTCGGCGGCGGCATCGATCCGCAAGCGGTTCTGGAGTTCCTCGAATTCGGGTATGTAACCGAGGCGCGCGCCATATTCGAAGGCATCGAGAAACTCGCCCCGGCTACGATTGCGGAGTGGCGCGATGGCCGCCTGGAGCGCAGGCAATACTGGTCCTTGCCGGAAACCGGAGAATCCGCCCCGGCCGCTTTCGATGAGGCTGTCGAACAGACCGAGCAGTTGATACTGGAGGCCGTCAAGCTCCGGTTGATTTCGGACGTGCCATTGGGTGCGCTGTTGAGTGGGGGCATCGATTCCACGCTGGTCTGCTGGGCACTGCGCCAACTGAATGCCAACATCAGGGCATTCACAGTGCGCGCACCCGGCAGCGATTCCGACGAGAGCGCCGCGGCGGCGGACACAGCCCGGAGGCTCGGGATCTCCCACGAGATAGTCGACATGCCCGACACCGATTTCTCGCTGGACGAACTCACGGATGCTTACAGCGAGCCGTTCAGTTGCCAGTCGGCCTTGGCGATGTTGTGGGTCTCGCGATCGGTCAAGCGCCTGGCCACCGTCCTGTTGACGGGCGACGGCGGAGACGATGTTTTCCTGGGTTATCCGTCTTTCCGGCACGTTTGGATGGCGCAGAGGCTTGCCCGGCGGCTGCCGCCCGCGGCCGCGGCGGCCTGGAACCTGGCACGCGCTGTCATCCCGGGCAATGGGCGCTTGGGCAGAGCGAAGCATTTTCTGGACTACTCAACCGGCGGTTTCGGTCCGTTCATGTGGGCCCACGACGGTTTGCCATACGTTCGGGAGCGTGGAATGCTTGGGGACGCGCTGGCCGAACGCGAACTGGCCCAGCGGCAGATTCCAGCGTCTCTCGCGTCCGCGCGCCGGCTCTTGTGGGAAGTCTTCTCGGAGCACCGCAAGCGGCATTTCGTGAGTGAATTCATGGTCAAGATAGATGGTGGGACAATGCACTACGCGCTCGAAGTGCGGGCGCCATTTCTCGACCAGAGAATCTGGGAGTTTGCGGCGGGGCTGCCGCCCGAAGTGCGGTTCCACGGCGGAAACCTGAAGGCGGTGCTGCGCGAAATTGTGCGGCGGCGCGTGGGGCGCGATGTAGCGTTCCGGGAAAAGCAGGGATTTACGGTCCCCGTTGAACGCTGGCTGGCCGAGCGCTGGAGCGGCATGCTGGACCGCCTGCGGCAAGGCACGGCGCTGGAGCGGGACGGTTGGGTATGCGCGGGCTCGCTCGAAGCGCCGCTTCGCGATGCGCTGCGCCGACGGTGGGTCCCAGTCCAACTGTGGCGTCTGCTCGTCTTGGATCACTGGCTCGAGAAAGACCGGGCACGGGCGGTTGAAAACCTCTGTCCGGCGCTCTCCGTATAGGCTTCGGCGGCTGACTCCGGCGGGGATCTTCCTTGTCGAATAGCCCATCGTCGGCTTAGCCGTCCTGGGCCGGCCCAGGTGTACACTGAGACAGGACCCGAGACTCTAAAATGGAAGTTCCGTATAAAGGGGGAATTCTGTCTATTCGGGAGTTATTGAAGAGGCTGGCCGCTGGAATGTTCCTTGCGCTGATGTTCCCGTGCGCGTTGGCCTCGGGTTTCGGGCGCCAATCTGGAGTCTTCAGTTTCTTTGCCCATCTCTGCGCGTTCGCCCCCGGGCTGATCGGAGACTACATGCGCGTGGCGTATTATCGGATGACGCTGCGGAGCTGCGCGCGCGATTGCCGAATCGCTTTCGGCGCCTTCTTTGCGCATCCGCAGACCACGGTAGGACGCCGGGTGGGAATCGGGGCATACTGCGTGATCGGATACGCGTCGATCGGGGATGACACCCTGCTCGGCGCCGCCGTGCAAATTCTGAGCGGCGGCCAGCAACACAAAAGGGATGCGCAGGGCCGGCTGACCGACGAAGGCCGGAAGTTCGTGGAAATCGTGATAGGCGAGCACTGCTTTATTGGAGCTTCCGCGGTGGTGATGGCGGATATCGGCGATAAAAGCACAGTCGCGGCCGGAGCTGTGGTGTTGACGCCCGTTGCGCCGGGAACCGTCGTGGGAGGAAATCCCGCGGAGACGTGGTGGCGTCCCAAGGCGGGGGACCGGGAAGCCGGTACTTGACAGTGCGGCAGTCTGAGCGCGAGCGAACAGTTCGGCTATAGTGGAGATTATCAATATGAGCAGGGAAGAATTCCTTATACATCTCGATGAGGTCCTCGACTTGCCGGCCGGCTCTTTGAGCGGTCCCGAGAAACTGGCAGAGCTGGGGCAGTGGGACTCGACCGCGATGATCGGATTCATCGCGCTGGCCGACGACCACAATGGCTCAAGACCATCGCCGCGGAGGATTGCCGACTGTGTCACCGTCGAGGATCTCCTGCGGTTGGCGCAGGTGCCCGGCGGGTCCAGCTAGCATGGCCGGCAACCCGATGGACCTCAGTGGTGCGACGGTGTTGGTTACGGGCGCATCGAGTGGGATCGGACGCGAGACGGCAATCCTCCTGGGTTCGTTGAACGCCCGGCTTGTCCTGACCGGCCGCAGCACCGAGCGATTGCAGGAGACTTTGGCCCATTTGGACGGAGCCGGGCACCGAGTTGCGCCATTCGACTTCCAGCACGCAGCGGGAATCGACGATTGGCTGCGGTCTCTGGCCGCGGAAGTCGGTCCGTTGAACGGTCTAGTCCATTCCGCCGGCGTGGAGCTGATCTCTCCCATCAAATTCGTCAGGCTGCGGGACGCCGAGGAAGTGCTGAGGGTCAATCTGCTGAGTGCCATCATGCTGGCCCGTGCGTTTACGCAAAAGGCATGCTGCGCGGTGCCGAGCGGTATCGTTTTTCTCTCCTCGGTGATGGGCATGAACGGGTCGCCCGCCATGTCGGTCTACGGTGCCTCCAAGGCAGCCCTGATCGGCCTGGCGAAGTCTTTGGCAATAGAGCTGGCGCCCCGCCGGATTCGGGTGAACTGCGTGGCGGCGGGTTGCGTGGAAACGGAAATGCTGGCTCGGTCTCGCGAGTTGTCCTCGCCGGGTGAGTTTCAGGCCCTGGAACGTGCACACCCGCTGGGGTTTGGAACGTCGCGGGATGTGGCGAACGCTGTGGCTTTTCTCCTGGCCGATACCGGGCGCTGGATTACGGGATCAGCGCTGGCCGTGGATGGCGGCTACTCAGCCCAGTAAAGCATCATTGCCACATGGAGGTGGTTATGCAAGCGGCAGTATCTGCCATCGAGTACTTTCTTCCGCCCAAGACGATGTCGACAGCCGACCTATCGGCTGAGTTTCCGGATTGGGCGGTGGACAAGATCGACGAGAAGATGGGCATCCGGGATCGACACATCGCCGCTCCGGGCGAATGTGCTTCCGACCTGGCGGTGGCCGCGGCGCGGAAGCTGTTCGACAGCGGCGCGTGCCGGCCAGATCAGATCGACTATATCATTCTGTGCACACAGAGCCCGGATCATTTTCTCCCGACTACGGCCTGCCTGATCCAGGATCGACTGGGAACACCGTTGCACGCCGGCGCCCTGGACATGAACCTGGGATGCTCGGGCTATGTCTACGGGCTTGGATTGGTGCAAGGGTTGATCTCTTCCGGGCAGGCTTCGAAGGTTCTGTTAATCACCGCGGACACACTCACTAAGTTCATCAATCCGCGCGACCGGAGTGTGCGGCCTATTTTCGGAGATGCCGCCGCAGTTACTCTGCTGTCGGCGGACCCTTCGGCGACTCCGCTGATCGGGCCCTTCGTTTATGGCACCGACGGTAGCGGCGGGCCGAACCTGATGGTACCCGCGGGCGGTTTGAGGCGGCCGCACACAACGGAAACGGCGATAGCCGTGGAGGACGAGGGAGGCAATGTGCGGAGCCAGGAGAACCTCTACATGAATGGAGCGGAGATCTTCACGTTCAGCCTGGACGTGGTTCCCCGGACCGTGACCTCCCTGCTCAACAAGGCCGGCTTGGAGATGTCCGATGTGAACCTCTTCGTTTTCCACCAGGCTAACAAGTTCATGCTGGAGCATCTCAGAAAGCGCCTCCGAATCCCTTCCGAGAGATTCCAGATCAGCATGAGCCATTGCGGGAACACGGTTTCCTCCACGATCCCGATCGCGCTCAAGGACGCGGCGCTGGAAGGAAAACTCCCGCAGGGGGCTCTCGTAATGCTGGTCGGATTCGGTGTCGGCTACTCCTGGGGGGCTACGTTGGTACGCTGGTCCGGGCTGCGCTAGCCGCGATGCCAGAGGGCCGACGCCACGAGCCAAATGGCACCCCAAGCGCCCGCGCCGAGAAGGATGCCGATGAGGACACCCCGGGCCGCGCGGCGGTGGTCGGGCGAGGAGATCGCTTCTTGGGCGACTTGGCCAGCCACGGTGACCGGCGCGGCGTGCAAGGACGCGTGCTCGCCGGACTGAGCCAGGGCGGGCGGCTCGGACGTGGTCGAGTTCGCCATACGCTGTAATCGTACGGTCAGACTCTGGCGCGATCCATCCCACCATTAGTTCACATTGCCTTGTTAACCGCGGCAAGTTGGCAGAGCAGGATCGCGATTTGGCGCCAGTTCACTGGAGCGAGGATCGCCAGCGAACGCCTGCGGACAAGTCTCACAGAATCAATCGCGGTGGTAGTCTCAGTTGGCCCCGTGGCCGGTGAGCACGCGGGGGATGGTCCGCAGCAGGATCTTCCAGTCGAGCGCCAACGACCAATTGTCGATATACTGCATATCCAGCTTCATCCAGCTATCGAAATCGACGTTGTCCCGGCCTGAAACGGCCCACAGGCAGGTGAGGCCGGGCCGCATGCGCAAGCGCCGCCGCTGCCAGCGCTGATAGTGTTCCACCTCGCTGGGGATAGCCGGACGCGGGCCCACCAGCGACATGTCGCCGCGCAACACGTTCCACAACTGGGGCCATTCGTCGATGGAGAACTTGCGCAAATACCGGCCGACGAAAGTGAGGCGGGGATCGTCGGGGATTTTGAACGCGGTGGTGCGCGTGTTGAGGTGCGCCAGTGTGGCCTTGAGTTGCTCGGCGTTTTCGCACATCGAGCGGAACTTGTAGAACCGGAACTGGCGGCCGTTGAGCCCGCAACGCACTTGCGTGAAGATCGCCGGGCCGGGCGATGTAAGCCGGATCAGGGCCGCAATCGCCGCCATGAACGGGGCCAGCACCAGGAGGCCGGCGGCGGCGATGGCGAGATCGGTCACACGTTTCACGAGCAGGCGGATCTCGTCGTCGGGAGCGGCCGAGAATGTCAGCAGCGGCGTGGATTCCAGGCGGTCGAGGGAAACCGTGCTGTTGACGTGAGGAAAGAAATCCACTGCTACCCGGGTGCGGACGCCTTCCTGGTCGCAGAGGAGAAACACTTCTTCCAGTTCCGCCAGGCTCTCGCTGCCGACGGCGAAGATAATCTCGTCGACCACGTGCTGGCGCAAGAAGGATGGCAACTCCGCGATGGGATACACCTTGTGGACGGCGCCAAGGGCTATCTCGGCCGGGGCACCGCCGGATTCACTGAAGAATCCGCGCAGGCGAACGCCATACCTGGCGGACTCTTCCACCACGGCTGCCAACCGCATCGCACGCTCGCCGGTGCCAACCACCATGACGTAGTGAGGCGCGGCAAATTCACGGCGGATCGCGCCAACCACGCGGCCGGCAGTGAGCCGGAAGACCAACAGCAGGACCCAGGCCACAGAGGAATAAAGAGCCAGGAAGAAGCGGCTGAGATCCATCCGCAGCGCGTACTCGAAGACCAGCAGGCAGAGTCCGCCATAGGCGCATTGCCGCACCGAATCGCGGAGGATGGCGCCCTGGCGGGCGGAATCGAGCTTGTCATAGACTCCGAGCCACAACCCGATGGTTACCCAGGCGACGAGTGAGAAGCCCAGCACCAGGATCTGTTGTTGCGCCGTGAGGTAAAACAGGAAATGCCAGTGCTGGATGGCGCGCGCGTGGTAGGCGATTTCAAAGGCGAGCGTGGCCAGGATCACGTCCGACAATCCGTACAAAGCACGGGCGCTACGCTGGTGACGAAACATTCGGGCTCAGGATAGCACGGGCCGGGCCATGGAGGCGCGACGGCACCGGCGCGGTTTGCGATCAAGCTGGAGCGGGTGGCAACGCTCCGCTCGCCTCACTACGGAAATCCGAACCTTCCGGCCAATCGCTTCAAGATCGAAGGATTCTGCCGGGCGAGACCATAGCGGGCGAAGGACGGGATGTCGTAATCGACTTCGGACGAATCGGAATCCGCAATCCGGCGCGGCGGGACCTCAACCGGCCCCAATTTTGGGCTCGGGACCTCCTCAGCGCGAACCGGGGTCACCGGTTCCGCAGGGACGCTCGGAGCGTTGAGAGAGGGCACCAGAGCCAGATTGGTGGCCGCATCGCGGATGTAGCCCGCACCGACCGTGGAACACCCATCCCCGTAAGCCATCAGCAGGGATGAATCGCAAAGCGAGTTGATCAGCCGCGGAATTCCCGCCGACCATCGCGCCACGTCCTCGATCGCTTCCGGAGTGAACGGCGGCCCGCCGATGCCGCCCGCCTTTGTCCAACGGAACCGTATGTACTCCGCGGTTTCCGCCGCGGTCAGCGGATCGATGTACAGACGCAACGCAATCCTCTGCTTAAACTGGCGCAAGTCATGACGGTCGAGGAGATCGTCCAACTCACATTGGCCCAGAAGGACGATCTGCAAGAATTTGTCCTGGCCAAATTCGTAGTTCCCGAGCAGTCGGATCTCTTCCAGGACTTCCGCACTCAATTTGTGAGCCTCGTCGATTACCAGGATCGCAATTCGGTCCTTGCGATGGGCTTCCATCAGGAACCCTTGCAGTGCCCATAGACGTTGCGCTTTACTGGCGGGGATGCCGGTGATTCCGAAGTCCAGCATGAGAAGCTCAAGGAACTCCGATGGCGATAGGGTAGGATTCAGCAGAATGCTGGACAGAACTTTACCGGTGGGCAACTGACTTATCACGGCGCTAAGGAGGGTGGTTTTCCCGGTGCCCGCGTCGCCGGTCAAAACCACAAATCCCTTTCGGCCGAGAATGGCGTAGCGTAATCCGGCGAGCGCCTCCTGGTGTTTAGGAAACGGAAAGAGAAACTCCGGGTCCGGCGTCAGGTTGAACGGCAGCTTCTGTAATCCGAAGAAGGCGGTGTACATATCTACAAGCGTGGCAGCCCGCAATTTTGCAGCCACGTCCCCTCTCTTGAAGTGTAACGCGATCCGGATGGCGAATGCACTCTGTTTGCGGCGCCGCTGCCGGCAACCGCTCTCACTCGGGAATCACCGCGCCGGTCCGGACGCCTTGCAATCGGAAGCGAAGACGAATGGAAGAGGAGAAAAAGCCCAAAGAGTTGGACTTTCCGGGGAGGGCGCCGCTCGCAACACGTTATGACGCAACGGTCCGCAGCCGGAGAGCAGTTTGGTCCTTAATATGCTAGTTGCAATAAGCCCGGTCGAGTGTGCATTCGTACGCGCCGGCCGCTCAAGCCGTCTACTGCGAAATCTAATCTTATGTCAGCCGCTGCCCTACAACCGCTTAGCGTGGCCGAAACACTGGCCGAGAAAATCCGGACGCGCTCGGCCCGCGTTGGAGTCATCGGCCTCGGCTATGTCGGATGCCCGTTGGCCGTCGAATTCGCACGCGCGGGCTTCGCCGTCACTGGCATTGACGTTCAAGAGGCGAAAGTGGCCGGTATCAACTCCGGTCACTCTCATATCCAAGATGTTCCGGCGAGCTGGGTGCGCGACTTAGTAAGGAAGAAAAAGCTCAGAGCCACGGCCGACTTCTCCGCGATTGCCGGGTTGGACGCGATCAGTATCTGCGTCCCTACCCCACTACGGAAGACCAAAGACCCGGACATGAGTTACATTGTGGCCGCGTGTCAGGAACTTGCCAAGTACACGCATCCGGGGATGCTGATCGTACTGGAGTCGACCACATATCCAGGCACTACCGAAGAGGTGTTATTGCCGCTGCTCGAGACGGCGGACCTTCGCGTCGGGCGGGATATCTTCCTGTGCTTCTCTCCCGAGCGAGTGGACCCGGGGAATCCGAATTTTCAGACGGCGAACATTCCCAAGGTGGTGGGAGGGATTACACCGGAGTGCACGCAAATGGGCGCTCTGTTCTATGCGCAAGCGCTGAAGACGGTCGTGCCCGTCAGTTCCAGTCAAGTGGCCGAGATGGTCAAACTGCTGGAGAACACTTTCCGGATGATCAATATCGGGCTGGTGAACGAAATCGCCATGATGTGCGATCGCATGGGCATCAACGTCTGGGAAGTAATCGACGCGGCCGCCACCAAACCATTCGGGTTCATGCCGTTCTATCCGGGGCCGGGGCTGGGAGGTCATTGCATTCCGATCGACCCGTTCTATCTTTCCTGGAAATCGAGGCAGGCGGGAATCGAGGCGCGCTTCATCGACTTGGCGGGCTACATCAACGGCCAGATGCCGCACTTCGTGCTGGATAAGATTCAGGGCGCTCTCAACGAGCGATCCAAGCCGCTGCGAAATTCGCACGTGCACGTGCTGGGTGTGGCGTACAAGCGCGACATCGACGACGTGCGGGAATCGCCGGCGTTGGACATTATTCACCTTCTGTCGCGCCGGGGCGCGCGGGTAACCTACAGCGATCCGCGAGTCCGCTGTCTGCGGCTGGATGCCGGAGGGGAGTACTTCGCCGAAGAGCCTTTGGCGGCTTGCTCGCGCGCCGATTGCGTGGTGATTGTCACGGACCACTCCGAATTCGATTACGCGGCGATTGTCGGCCGGTCAAGGCTGATCGTGGACACGCGCAACGCCTTGAAGGGATTCAGGTCCGCCAAAATCGTCCGCCTGTGAACCAATGGCCGGCCAGGCCCGCGACACGCTACCGGCGCAGCCGCCGGTTCTATAGGTCAAGTCCAGCCGCCACAAAGCCGGTTGTCGTGTGCCGATTGTAATTCTCCCAATGCCTCGCTGAAGTACCCGGGAACTGTCTCGTCTAGTACTCATGACCTTGCTGTTCCAAGGTTGCTGGTTTCCGGATGTGATTCGAGTCGGTGGCAGTCGTCGTGGAACTCGATGCAACGCTGAGTCCCCGCTCGGCGCGCTGGGCGCGTTCGTCGCGAGGACTCTTGCAGCAATACGGTGCAGGCTGGGTGATTTGACGCAACTTCAACTTCCGCGCGCGATGTCCGATCCGGCGCCCATGGATCGCATCACCACCTGCCACGCGCTACGTGCCTGGAGAATGCCTGAAAGCTGAATAGGTGTTCAGAGTCTGGAAACCTGCTTTTGGTATTCGGATTTACACGGCGACTTCATTCCGGATGCAACAGCTTGCAGGCCACTTAGCAATGCGATCGAGCGGCGGAACAGGCTAGAGCGGCCGGGCACTGCCGTACTTCAGCGGTAAGAATTCAACTATCGAAGGTTAGTATCTACAATCGGCCGTGAGTCAGTGGCCGCCGATGCCTCGCACTTACAAAAGCTGCACTGCCGAGGGCAGCATCTGCACTCATTTACGAAGTCCTCTGGCGTGCCGTCTCTATCTGGGCCGAATAAGCAGTTGGCCAAAGGCGTGCTCAGGCGCCTATCTAAGGTCGTGTGAGCATGAAGAACATTGTAAGTAACTCTGCGCGCCTGGTGCTGTCAGCGACTGTGGCGCTGGTTTGGTGGCTGCATCCGGCCAGCTTGCTGGCTGCGCCAAGTATCACTTATGTGCAAGGCAATTTCAGCACGCCACAATCATCTCAGACCACGGTAAAGGTCACGTACACATCCGCGCAGGCCGCGGGCGACCTCAACGTCGTAGTGGCTGGGTGGAACGATAGTGAGGCCGTGGTGAGCGCAGTTACGGACTCAAAGGGAAACATATATGTACGCGCCGTCGGCCCCACGGTCCAGAGCGGGTACGGTTCGCAGTCCGTTTACTACGCGAAGAACATCGCATCGGCGGCTGCCGGGACGAACAGCGTCACGGTGACTTTTGCGGGTTCCGCGACATCCGCGGACATACGCATCGTCGAATACGCCGGAGCGGATCCTAGCAACCCGGTAGATGTAATGGCTGCAAACTCCGGCACCAGCGCCACCAGCAGTAGCAACGCCGTTACTACGACTAACGCGACCGATCTGCTCTTCGGCGCCAATCTGGTTCAGACCAGTACCACAGGTCCGGGCAGCGGGTTCACGAAACGGCTGCTCACAACACCGGACGGCGACATCGTGGAAGACCGGATGGTCACTGCCACGGGCAGCTACAGCGCGACCGCGCCTCTCAGCTCATCCGGGCCGTGGATCATGCAGTTGGTGGCATTCCGAACGCCGTCGGGAGGTACGACTCCGCCGACAGTGAGTAGTGTGTCTCCGAATAGCGGGACGACGTCGGGCGGAACAGCAGTCACGATCGCGGGTACGAACTTTGCCGCGGGAGCAACAGTGACGTTCGGCGGGACGGCGGCGACCAACGTAGCGGTGGTGAACAGTACCACCATTACGGCCACTACGCCGGCGGGAAGCGCCGGTGCGGTAGCGGTCGCAGTAACGGTAAGTGGGCAGAACGGAAGTCTGGCCAGCGGATTCACTTATGTAGGCAGCGTCTTAGCTAGCCCTACTGTGACCAGCGTATCTCCGAATAGCGGGACGACGGCGGGGGGGACAGCAGTTACGATCACCGGCACGAACTTTGCCGCGGGAGCGACGGTGATGTGCGGCGGCACGGCGGCGACCAACGTAGCGCTGATAAGCGCAACTCAGATCGCTGCCACAACTCCAGCGGGGAGCGCCGGTGCAGTGACTGTGACAGTGACGGTGAACGGGCAGAGCGGAAGCTTGGTAAATGGGTTCACGTACACATCTCCTGCTTCTCCGCCCACGGTGACCAGCGTGTCTCCGAATAGCGGGACGACGGCGGGGGGCACATCAGTTACGATCACCGGGACGAACTTTGCCGCCGGAGCGACAGTGACGTTTGGCGGGACGGCGGCGACGAACGTAGTGGCGGTAAGCGGGACCGAGATTACGGCCACGACGCCGGCGGGAAGCGCGGGAGCGGTAACGGCGACCGTGACGAACCCTGGGGCGCAGAGCGGAAGTTTGACGAACGGATTCACATATGTGGCGGTCGCGACCACAGCGATCACATATGTGCAGGGCAATTATGCCACGCCGCAAACGCCTCAGACCACGGTGAACGTCGCCTACACAGCCGCGCAGGCGGCCAGTGACCTCAACGTGGTAGTGGTGGGGTGGAACGATAGCACGGCCGTGGTCAGCGCAGTTACGGACTCAAGCGGCAACACGTATATACGCGCCGTAGGCCCCACGGTGCAGAGTGGGTACGCTTCGCAGTCCATTTACTATGCGAAGAACATCGCGGCGGCGGCCGGTGCAAATAGCGTCACGGTGACCTTCGCGAGTGCAGCGACAGCCCCCGATATTCGCGTACTCGAGTACAAGGGTGCGGATCCCAGCAACCCGGTGGATGTAACGGCCGCGAGCTCCGGCAACAGCGCCAGCACCAGCAGCGGCTCGGCGACAACGACCAACGCGACCGATTTGATCTTCGGAGCGAATCTCGTTCAGACCAGTGTCACGGGTCCGGGCAGCGGATTCACCAAGCGGCTGCTGACGACGCCCGACAGCGACATTGCGGAAGACGAGATGGTCACGGCCACGGGTAGTTATAGCGCAACCGCACCGGTCACTCCTTCGGGTGAGTGGATCATGCAGATGGTGGCTTTCCGCACTCCGTCGGGAGTCACAACTCCGCCGGCGGTGAGCGGAGTAACGCCGAATAGCGGTTCCACGGCGGGCGGGACAGCCGTCACGATCACCGGAACGAATTTTGCCGCGGGAGCGACAGCGACATTTGGCGGGACGGCGGCAACCAACGTGGTGGTAGTAAGCGGGACCCAGATCACGGCCACGACGCCGGCGGGAAGCGCGGGAGCGGTGACGGTCACGGTGACGGTCAGCGGGCAAAGCGGAAGCTTAGCCAATGGGTTCACCTACACTCCGCCCGGACCTCCCAGCCTGACGTCGATTTCGGTGACGCCCGCAAATCCTACGATTCTCAACGGGGCATCGCAGCAATTCACAGCCACGGGACAATACAGCGACGGCAGCACGCAAAACCTCACAGCCTCGGTTGTCTGGTCGTCCCTGGACCAGAACGTCGCCACGATCACGGCGGGTGGTTTGGCGACTGCCATGGGTTCGGGAACCTCAACGATTGAGGCTGCCTCCAATTCAATTAGCGGCTCCGCGACTCTCACCGCTACGTCGTCGTTGTCGGCTGTGCCGGAGGTAGTGCAGCACGTCAGCGGCTCGAACTCGCGGGCCAACAGCTTTTCAAGCCCGTACTGCTACTATTTGTGGCTTCCCGGATACACGACCGCCGGGAACGCGGTGGTGGTGGGATTTACTTTCAACGGCGCTACCGCTGCAACGGTCACGGACGACATGAACGATGCCTTCACGATGGTGGCCAATTACTACGACAGCCCGGATTCGCAGTCGGTCGCCATCGCCGCAGCGTTTAATGTCGCGCCGGGCGCACGGGAGATTTCCGTGTGTTTCGCGGACAATCCCGGCGGCTACGTCCAGCCCATGGCGACCGAATTTGACAACGTGACCGGCGTGGACGTTGCATCCGCCGGAGCTCGAGGCTCTGGCACATCGCTGACCGCGGGAAGCGTCACGCCCTCCGCGAGCGGCGAGTTGGCGTATCAGATTGGATATGCCATGACGACGAATCAGAATCAATCGAACTTTACGGCTGGTTCGCAGGCCAGCACAGCCTGGGGCCTGCTGAGCGCCGATTTGATGGACGGGTTGGCGGCACAATACGGCGTCTACAATTCGACAAGCGCCATTGATCCGACCATGACCATGGGGACGAGCGGCACGTGGATCTCGGCGGCGGTCCTGCTGAAGACCGGAAGCGCCGGCGGCGTTCCGTCCGGAATGAGGATCGTCCACCTGGACCACGAAAACATACCCACGCACACGTCCTCCGGAGGCACCGGGAATCCCTTCCCTAACCCATTGACTTTGGAATTACCGTGCTCCGGCAACTTGGAGGTTGCGCTGGTGGGAGGCGGATACCCACCCAACCTGATCACAGGCATGACGGATTCGAGCGGCAATAGCTGGGAGCAGGCTGGTTCACTCACGAACGGCGATACGGACCTTCAAACATTCTACGCGGCCAGCGCCAGTTGCTCGAACGCCCTCACGGTGACCGTCCAATGGGACTCGACTGACGGCGATCAGACGATCCTGTTCTACGACGTGGCAGGAGCCGCGGCCTCCCCGCTAGACACGACAGGGAGCGCCACGGGGAGTCAATCCACGGCGGGAAACCTCACGGCGTTCTCGATCACTCCCAGCACGTCCTCGACCGAGATCATCTTCGCCCTGATGCCCGTGGACTTTAATACCGTTACGGGTCTCGTCAATGGTCTCAACGACGCGGATATGTTCAGTGGCGAAGCCCTCTCAGGGCCGGAGCCGGTGGATGAGAACAACGGCTGGGGACACTTCGTCGTCGCCAGCACAAACCCTGTCCCGGTTACATGGACCTTTATGTCGAACTCTCAGGCAGCGGGGTCCTGGTCGTCCATGGCCTCGGCCTTCAAGTAGGGCTGGACCATGCTCAGTGGCGGGGCCGGACGATCGCCTCAGCCGCCAAGGGGGCCTTGATGGCGCTAATTGCGCTGCAGAAGGAGCGCCCAATCGCCGCCATCCGGGGCGCGCGGTGAAGTCCAGGTGACACCGGCTGTGATGGTCCCGATGGGGAGGATTGTTCCGGCTAGCGGACTGAACCACCCGGCGCGGTATTTGCCTTGCTCCAGCTTGAGCGTAACCGTGCCGCCGTTGGGAAGATACGCGGCATAGGTTCTGCCCGGCTCGGCGACACAGTACGCGCCCGTGCTGGCCAGCTCATCGTGCGGCTCGGTTTTCCACCATTCGAAACTGGTGAAGAAATCGACTACGTGCGCGTACCCGGCCAGCATGGTCATGGTGTCGTCGCCGCGGCCGTTCATCCAGCCGCCGCCGGTGTCCGGCCAGATGCCGGTGCCACGTCGCGCGGATTCGCCGGTGGTGCCATAAGCTCCGGCCATGGCAATCTCCCAGGCCATGCGTCGCAGCGTTTCGGAGGAATCTCCCGGAGGCGGCGGCGCCCATCGCGGATAGTGGTCTTCGTACCCATACTCTTCGTTGGTTTGCGGAATGATGCGTCCAGTCTTGATCTGTATGCGACGCTGTTTCAGCATCAGAGTATGCTGGGTGCGCGACCAGTCCTGGAGGGACGTGAACCCGAACCAGTCCGCGGCGCGGTCCTGGTGTTCGGGGTGAACGGGATGGCTCGAGGCCAGGTGGCGATAGGGATCCCAACCTTCCAGCAGCGTGCCCATCTGGCGGGCCCACGTGTCGTCGCGGAACGCGTCTAAGTCATCGCCAAGGTCCCAGGTGATGTTGGAGAAAGCCGATAGGCGCGCCGCGGCATATCGAAAGTAGCGGCGTTCGTCGTCGCTGCCGGGACCAGGGTGGATCTTGCCATCGCCGATGTCGAAGATCACGCTAACGACCATGTCCCGGTCGCGCGCGACGCGCAGCATGCGCTCGTATCTCTGCCAGTGGGCCAGGTTGAAGCGCGAGTAGTCGAAGCCGGGGTGCCAGAAGTCGTCGAATTTGGCGGCGGGCCACGGCGTGAGATAGGTGGTAAATTCGTCGCTGTTCATCACCGGTTCGCCGTACATGGTGAAAGTGCGCCCGCCAAGCAGAGTTCGAATCCGGTTTACCTTGAGCCGGTGCAGGCGCTCGAGGCTGGCGGCAATAATGCGCTCGTCGCGCCAGCCCATCAACCAGAAAGCGGTGGTGCCGTTGAAGAAATAATGCTCGCCGGTGCCTTCCCAGAGGAAGTGCCAGGGATAGCGAGGGTCGACGCGAATGGGGCCGCGGCGATGACCGTCGGTGGCTCGAAACACCCCTTCGTAAGTCTTCTCGGCGTCCTCTTCGCGGTAGGTGACCGAGTAGGCGTACTCACCCGGCGTGGACGGCATGAAGCGGATACGGAACACGCTGCCGTCGGCTGCATCGCAGAAGCCGTCCACGTGGAGCCGATCGCTCGAGCCGGCCTTTCCAAAGGAGCCGGAGACCGAGGCCTCGGTGAATGGATTTCGCGCGTGCGGGGAGTCGAGGTGGATGGAAACTTCGACGAAATCGTAAGCCGGCACTGCCGCGGCCGACTGCGCGAACACGATCTTATACGGGAATTGCGTTCCATGCACCGGCTGGGCGCTGTCCGGCAAGAGGACGATGTTGTGTGCGAATACTCGCAGGGCCGGCATCCCGACAAGAGCGATGAGTCCGCAAGCCAGCGCCACAGCGGCGATAACAACCCAATTGCGCGACGAAAGAGGCGTACGCATTCTCAGTTGGAATCAAGCATACAACAGCGGCTGCTGTGGTCAGCGGAAGCGGAGAGTCCAAACGGAAATTCCGGCTTATACTGATAGGTACGGGCCAATCGTGGGCCTTTGCGGTCGCCCGTGCCGCGCTCGGCCACTAGTAGAGATGCAATTTCGACCGCTCCTTCTTCTGCTGTTCGCGGGACCTGCCTTCGCTCAAAGCGATTTTGGTGAACTGCGGCTCAGCGTCACCGATTCCAGCGGCTTGCCCGTGCGCAGCCGCGTGGAGGTCGTTAGTCAGGCGAGCCACTATGCGCGGAAGTTTCTCGCCGATGGCGAGGGCCACGTGGTTGCCAAGCGCCTCCCCTATGCCACCTACACTCTGAGCGCCAGCTATCCGGGCCTTGCTCCGGTCTCCCAATTGGCGGACGTCCATTCGGCAATCCCCATAGAGTTGACGATCACCCTCGGCGTCGCGCAATTGAGAACCGCGGTGAGTGTTGGTGCGGAAGGCACTCTCCTCGATACCGGCAACTACGGCTCCGCCAACCGGGTTGGATCTGAGACCATCGAAGACCATGTCACTGCCATGCCCGGCCGCTCGCTCGCGGATTTGGTGAACCAGGAGCCGGGCTGGATATTCGAAGCCAACGGGATTCTTCATCCACGGGCCGAGGAGTATCAGGTTCAATATGTGCTTGACGGCCTTCCGCTGACTGACAACAGGTCGGCTGCCTTCGTTCCCGACTTCGATGTCGACGATGTGCAGGAAATGAGCATTTTGACCGCGGGCTTCCCGGCCGAATACGGCAGGAAGCTGGGCGGCGTCATTGAAGTGCAGACGCAGCGCGATTCGCATCTTGGATTTCACGGTAAAGCCGTTGTTTCCGGCGGCAGCTTCGATACCGCGAGTGCGTACGCCGAGGGCCAAGACGGCTGGGGACGCAATACTCTTACCCTGAGCGGGTCCGGAGCGACAACCGATCGTTACCTGGATCCGCCCGTGCTGCAAAACTACACGAATCACGGCACGCTGGCCGACCTGATGGCTCACTACGAGCGCGATTTGACCGACAGAGACCGGATCGGGCTCATCTTGCGCCGCGAGCAGTCCAAGTTCGAGGTGCCGGACGAGATCGTGCAGTGGCAAGCCGGTCAGCGCCAGGATCGCCGGAGCTTTGAGAGCGCGGCGCAGTTCTCATACGACCATATCTTCTCTCCGAATGTGCTCGCTCTCCTCCGCGCCATGACACGCGACGTCACCGCGGGTTATTGGTCGAACGATCTCTCGACGCCTATGATCGCCGGCCAAGACCGCGCCTATCATGAGCAGTATGCCAAGGGTGCGATTTCCGTCCATTCCGGAATCCACGAATGGAAGGTGGGAGGCGACTTCGATTATGCGTCGATACAGGAAGCGCTCAATTATCGGATCACCGATCCCGGGTTGTTCGATCCCAGCACACCGCTTTCGTTTAGTTTCTACGGTCACGCTCCGGATCGCGAGCAAAGCGCTTTCGCCCAGGACGAGATCAGGTGGAAACACCTGACACTGAGCGCCGGCCTTCGATTCGATCACTATTCGCTACTGGTCAATCAGAGAGCGGTGAGCCCGCGTCTCGGAGTGGCGTACTATCTGCCGTGGGCTAACATCGTTTTCCGCGCAGCCTACGACAAGATATTCCAGACGCCCCCGTTCGAGAATCTTCTGGTGTCGAGTTCTCCGCTGATAACCAGCCTCAGCGATCAGGTCCTGCGGCTGCCCGTGCAACCGGCGCACGGCAATTACTATCAAGCGGGTTTTGGCCGGGCTTTTTTCCAGCACATCAGGATCGACGGGAATTTCTTCTGGCGCGGCTATACTAACTATCCGGATGACGACCTGTTGCTGAACACGGGTGTCAGCTTCCCGATCACGTTTGCGCGCGCCAACATCTATGGAGTCGAGGCAAAACTCGATCTGCCGCGCTGGGGGCGGTTCTCGGGTTACATCAGTTACTCCAATGAGAGAGGAAATGGCTACTTTCCAGTTACCGGCGGCCTACTGCTTGGAGACGAGGCGGCGCAAGCCATCAGCGCGGGAAGCAGCGTGTTTCCAGTGTCGCAAGACGAGCGCAATGCCGAGCGGACCCGCATTCGCTGCGATGTTACCTCGCGTCTGTGGGTGGCGATCGGCGGAACCTATGACAGCGGCCTGCCGATCGATTTCAACGGAACTTATCAGGAAGCTGCCGCGCAATACGGGCAGGCCATCCTCAGCCGCGTGAATTTCTCCGACTATCGGCCATTTCCCCTGGTATCTCTCGACGCTTCGATAGGGGTGATCTTTCGCCGCTCGGAGCGGCATCCAATGCGGCTTCAAGTCGACGGTAGGAATCTCACCAATGAGATCAACGTGATCGATTTCGCCGGCCTTTTCTCCGGAACCGCGCTCGCCACTTCCCGCTCCGTCACCGCGCGACTGCAACTCGGTTTTTGAAAAGCGTTCTCGAAACGCAGTCGCCGCCCCGGAGCCCCATTTCACAAAACGCCCGCCGACACGGCGCCGGAGCTATGCCGGCCGGGAGATTGCATCCCGTCCTCCGGTGGCTGGGGGACGACGGAGCCAGCGGCAACCAACCGGTGCTTCACAGCGAACAAAGCCAGTTCGAGTCGGCTGGAGACTCCAACCTTGTCGAAGATATTGGTCAGGTGATGCTTGACGGTCCGCTCGCAG
>Ga0371490_1000671_pt1 | contig 21333 bp, 18 predicted proteins | sample MB2SIPfraction_FD_207959 | JGI IMG/M metagenome (GOLD analysis project Ga0371490, IMG submission 207959) | Lab enriched peat soil microbial communities from McLean, Ithaca, NY, United States - MB28FN SIP fraction | ecosystem: Environmental > Terrestrial > Soil > Wetlands > Peat | place: USA... | reverse complement strand
TGGTCTTCCCCCATCCGAGCAGGGTTTGTAATCAAATTGTTCATGCCGGCGCGCTTTTTGTGCATGTATAGTGTTGTCTCTAATAGTGCAATATATATCTTGCCCCATTCCCCCTCCGCTCGTATGCTCCAACTACTGTGTTCATTAAACGCAATCACACGGTCTTGGCCGGTAAGGACTATCAATCCATCCTCTTGGTGCAGGGGAAGCGCGTCCCGGCCAAACGCCCGCCCGGGCGCCCGGCGGCCGGAGCCCCCGTTCCCCAGTCGGTGGTGGTCCATGAAACGCTGGCCAACCTTTCCAAGCTTCCTCCCGATCTCATCGAACTCATCGAACGGCACTGCAAGCACCAGCCGCCGCCCGAGAGCCCCGGCCCGCCGGCCAGTGGCTCCGGTTCCGGTGCTTTGGCCGCCATTCACCTAGGACCCTGTTACGGCGTGCTGGCCGCCCTGGATGGCCTGGCACGGGAGATGGGGTTGGTCCAAGCCGTGGGAGAGAACAGCCGCTCCCAGCGTCTGGCTCGGTTTCTGATTTACGCCCGGTTGGCTCACCAGGGCAGCCGGTTGTCGGCGGCTCGCTGGAGTGAAGACCACGCGGTCAGAGAAATCCTGAAGGTGGGTCGCTTCGATGAGGACGATCTTTACACCGCGCTGGAGGACCTGGCAGTGCGGCAGACCAGTATCGAAGCGGCGCTGGCTCCCCAAGCGGCAACGTCCAAAGCGCGAGCCATTTATCTGTATGACGTGACCAGCGTGTATTTTGAGGGCCTGGAAAATGAGTTGGCTGATTTTGGCTATAACCGCGACGGCAAGAAGGGCAAGAAACAGTTAGTGGCCGGGTTGTTGACTGACGGGAATGGGGAACCGATTTCGATTCAACTCTACCGTGGCAACACCGGCGATCCGCCGACCTTTTTGGACGCGGTGCAGAAGCTCAAGGTGCGCTTTGGCGCCGAAGAAGTGGCCTTGGTGGGAGACCGGGGCATGATCAAGCGCCTGGGCAAGCAGGCGCTGGGCGAAGCCAAGTTCTGTTACGTGACGGCCCTGACCGATCCGCAGATTCGCGCGCTGCTGGCCAAGAAACGTCTGCAACTGGAGTTCTTTGAGGATAAGCCCGCGGAGGTGGAGTTGGGGGGCAAGCGGTACGTGCTGCGGTGCAATCCCCAGACCCAGGCCCGGGAACGCGCCCGCCGCGCCGACCAGTGGGCTCGGGTGCAAGCCAAGATCACCGCGCGCAACCTGGAGGTGGAGCAGAAGCCCAGGAGTGATCCCAACAGCTCGCTGAAACAAGCCCAGGCGCTGCTGACCAAGTATCGGCTCCACGGATGGGTAAAGGTAGAGTTAGCCGGACGCAAAGTGGTATGGACCGAAGATCGTGCGGCACGTGACCAGCAGGCCCAACTGGATGGGTGCTATGTGATCGAAAGCGATCTGCCCAAGGAGGTGGCCAGCACCCAGCAGGTGCATGACCGTTATCTGGATCTGACACAAGTGGAACGGGATTTTCGCACGCTCAAAACGGGGCTGTTGGAACTGCGGCCGGTTTTCCTGCGCAAGGAAGGCCGCACCCGGGGCCACGCCTTGGTGTGTTTGCTGGCGCTCAAGCTGGCGCGGGAGTTGGATCGGCGGTTGGCACCGCTGGGCTTGACGGTCCAAGATGGACTGGAGCGGCTCAAGGCGGTCCGGTTGGTACGGCTAGGCGATAGTGAAATGAACCTGTGGCGATTGCCCACCAGCTATCCGGCGGCGCAGACGGAGGTGCTGGAGGCGCTGCCCAAGTTGAAACCGCCCATGTTGTCTCTAGGAAAAGCCAACGCCCGCCGGCTGACCAACCCACGCAAGGGCCGCGAATAAATGGATTTGTGCAAACAAATCCCGCCCGACCTCTCATTCCAAAATGGAGGAAGGTCAGTCCGAGATTCGCGAGCCGAGGCTGGCGGCGCGCGTACCCAAGATCGTCGCCCTGGCACCGCCTCAGGGGCCCCCCGGGTGCGACGTTAGTGCTTATCGTTTGAAATGATGGTCGCGGCGTGATTTTCGATTCCCGCTGCGCGGGCAGGTTCATTATCCCGTTCGGCATGACGTTGCCGCTCACGAGGCTGGGCCGCATCTGGCTGGTCGTGCTCATCGCCCTGACGGGTGCGTTGGCAGCCCTCCTGCTGCCGCCGTTCCAGCAGCCGCAGGAGTATCATCAGTTTGCCGACCAACGGAGCTGGTTCGGCATCCCGAACTTTCTAAACGTGATCTCCAATGTCGGCTTCCTCCTGGTGGGCCTGGCAGGACTCGGCTTCCTCTGGAGCGAATCGGCCGCGAACGCCAGCCGCAGGTTCGTCGAACCCTCCGGGCGGATTCCTTACGCGGCCTTCTTTTTGGGCATCCTCTTCACCGGCTTTGGGTCGGCTTATTATCACTGGCGGCCAAGCGACTCGACACTGGTCTGGGACAGGCTGCCCATGACGGTGGCTTTCATGTCTCTTTTGGCGGCGACCATTGCCGAGCGGATTGACCTGAGAGCGGGATTGCGGTTGCTCGCGCCTCTGATATTGGCAGGCGCGGCCAGTGTAGGCTACTGGCGCTCGCGTGGGAATCTCTTGCCCTACGCGGCGGCGCAGTATCACTCAATCCTGTTGATCGGCCTGATACTCGGTCTATTTCCGCCCCACTACAGCCGGAGCGCTGATCTTTTGTGGGCGGCGGTGCTCTATGTCTTGGCCAAAGTGGCGGAAGCGCTGGATGCGCGGTTTCTCGCAGCGAGCCGACTCGTCAGCGGGCACACGTTGAAACATTTGATCGCGGCCCTCGCCGTGTATTGGGTGCTGCGGATGCTCGTTAAAAGACAGGCGCGATGCTGGCAAACAGCGCCTATCAAGGGGTGGGCACGGGCAGTGTTGCACCCCCTCAAAATATGAAGGGGATCATCCGCGCGGTCGCGGCGGCGTATTGCCGATACTCAGGATACCGCCCCACCACGAGTCGCTCCTCACAAAACATGCGGGAGATAGCGCCGCCCCAAACTGACGCGCACAACAACAACGTGCTCCATGACAGATGGGCAGCAGCTCCAGCCGTGAGTCAGTTGTCACGGGCCGCGGGCGGGACGCGGGAGCGGGACAAAAAGCCATCTGCCTCTCACTTCTCGTACCTCACGTAATCCGGGTTAAACCTCGTGCGCGGTTCCTTCGTCTCAGCCGGATGTCCGATCGCGATGCAGGCCACCGGCATTACCTTTTCTTGCAGCCCCAGAATCTCTTGGAGGCTCTTCACACGCTGTTCCCTGGGATGGACCCCCAGCCAGCAGGCCCCCAGCCCAAGAACATGCGCACACAGGAGTAGATTTTCGATCGCGGCCGAGCAATCCTGGAGCAGGTAACTGAGCTGCTTGTCGTGCGCTGCCTCCAGGTCACCGCATACGATAATCCCCAGCGCAGCGGATCCAACCATCTTCCCGTAAGGCAGCGCGTCTGCGAGCCTTGAGAGCATCTCCCGGTTCTTGACCACCACAAACCGCCACGGGTCGGTGCCGGCGGCGGAGGGCGCGGCCATCGCCGCTTCAAGGAGTTTCCGCACCGCCTCATCGCTCACGGCTTGGGGTGTGTAGGCCCGGATGCTCCGACGCCCGAAGATGAAACCCAGTTTTTCGTCAACGTTGGTGCTCATAACATTGGCTCGCGGCACTAGATCTACCCGCGCCATGCCGGGCAGGGCAAGCATTACTGCGAAAAGTGCGCGCAACATCCAACTGCTGGAGGCCGTGCCGGAGTTGCGCGGCGACCCAGACTTGGGCGCGACCAACGAGGGAGTTAGCATCCTGTAGCTGCGGTGAGCGCAGGATGCACTGACGTATCAGAGCCTAAGCCGGAAGCCGATCCGGTTCAGGGTGGTGGACACGAGCAGGATCAACACTCCGCAGAGGGCCGAACGCGCGATGGCAGACGGAAGATTCGCCGCCAGATGGCCATACCCGTCGCCCAAGCGCAGCGCGTCCAGCAGGCCAGGCAGCATTTCGGAAATCAAATACGCCAGCAGCACGTTTTGTCCCGCCAGCGCCAGCGGTCGCGAAATGACCCTTACCGGGCGCACGTCGGAGATGAGATAAAACACATACCACAGCGCGGCGGTGATGGCACAGGCCCAGAAACACCACGACGGCGTCGCGTTGTTCTTACTGATGCCGTAGGCCCGGTTCAACAGAAGCGCCGTGGCAGCGAAACCGGCGACGAACCAAAACGTAAACCTCGCGCGGGCTTTCAAGGCGGTCATGTCCGCGGCCGTGAGCATCGAACCCAGCAGCAAGCCGCCTACAGCGATGGCCCCCTGCGAGCCGAGCGTTCCGCCGATGCCGACGATTTTGTTAAGCCAAAAGCCTTCAAACACGCCCTTCTTATCCGCCACGAACAAGCACATCAACAGAGCCAGGCTACCCAGAATCGCTGTGCGGCTGCGCCGAAAAACCAGAAAGACGATGCACGCGACCAGATACGCCCAGCCGATAAGTCCAAGAATGCCATACCACTCCGTGTCCAGTGAGAAGGGTGCGAGGGTGATGATGCGTTGGCCCTTCACGCCGCGAAAGGCAAACGCCAGCCAGACCAGCGCCGCCAGCCCAGCCAGCCGCACGCAGAAGCTGACGGCTCTCCATCCCTTCCCTCTGGGCCCTGGGGCCGAGGATCGCGGCGAAATGGTGCAGAAAGCGGCAATGGCCGAGAGATACATCAGCACACACCACCAGTCGCCTGACCATCCCAGTGCCACCGTGTCCGGCGTTTCGTGCACCATCAAAATGCCGATCAACAGTAGTGACATCGTGCGGATAGTGACGTGCCCGAGGGTTTTCCAGATCGGTTCGCCCTTCGCCATACGCCCACCGAGCGCCAAGGGAACAGACATCCCCACAATGAACAGGAACGCCGGAAAAACCAAATCCACAAACGTCATTCCGCTGCCGTCGTGATGACGCTCGCTGAAATGAACCATCCAGTCGGGCACGATCTTGCCAGCGCCGGCGAGGTCGTTGACGAAAATCATCATGAACATCACAAACCCGCGCAGCGCGTCAATGGATGTGATGCGGGTGGGTTGGAGGGTGTCCGCACTTTGGGATGAACTGTGAGACATCTGCGGGAATTGCCAGGACCTTCGAGCCATGTCCGCTAAGCTCTGGCCCATCCTTTCCAGTCCTCAAGCGTTGCCTTGGCCATCGCTTCCGCCGCCCGGCGGAGCCACTTGCCGGGCCGTCGGTCCAAATCCTTGAGCACCCGGCCCGCTGCTGCCTTCGTGCCACGGTGAATATTGGCTGTCTCCCATCCCATCGCGTGCAGCAGCTTCAGTTCGTCCCTCGTCTTGGGCAGCAAACCAAGCTCGATCCGGCTGCAATCGGCCGCCAGGCGGCGGATCAGCCAGCACCCCTTGACGCTGACAAAAGGATCCGGAACGCGCACCGCCTGATCAATGGCCTGCTGGTAAAGAATCCCGGTGCCCCGTCGGCTTTCCCAATGCCACGCCGAAACCACAAGCTCCTTGGCCTCACGGGCAATCCACCCGCCCCGCCACTCCGCCAACGCCGTAAAGCGCCTGCGGCCAAGACTGCCCAACCCGGCCTGACGATGAACGACCCGACTTGGCAGCCCAACTTCCGGCAAGGCTTGATTCAGGGCCGCCCTAACCGCCGCTGGAAGTCCGGCCCGCGCGGTGGGCAGTTGGTTGAACTTCTGCCAATAGAGGGTCGGATCACGAAGTTCACTGGTCGCCAGATCCCGCAGCCCGCGATGCTGCTCCGCTAGCACAAAGGGTGCACCGCCCTCCGCGAACCCCTCCCGGTAGCCCCCCAGAATCGCGTCACAGGCGTCGGCGGGGTCGCAAGACAGATGGTTCTCACTGATCGCGAGCTCGGCGCTGACCGCCAAGCGCACCAGATCGTTGGGATACGGGATCAGGGCAACCTCGTCGAAATCGTTCACCCCCCAAATCAAGCGGCCCTCACTGTCGCGCCAGGTCCCGAAGTTCTCGACATGAAGATCACCAACGCCCAACACCGCCGGCGCCGTCGCAAGCTCCGGGCAGACCTGCGGCCACAACTGAACCCAGCGGTAGAAAGTGGCGCGAAGGAAGGGAAACGGGCTTTGCGCCATCCGCTGATGTTTGAGCCGCAGGTCAGCCTCGATCAGGGAGATTCTTTGGCGTAACCAGGTTTCATACGCTTTCGTCGCCCTTATGATGTCCATACGTCTGGCAGAGGAGAGTCACGTCCCCCAACTCTCGCTCGCTCACCGGTCCATGACCTTTTTCCTCTGAGCCTGATACTCCTCCTCCGTAATGGCTCCTTGATCTTTGGCCTTCTTCAGATCAATCAACTCCTGGCCGCGAGTCGGCTGCACAACCGCCGCGTGCTCTTTTTCACTGCCAATAGACCAGGCACAGCCGGAGAGCAGCAAGCCCATGATCGCCCCGGTCGTGACCAGCACCATGCATTTTGCTAATTTCCTTTTCATTGCCTTGCCTTCTCATTCCAATGTTCCAACCGCTGATTTCGGGACGGACGCCGATTGGGCCGTCCGCCATAACTCACCCGTCGAGTATGAACCCTCTTGCCGAAATGGCAAGCGTAGGGAGGCTGATGTTCCCGGGGAGGGCCGTTCCTCGGCACCGCCACCGGCGCGCGGACATTCCTGTCCGCAGCAAGCTCCGAAAGCTATCGCACTCCCGCCAGCTCCCAAGCCACTTTACCCATCGAATGTCGCTGCGGACGGGAATGTCCGCGCGCCGAGCTGGTTCTCTTCGATGCAGAACGGCCTTCGGCTCAGCCGGCTGGGTAGCGCCAGACCCAGTCCCCTTTGTTGATATCGGTGCCGCCTGACTTCGTCACTTCGACCTTGCCGCCGTCATCCGTTTCGTTCCACCCGACCGAGTAGAGGACAAACTGGCCGTTGTCGGTGCGGCGGTACTTGAGCGGCTGGCCGTTGATGAGGTCGTGCGGCAGCTTCTCAATGTGCTTCGGCCCCAGCGCTTCGAGCGTCTCGGGGAATTGGCCGTTCGCCAGCCGGTAGCGCTCCACCGCGCAGGCCACGCGGGCGAGGTCGGCCGCTGTCTGGCCGTAGGCGAACCTCTCTGCTGACCTGCTCAAGGCTGGCACCAACATCGTCGAGAAGACGTCATAGGGCCGTCGGTGCAACTTAACGAGAGCAGCCTGCGACCGTGCCGCGAATTCGGGTGAGACGACGCGCCGTTGCAAGTCCACCACCGGCAGCAGGTAGTCCTCGTGCAGCCGGCAAAGGGATAGTTTGTTCTGGTCGAACCAGCCCGCGGGGACCAGCCGGAATAGGGCGGCGCCCAGCAGCTTGAATCACCAAACTCATCCAGCGCTTTGATCCCTGCCTTGCGGATGAAATCCACTGCCCAAAGCTCACAGTTGTTCCGTTCCCCCCGCATCGCGGACTCGTAATCCGCCAGGAAATCCTGCTTGCCCAACTCGTCCTCAATCGTGCTCAACTCCGCCTCGCTCCATTGCCGGTCAGCCAAGCCCTCCCACACCGGCTGTAAGGTCAGGTGCAGCGCGGCAATCCGCACCAGTTGCGAGATCAGCGTCGGCTCCCGCCGTATGGACTCGATCAGCCGGAACGCCGCTTTCACATCCTCCATCGCCGTTCCCCGGTCCCCCTCCTTCAGCGCGGCATCGGCGTGGAGGGACAGATACTGGACGCAGGCCTTCACCCGCGCCAGATGCGGCAACAGCGTCCCGGGACCGTCCTCGTAGTTGGCCCAAAACCGGGAATCGGGCCGGCTGCAAGACGCGATCAGCAGCTCCCGGTTCTGCTTGAACTTGCTCAATGCCAGCAACACATCCGCCGCCGACGTTTGGGGCGCATTGGCTACCGGAAAGTAATTGGTGGGCGGGCCGCCTTGGGCCGCGAACAGGTTATTGGTCCCGCGATAAAACGCCTGCCACGCCGCCAGGTCCATATGCTGCCCGTTGGCCCAGTTGCCGGGGCTGGGCGCGTCATAGCGCCGTGGGACATTGATGCTGAGGAGGACCCGATTCCCCCAGTTCGTGTCGCTCCAGACCACAGTGCCGTTGCTCTTAACAAACCGCATGTCCTCCCACAGCGGCGTCTCGAAGAAGTTCTGGTCGCTCGGCACCGGCGGCGGGATGAAGCTGGCCCGCTCAAATCGTTCACCCTTGGCCTCCTGCTCCCGCTTGAAACTCTGCCACGCGTGCCGCCCGCGCCAGTCCTCCACCGCGTAGAACAGGGCTACCAGCGTGACCACGCACCCCAATACCAGATACCGCCGGCCCAATAGCCACGCGAAGACACGCCGCACAGGCGGTATCCAGGCCAGGATGAAGGCCGGGACGCTCACCGCGAAACATAGAAGGCTGGCCGGCAGAATGAATGCGAGCAGCAGCACCGGCCCTGCCAGTCCGATGCCAACACACGCCACGGCGAAGCCGCAGAGGCTGAGCATCGCCAGCCAAAAAAAGAAGTGCCGAGGCTCGTTCCAGGCGGTGTGCAGGATATTCTTGATCTTCTCGTTCATAATTACCTCACGTGTTCAGGTTTTCCTTCTGCCGGTCGCTATGCGGACTCGGCCGAGCCGGGCTCGACTTCCCGGCGGGAGCCGGTTCGAGCGCGAAGGCTAGGTCAGCCATCAGCAGTTGTTTCTGTTTCCAGGCAAAGCGCATTTCAGACACCGAGGGAATCCCCTGCCCGGTCACGAGCCGGGAGTTGGGCTCGCGCGCGGTAAGGTCCAGCACCAGAATCAGCCCCCACACCAGCGCCAGCCCTGCCCAAGCTCCGGGCGAACGCCGCAGCCCGGCCTGAAGTTGCTCACCGAGCGCCGAGAGGAGAGCCTGCCACGCGCCAGGCTCCGAAACCCGGCCCGGACGTCCGGAGCGGGCCGCAGCAGGCTCGGCGGCGACCACCGCCCGCTCAATTCGTTCCCACAACGCCGGCGATCTTGACCCCTGCGTCAGGCCAGCCTTCAGCCGCGCCTCCAGCTTCTGCTCTTCGGCGAACAGACGCGCACAGTCGGGACACGACTTCAGGTGTTGCTCGATTTCAATGGTGGTCCTGGCTTCCAACTCCGAGTCCAGGTAGGGGCCGTGCAGTGATTGAACTTCCTCGCATCTCATACTCAATTCTCCTTCAACAGATTAGCTCGTCGGGCGAACCGCGCGATATAGGCGCGCATCTTTTGCCGGGCGCGTGACAGGTCGCCCATCACGCTGCCCAGCGGAATGCCCAGCGATTCGCCGATTTCCCGGTAACGCAAGTCGCCGATGGCCCGCAGCAGCAGAACCGCGCGCTCGGTGTCCGTCAGCGTCTTTAGCCCCGCCGCCAACTCCGGCTCCAAAACCTCGCTTAACGCCTCACACGAGAGCGGCCGGCTGCCACCTTCATCCGGCTCCCCAGCGAACGGCAACCCCTCCAGTTCCTCGGGCTCCAGTTGAAACTCATGCCGGGCAATCCGCGCGTGTTTCCGGTTCAGGGCGAAGGCCTCATGGGTCAGGATCTTAAACATCCAGGCCCGGAAACTGGCGTCCTCATGGTAGCGATCGAAGGCGGCATACGCGCGCATGACCGCGTTCTGCAAGGCATCCGGGGCTTCCTGCGGCTCCCAAATCAGCCGCCGACAGTATGTCTCCAGGTCGCGCTCGATTGGCCTGAGCAGCGCCAGGAAACGGTCCGCGTCGGATGTGGCAGTCTCGCGCATATCTTCGTTCTATATGGACAAAGCCAGTTGCGGGCCGTTTTATTACAACTATTCGGAGTCATATCTATCTGCATTCATATTTATCTTGCAAACTTAGGCCGTGCTGCCAATCATTCAGTCTGCGCAATCCTTCCGTGCGGACGTTCAAGGATTGAGCAAAGAACCATAACCAAATAATTCCATGAAGGAATCGTCCCCTCGCAGGGATGGCGCACTGGGGCTTGGGGGTGAGCGTTCGAACCCCCGGAAACTCAAAGGCGATCCTCGCATCCAAATCCAGGGAAGCATTATGAAACTGACCAGATTCAACTACTGGATGCAAATACTCGCACTCCTGGCGTCTGTCGTCAGCGACCTCTTGGCTGCGCCCGTCGGCACGGCGTTCACATATCAAGGCATTCTCAACAGCGCCGGCCAGCCAGCCGGCGGCAACTACGACCTGAAGTTTACCCTCTATGATGCCGCCAGCGGCGGCGGCCAGGTCGGCAGTCCGGTGACCAATGCCCCGGTGATCGTAACCAACGGTAACTTCACCGTCTTGTTGGATTTCGGAGCCGTATTCGGCGGCGAAGCACGCTGGCTGGAGATTGGCATACGGACTAATGGCAGCAGGAGTTCGTATAGCACGCTCTCCGCCCGACAACCGCTCTCGCCCTCCCCCTACGCGGTCTATGCGCCCAGCGCCGGATCGGCGGCGACGGCGACAACCGCGGGCACCGCCAATAACCTTGCTGGCAGTCTTGGCGGCGATGTTACCGGCACCCAAATGACAACAGTGGTCGCTCGAGTGGGAGGACACACCGCCACCGATGTGGCCAGCGGCTCCGTTACAGCCAATGCGGCGACCAGCACCAACACGCCGGGCAGGATTGTAAAACGCGATGCGGCTGGAGGCTTCTCAGCCGGGACAATAACGGCGGGCAGTTTCGCCGGCGATGGCCTGGGGCTGACAGGGCTTAATGCGGGCGCTCTAGCCAGCGGCACAGTCCCCAGCGCGCGGCTGTCCGGCACGTATTCCAATGCGGTCGCCTTCAACAACGCCGCCGACAGTTTCACTGGCAATGCGGCCGGGCTGACCAACCTGAATGCGGGCGCTCTGGCCACCGGCACAGTCCCAGGCGCGCGTTTGTCTGGCACGTATTCCAGCGCTCTCACCTTCAATAACGGCGCCAACACTTTCACCGGCAATGGCGCCGGGCTGACCAACCTCAATGCCGGTGCTCTGACCAGCGGCACAGTCCCCGGCGCGCGTCTATCCGGCACGTATTCCGGCGCTGTCACCTTCAACAACGCCGCCAACAGTTTCACTGGCAATGGGGCTGGGCTGACCAGCCTGAACGCCGGCGCTCTGTCGAGCGGCACAGTCCCCAGCGCCCAGCTTACAGGCACGTATTCCAACGCTCTCGCCTTCAACAACGCCGGCAACCGCTTCATTGGCGACGGCTCAGGGCTGACTAGCGCAGGCTTGGTCCGGACGACGGTCTTGAATGTCAACAATTGCTCGGGCAGCAGTGTGTCCTATTCCACCGCTTACACGAAGGTAGCCGACATCGGGACCTTCACCAAACTGTTGGCCAACTCCACGATCGAAATCACCTTTAACGGGCGAATCTATGTCTCCGCCATGAGCTTCGGTTCCTCGGGCGCCATCTTCGAGTTGCGCGTGGACGGCACCACCACGTCGAATGGACGCGCCCGCGCGAGCTACAGGTATTCGGAAGCCGGCAATACCGCTGGCGTCCAGACGAGTATCACCGGGATCTTCACTGGACTGGCGGCGGCTACTCACACCGTGAGCATGTGGATTCAAGCCTCGGGTGCAGGCGCGAGCGGCACAGGCGCGCAGCTTGACCCGGGTTGTTGGTCCACCGACCACGTAGTCGTCAAGGAGCTCAAATGAGCGGCATCTCTGCCCTATGACGCGGCTCGCGGCTAAGCGGGCGCTTTCCTTCGGCGTGGTCATCCTCGCCGCGGGCCGGTCCGCGCGCATGGGCAGGCCCAAGTTACTACTTCCCTGGGGCCGAACCTCTGTGCTCGGCCATTTGATAAAGCGATGGCATGCGCTGGGGTCCCGGCAAATCGCTGTGGTCTGTGCTCCCGAGAACCAGCCCGTCCAGGCAGAACTCGACCGGCTCGGTTTCCCCGCCCAAGGCCGGATCATCAACCCCGCTCCCGAGCACGGTATGTTCAGCTCCATTCGCTGCGCCGCCCAATGGCTGGGATGGCAGGAGGTTCTCACTCACTGGGCGATTGCCCTGGGAGACCAGCCGCACCTGCAGCGCCAAACACTTCTCCGCGTCCTCGATTTCACCGCCGCACACCCGGCCAAGGCCTGCCAGCCCGCCCGCCGCGGCCACGGGCGCCATCCCGTCCTGCTCCCCAAACCCCTGTTCCGGCGAATCGCCAACTCCACCGCAGCGACGCTAAAGGAGTTCCTCGCTGCCCGGCCCCGCCAAGTCGCCCTGTGTGAACTGGACGACCCCGCTCTGGACCTTGACATTGACCGCCCCGAGGACTACCAAAACGCCCTTCGCTTTGCTGCTAAGAAGAGTTGAATTGCCCGCCATTTAGCGCGAATAATGGGCCAGACAAGTTATGAACCTGGATGACGCACAACGGCAGAAGGTGGCAGAATGGGTCGCGCAAGGGCTGAAGCTTTCGGACATTCAGAACCGGCTGGCCTCCGAACTGGGCCTTCGCATGACCTATATGGAGGCCCGGCTGCTGGTGGATGACCTGAAGCTGACGCCCAAAGACGCGGAGCCGCGCGGACGCATCGAACAAGTGCTTCCGTCATCGGCCGTGCCGCCGCCCGCAGGCGCGCGCCCCAAGGCGGACCGAGCAGGCGCCCCGGCCCCCCAGCCAGCCCCAGCCGCTGGCGCAGCCCCAGGGGTGTCGGTTTCCGTGGACGAGCTTACACGGCCCGGCGCTGTCGTCAGCGGCAAGGTCACCTTCAGCGATGGCAACACCGCCGCCTGGCAACTTGACCAATTGGGCCAATTGGCCCTGATCCCCTCCAAACCCGGCTACCGGCCACCCGCCGCCGACGCCCAATCCTTCCAGATGGCCATCGAGGACGAGCTGAGCAAGCTCGGCTTCTAATCGCCCGAACCCCGGCACTTCCCCCCAAGCACTGCCTTGGGAACACCCAAGCAGCGCGCTTATCCCCCCTAATCCCCCTGTATGTCCCGTGTATTCCCCCTGGAAGCAATGCCGGGCAGCCCCGCATGTCAGTGGCTTGTAGATCCAAGGCCGTTCGCCTGCCAGTTGGACTACTGATCAATCAACCGCAACGCCCGCAGCGGAGCAGGATCTCTGACCGAGCGCCCTTGGAATTTGTCCATGTGACTAGCGCACAGGCTCGATTCAAGAACAGGGGCGGGGACGGCTCGTCCCCGAGCGATTGACCCCAAGGTAGGTCTGTCGGCGACGCCCCGTCCCCGCCCCGGCTTGGCGAGATTCTTGAATCCACCCTGACCACCGCAAAAATCCTCACATTTCTCATTGACCCAAATGCCGTTCTGTGTCGAGATGATAGACCCTGAAACGGGCGTGTTCAGAAGATGGCCAAACTTTTGCTCAGAAACGGGAATGGGTCGCGTTCAGCGCAGGCGTCGAAATACGACGCCCAGAATACGGTGCTCTCCAAGACCTACGGGGCGTTGGCTGACCTGCGTCGCGAGCTGGCCGACTCCAAGACCACCGTCGCCGAACGTGAAGAGCTGCTGCGGAGTTTCGCCGGGTGTGGCGATTCGCAGCGCGCATGGCTGTTGCTCGAGGACTACTTCGAGAAGCTCTCGCTCTCGCGCAAGGATTTCCCGAGCACCGATTGGTGGCCGCGGCTGCTCGTGGCACAGGGCCGCGGACGGCTGGAGGAGCTGGCCTTTCTGTTTCTGCGCGCCCAGCGCCCGCTGCCCACTGAGCTGGGCGCTTACGCGAACCTCGACCGCTTCGCCCAAGTGGAGCGAGCGGAACAGGAGCGGCAACTTGTCAGGCAGTTGGAAGCCTGGCTCTTCCCGCCCAAGCCGGCGCACTTCGATTCGCCGCGGGCCTTTGTGCGCGCCGTCTGCCGGCCACAGCCTGACCAGGCACAGCCGGGGCGGCACCGCCTGGCCGTTGAACTCCACCTGCTGCGCCCGCGCATGGGTGAGAAGGTCAGGAGACTGCGGGAAATCGTCGAATTGACGACCCGCGCGGCGCACGAACAGGAGCTGTTCCCGCCCGGCGATTGGGAATTCATTCAATGGCTGGCCGAGGTGCATTCCAGCCGCCGCGATGGCGAGGAAACCATAGTCTTGTCAGACCTGGAGTTGCTGCACTGGCTGGCACGCTGGGGGCACACGTCGCGGCTCGAACTGGACGCCGGCGATGGGCAAACGCAGGCGCTCGAGTTTCACGGCGAGGTCGCCGAATTGACGCCGTACCTCGAGAACGGCCAAAAGGAGCTCGCCTTCACCCACCGGTTGACCGTGCCGGGCGGGAAAGACTATCCGCTCAGCGAGGTGCGGTTCTTCAATCGCCACCCGCCGCTGGCGTTAGTGGGCCGCACCTTCTACCTGCTCCGCAACGCGCCGCCACCACCAGTGCTGGAACATTGGGCCAGGCAGCCGGCGCTGCCGATGCGCAAGCTGAGCCACCGACTGCTCATGCACCTGCGCAAGACCCAAGCGAGCCATGGCGTGGACTGGGAGCAACTCTGCGTCGCCCACGCCGCGAAACCACAGTTCCTCTTCGAGCTGCTCGATGAGACCGTGCGCCTCAAGCTACTCGCCAGAAGTCAGCGCGACCAGAGCCTCTGGCTATGGAATGGCCACGAATGGCAGTTGCACGAGACGAAAAAGCCCCGGCCAGCCGGCAACAAACCCGAGATCCTGGACGACCCGCGGCTGGAACCCGCGACGCAATGGCTGCGCCGGCTTGACTGGTTTACGCCCGAGCCCGGCTTGTGGGTCGGCGATGCGAATGAAGGCTTCTTGAGCGCACTCGCCCGCGCGTGGAGCGACCGGCCTCCGGAAGCGGATTATCTCGGCAATCCTGGCTTTTCCCGCTTGTTTTTGGCCCCGCGGCAACTCCGCCCACGGGTCGTCGTCAAGGGCAGCGGCATTGATTGGCTCTCTGTCTCCGCCGAATGGGAGCAGGAAGGTCTCAAGCTCACCGTTGCCGACTTGCAGCGCCTGCAAACCGCCACCGGCCGATTCGTCAAGCTGCCTGACTCCGGCTGGGTCGAGCTGGATTCCACCGCGGTGCAATCCGCGCACGAAGCAATGGCGGACCTGGGCATTGACGGCCTGGTGCCGGTCGCGCAGCGCATCGGGCTGGAACAGGCAGCCCACCTGGACGAGGAAGGCTTGAAACGCTTTGGCGATTCAGCCCAGGCCAAAGCACTGCGCGAACGCCTCAAGAACTTCGAGGGCCTGCCCGCCATTGACCTGCCCGCCGCGGTGCACGCGGAGATGCGCCTGTACCAGAAGGATGGATTCGACTTCCTCTGCCACCTGACGCGAATCGGGCTGGGCGGTATCCTGGCCGACGACATGGGCCTGGGCAAGACCTTGCAGACGCTCGCCTGGTTGGCCTGGCTCAAGGACCGGCACCGGAAAGACCCGAAACCCGCCCTCGTGATCTGTCCCGCCTCGGTGCTGCATAACTGGCGGCGCGAAGCGAACCGCTTCACACCGGGCCTGAAGGTGCTTGTGCTCGAGAGCGGGGCCGCGCGGCACAATTTGCGCAAGCAGATTCCGCAATATGATTTGATCGTCACTAACTACGCCCTGCTGCGGCGTGACCTCGAGGAGCTCCAGAAGTTCGCCTTCCGTGCCGCCATCTTAGACGAGGCGCAGTTCATCAAGAACCCCGGGGCGCAAGTCACGCAGTCCGTGAAGCAGTTGAAAGCCGAGCACCGCCTGGCCCTCACGGGCACGCCGCTGGAGAACCGCTTGCTCGACCTGTGGAGCATCGTGGATTTCATCCAGCCGGGCTACCTGGGCAGCCAGGACTATTTCTCCGAGACCTACGAACCGCGCGGCGAGGATGCCGAGTCCGCCCAGCGCATCGCCCGGCGCCGCTTGTCGGCCAAACTGCGCCCGCTGTTGCTGCGTCGGCTGAAAAAGCGCGTGGCCAAGGATTTGCCCGAGCGCATCGAACAGCGCCGCGACTGCCAGCTTGGCGACGAGCAGCGCAAGCTTTACCTGGCTGAGTTGCGCCGGAGCCGTGAGCAGGTGATGAAGACCGTGGCCGAGAAGGGCCTCAACCAGAGCAAAATTCACGTGCTGGCCGCGCTGACGCGGCTGCGCCAGATTTGCTGCCACCCCAAACTCGTGGGCAGCGACACCGTCTCCGGCAAAACCGAGACCTTGTTCGAGCTGCTGGATTCGCTGGTCGCCGAGGGACAAAAGGTCCTGGTGTTCAGCCAGTTCGTCCAGATGCTGCAGTTGCTTGAAGCCGAATGCCGCCAGCGCCAGATCATTACTCACCTCCTCACCGGCCAGACCAAGGACCGCCAGCAGGTCGTCAGCACCTTCCAGAACGACCCCAACCCCGCCGTCTTCCTCCTCAGCCTCCGTGCGGCGGGCACCGGCTTGAACCTCACGACGGCCAGCTATGTCGTGCTCTATGATCCGTGGTGGAACCCTGCGGTCGAGGCGCAGGCCATTGACCGTTCGCATCGCATCGGCCAGACCCAAACAGTCAACGCCTACCGCCTGATTTCGCCTGGCACCGTCGAGGAGAAGATCTGGGAGCTACAACAGAGCAAAGCCCAGACGATCGCTGACGTGCTCGGCGAAGAGGGCTTCGCGCGAAGCCTCTCTAAGGCGGACTTAGATTACCTGTTCGCAGAGGATTAACGGGAGTGATCGTCGAGCTGATCAACACCGGCAGCGAGCTGATGCTGGGGCGCGTGCTCAATACCCACCAGCAGTGGCTCTGCCGCCAACTGGCGGACCTGGGCTACATCGTCACCCGCCAGGTCGCCGTGCCGGACACGGGCAGCGACATTGGACAAGCCGTTCGCGAAGCGCTCGCCCGCGCCGACCTCGTGATTGCCACCGGCGGCCTGGGCCCGACTTCGGATGACCTGACGCGGGATGTGATTGCGCAGTTGCTGAGGAAAGAGTTGCGGGAGGATGTCGCCGTGCTCGCGCACATCCGACACTACTTCGAGAGCCGCAACCGGCCCATGCCGGAGCGGACAAAAGTGCAATCCTTGGTTCCCGAAGGCGCAACTGTGCTGCCCAATCCGCATGGGACCGCGCCGGGCCTCGCAATGGAAGTCCGCCCCAATCTGTTTCGCCCTGACGCCAAGCCAACCTGGCTGATTATGCTGCCCGGCCCGCCGCGCGAGTTGCGGCCCATGTTCACCGATTCCGTCGTGCCGTTGCTGCGGCGCGTCCTGCCGCTGGCGTGCGGGTTTGTATGCCGTACGCTCCCGACGACTGGCATCGGCGAGTCTGTGGTCCAGGAGAAGATTAGCGGACCCTTGCGGCGGTGGGTCGAAGCTGGACTCGACCTCGGCTACTGCGCCCGCCCCGGCCAGGTAGATGTGCGCCTGGCCGCCCAGGGAGAATCTGCGCAACGGCAGGTAGATGAAGCGGAGGCCGCCGTTCGGAAGTTACTCGGCCCCTTCATCTACGGCGTGGAAGACGAGGACTTGGAAACGGTCATCGTCCGGCTGCTGACGGAGCGCAAGGCGACACTCGCCCTGGCCGAGTCCTGCACCGGGGGCTCCATTGCAAATCGGGTGACCAATGTGCCCGGCGCTTCAGCCGTCCTGCTCGCGGGTTTGGTCACCTACAGCAATGCCGCCAAGCAGAAGTTCCTGGGCGTCCAAGCGGACACGTTGGCCCGGCACGGTGCAGTGAGCGAGGCCGCGGCGCGCGAAATGGCCGAAGGCGCTCGCCGGCAAACTCAGGCGGATTATGCCCTGTCAGTTACAGGCATCGCCGGCCCAAGCGGCGGCACGCCCGACAAACCTGTCGGTACGGTGTTCATCGCCCTGGCAGGACCCTCCGGCACGTTGGTCGAGCACAACGTAAACCCCTACGACCGGGCAACCTTCAAACAGGTCACTGCCCAGCAGGCCCTGGAGCTCTTGCGACGGAACTCCTCCTTAAGCCAGGTCCCGGCCTATTGACGCCGCCTACATCGTCAGGCTGAAGGACTGGCCTGCCGGGAGGCGTCATTTCGCGACCAACGGGTACTTCTCAGGATGAAGAATCCGGTCGAAATCCAGGTCAATATCCAGTTCTGGCCAATAGAGATGTTCACCATGATGCAGTTCCACCGTGAACAACTGCGACAGTGTTGCGGCTCGGAACCAGGGGAACTGGTCAAAGGCGAGAAAATACTCCCGGCCCGCCGCCCAAAGCCAAAAGCCGTGCGGTGATACGTTAAGCACCTCAGCCTGCAAAGTGCCGACGCCAATGGTCTCTGATTTCATTCTGCCGTGCTTCTACAATTCGTTGCAGCTCGGTCAACTCGACAGCCTTCAATCCCTTGCTCAAAGCCAACTCGATTACTGGCTCTAGCCAGAACTTGGCTTCCCCGTCCGGCGATACCACATGCACGTGCATCCGCGGCTCCTCTCTGGAGAAGAAGTAAAAGCGGTAATTCCGGTATCGAAAAACCGTCGGACTCACCTTTGCAAATTAACCAATCCTAAGTGGCGGCTCAACAGGCATTTTGAGGTGAATAATTAACGCCCCAGCGCCCGGCGACCGCTCGCAGGCGACGAGTCCTGCACCGGGTGGACTGTATTGCGAATCGGATGCACAATGTGCCCGGTGCGTCGGCTGTCCTGCTCCGCTGGACAATTCTCTCAAGCGGCGTGCAAAATTCGGCGTACCCGGCACTTGATTGGGGTGACATCGTGATGCCCCAATGAAACCGGTGTGCTAACGCCGGGAGAACTATTCTTCGCGCGGAAGGATGACGGACTGGTTTGCAAGGGCGACTGCCAAAGCCCAGACGCACATACAGAAGTATGCCGGCGCCTGGCAGCGGCATTTCTGGGGCGGAATTATTGCGGAGGACACGGCCCTCAATACACCAACACTAGCACCGCTGCTTGTTCAGCCGACTTCACCACATCTTCGAACTTCCGCTCGTTCGTGTTGGCATCTCTCAGCTCAGCGGACACTTGCGGCACGGACTCCAGAAAGCTGAGCAGGAAGCTGCTCTTGACGGCGTAGTTCACGTTCTCCGGCAGCGCCCCGCTGGTCGCCACGGCTGCCGCCACATTGAGCTTGGCCGCTACCACGCCGACCACGTTGCCGCGCTCGTCCACCAGTGCGCCGCCCGAATTGCCGGGCTGTACCGGCACGCTTATCTGGAAATGTCGCGAATCATCCATGATGCCAGTGAGCGCGGCAATTTCTCCCTTAGCCAGTTTCGGTGCGAATCCCTGAAGGCCGATGTTGGGAAAGCCAACCGTGGCTACGGTGTTGCCGAGCCGTATCGTGCGACTCGCCACCACCGGCAGCGGCGTGAACCAACCGTCCGCCTTGAGCAGGGCGAGGTCACTGGCTCTATCTACCTTCACCACTCTTGCACGGGTGCTTCCAGCGCTGCTGAGGACGCAAATTTGAGTGGCCTCGTGAACCACGTGCTCGTTTGTTACGAGGAAGCCATCCTCTGTAATGAAGAAGCCGGTGCCACTGGCCGCTGGATTGGAATCAACAACATCCTTGCCTGAAACGGATGCGCCCGCCTCTGGCGCTTTGCGCGGCTTAAATTCGCTCGCCCGCCGCTGTGCTTCGGCAATTTGCTCCCGGGTCATCATTCGCTCGATGACGAATAGCCTCGCCTTAATACCTGCAAGTCCAAGACCTTGAGCCGAGGCGAGGTTATACCACTTGTGAGCCTGCACTAGATCCTTGATCACGCCTGTCCCGGTGCTGTAGGATCCCCCCAGGTTGTATTGGCCAAATCCGTTCCCCTGCTCGGCAGCCTTGCGATACCATTTCACTGCCTCACCCAGGTCTTTTGCCACCCCGTAGCCCTCCTCGTAACAGCATCCGAGTTTGTTCTGGGCCAGCGCATGGCCCTGTTCAGCCGCCTTGCGGAACCACATAACGGCTTCCGCGTTGCCTTTGGCCGCGCCCTCGCCGCTGGCGAGGCTGAGCGCGGACAAACCCCAGGTCACAACCGATTCAACGGGATCCGGGTATTTGGGCACGGGCTGACCGTTGGAGTAGTAAGTGCCAAGGCTGTATTGGGCAGGCGCATACCCCTGCTGGGCGGCCTTGCGATACCACTTCGCCGCTTCGGCCTTGTCCTTCCTCACGCCATTGCCGTGCTCGTAGCAAATACCAAGATTGCCTTGCGCGACCGCATTCCCCTGCTCGGCGGCTTTGCGATACCACTTCACCGCCTCTACTTCATCCACTGCCACGCCTCGGCCAGTGTCGTAGCAGAAGCCCAGATTGCATTGAGCATCTGAATTTCCCCGCTCGGCGGCTTTCCGATGCCAGTTCACCGCCTCGACCTCATCCTTCACTACGCCTTGGCCATTAACGGAGTAGGCTTTTAGAGCGTTTTGCGCCGTGGCATGATTCTGCTCGGCGGCCTTGCGGTACCACTTGATTGCCTCCGCCTCATTCTTCGGCACGCCTTGGCCATTGGCATAGCAGACGCCCAGCCAGTATTGAGCCTCGGCATGATTCTGCTCGGCGGCTTTGCCATACCATTTGGCCGCCTCGACCATGTCTTTCGCCAAGCCTTGGCCCGTGGCGTGGCAGACGCCCATATTGTATTGGGCCTGCGCGTGATTCTGCTCGGCGGCTTTGCGAAACCACTTCACCGCCTCTGCATGATCCTTCGCCACTCCTTTACCATAGTAGTAGCAGCAGCCGAGATTGAACTGAACAACGGCATCGCCCTTTTCCGCATTGGCACGCACATCGGCCAGCAGTTTGCGGCCTGCCTCGCTTTGCTGGTCGGGCGACTGAGAAACAGCACTCATACGCAAAAGAGCCGGAACCCTCTCAACCGATTCGCCTTCATGTTGGGAGATTAGCTGGTTTTGGCTGGCTGGCAAGCCTGCTGCATCTATGGTTACTTCGACAAATAGATTTGACCTGTAAAATCGTTTACTCGTGCCCGTATTCTCTTTAAGTCCTTCGGGTATTCGTTTTGAATCGTGTGCGGAACAATGAACATTGCGGGGGGGTCACCTTCTGCCAACTTACGACCACCGACGCTGTCCCTCAATAGCAGCAGACGATTCTCGTATGATTTTGGCAATATCAGACACGCATGACTGATCCAAACCGGTCTCCGCCCTGCGTTGGTCACTGTGATCAAGCCGCACGCCCCTTCAACTTGTCCGAGAGAATCGTCTCGTATCTCCATATTCCACTGCAAATGGACCTTGATTCTCGGACGGTCGCGCAAATGGTTGAGAACACCCAAAACTAGTCCGCCAGTGCCAAACACGACCCCGAGTATCGCGTTGATGTCTGTTATAGTAGAATCTTCTTGCGGAAATCGTGACAAAAGATCTCTCGCAAAAATGTGGTGTTATGCAGCCAATAAGTCGATGAGTTCATCGACCGCCTTCTCTGCCTTGAAGTAGGCACGCTCAAATTGCGAATCCGGTGAATGTTGCTGGATGGGACGATGGCGAAGT
>Ga0371490_1000670_pt1 | contig 21337 bp, 15 predicted proteins | sample MB2SIPfraction_FD_207959 | JGI IMG/M metagenome (GOLD analysis project Ga0371490, IMG submission 207959) | Lab enriched peat soil microbial communities from McLean, Ithaca, NY, United States - MB28FN SIP fraction | ecosystem: Environmental > Terrestrial > Soil > Wetlands > Peat | place: USA... | reverse complement strand
GGTCTGCAGCGCTGGCTCAAAAAAGCGCAGGGTGTTGCGGCCGGCACTCTTGGCCTGGTACATGGCAATGTCGGCCTGCTGCAGCAGTTCGTCGGCGCTGAAGTCGTTGCCGGAAAAGATGGTGATGCCCACGCTGGAGGTGAAGAAATACTCCCGGTTGTCGAGCCAGAAGGGTTGCTCGATGGAGGTCAGAATCTTGTACGCGATGGCTTCCACTTGCTGCGCGGCATTCTCCGGATGGTAATCCAATCCGTCGAGCAGGACCACGAACTCGTCGCCGCCCAGCCGCGCCACGGTGTCGGACTCGCGCACGCACCCCACCAGCCGGCGCGCCATCTCGCGCAGCAGCTGGTCGCCGTTCTGGTGACCGAGCGTGTCGTTGAGCGTCTTGAAGTTGTCCAGATCGATGAACAGCAGGGCGTGCATGCGCAGGACGCGCTTGCTGGAGCCCAGCATCTGGCGCAGCCGGTCCATGAGCAGACGCCGGTTGGGGAGCCGGGTGAGCGGGTCGTAGAAGGCCAGATTCCAGATCTTGTCTTCAGCGGCCTTGGCGTCGGAAACGTCGCGCAGAATGGTGAGTTCGCAGGGTTCGCCTTTGATCTCGATGAACGAGCCGGAGATCAGAACCCAGATCAGCTCGCCGTTCTTCTTGCGGAAGCGGGTGCGCGCGTCGCGGAAGCTGCCATTCTGGCGTAGCACCTCGTCCATGCGTTCGCGGGCGCCGGGCTCGGCCCACAGATTCAGATCCATGCAGGTATGGCCCAGCACCTCGCTCAGGTCAAAGCCGAGCATGTCCAGATACGACTGGTTCACATCGATGAGGACGCGGTCGCTCCGGCGGGTGATGGCAATGCAATCCAGGCTGGCCTGAAAGACGGTGCGGTAACGCTCCTCGCTCAACGCCAGCGCGCGCTGGGCCTCGGCCAGCCTCTCTTCGGCCTGCTTCAGGTAGGTGATGTCGCGGGTGGTAGACAGCGCGCACAGCTCGCCATCCACCTCCACCAGGGAGACGGAGATGGTGCCCCAGCGCAGGCTGCCACCCCGGCTGCGGAAGCGGCACTGGTAGTCGCGGCATACCCCTTCGGTTTGCAGAGCTTTGCGTACGAATGCCAGGTCGGCCGAGTCTTCCCAAATACCGAGTTGGTCGGGCGTGCGGCCCAGCACCTCCTCGCGCGTGCAGCCCATCGATTCCAGGAAGGCGTTGTTCACGTCGATCATCGCGCCGTCTCGCATCCGGCTCAGGGTCATGGGGTCGATGCTCATCTGGAAGGCGGTGCGGTAGCGCTGTTCGCTGGAGCGCAGCGCCATCTCGGCCTGCTTCTGCTCGGTGATGTCTTTGATGACGCCGTGCAGGCGCAGCGGCCGACCGTCGGCGGAGTATTCCAGCTTGCCCAGTCCGTGCACCCAGCGTTCCACGCCATCCGAGCGGCGAACCGTGCGGTATTCCTGGTCGAAGGGATGGCCTTGCCCCACCACCTCGTGGAAAAAATGCTGAGTCATCCGCTCGCGATCCTCGGGCGCGATCAGCTCCGTCCAGCCTTCCACGGTGTGTTCATAGTCCGGGCCGATGCCGAGGATCTCGTCGAGCACCTCCGAAGAACTCCACACCCCGGTGGCGATATCCAGATCGTAGTTGCCCAGTCCCCCGATGCGCTGCGACGCGCTAAGGTTCTCCGCCGTTTCCCGCAACTGCTGCTCGGTCTTCTTCTGTTCGGTAACGTCGAAGATGATGGAGTAAAGCAGGGTGCGGCCGTCGACGGCGATGGGCGAGGAGTACACCCGCACATCGCGCAACTCGCCCGAAGCCAGGCGGTGCTGGAAGCTGAAGTACTTGCGCCCTTCGCGGACCGCGCCGGCGCGCTCGGCCTTCATCTCTTCTTCGGGCAGCGGATTCAGCAGAGTGATGTTGGCGCCCACCAGTTGCGCGCGCGGGTAGCCGTAGTAGGCCTCGGCCGCATGGTTGGCGTCCACAATCTCGCCGCTTTCCGGCTCGATCAGCAGCAGTACGGTGCTGCTGTCTTCAAACAGCTTGCGGAAGCGCGCTTCGCTCTCCGCCATGGCTGCCGTGGCCAGTTTGCGCTCGGTGATGTCTTCGGTAAAGCCCTCCACGTAGAGTGGCTGGCCGTTGTCGTCGTAGACGATGCGCACGTTCAGTGAGGCCCAGATGGTGCTCCCGTCCTTGCACCGGAACTGGCACTCGAAGCCGCGCACCGGGTTGCCCCCGGAGCTCTCCATCAGCGCGGCATGCTTCAGCCGCTCCTGTTCGTCCACCCAGACCAGCTGGCTGCGCCCCTGGATGTGGCATTGCACGTCGACGAGCGAGTCGTAGCCCAGCATGCGGGCCGCGGCGGTGTTGGCGGTCAGAATGGTTCCGTCCAGTGCCGCCTGGAACATCCCTTCCAGAGCGCCGTCGAAGATGGCGCGATACTTTTGCTCGGCTTCGCGCAGGGCCCGTTCCAGCCGCTTGCGGGGGCCGATGTCGCGCGCGATGCCGGCCGCGCCCACAATCAATCCGTTGGTATCCCGTACCGGAGAGACGCAGACCGAAACATCGAGCAGCGTACCGTCCTTGTGCCGGAAGACGGTATCGAAGGAGGGAATTGCCCGGCCGGTGGTAATCTCGGTCAGAATGCTGCGGAGGCTCGTTTCCGGCTGACACACCACTGTGCCGATGGACTTTCCGACGATCTCTTCGCTGCAATAGCCGCACATCCGTTCGGCGCCGGCATTCCAGGTTTGGATGATGCCGTTCAGGTCGGCCACATGAATGGCGTCGTCGGAGGATTCCACGATGGCGGCCAGAAAGCCTTTGGCGCGCTCCGCCTCTTCGCGCCCGGTTACGTCGCGGATGGCGTCGGAGATGGCCGTGATCTGGCCGGCGGGGTTGCGAATCGGCCAGGAGGCAACCTGCAACTGGATGCGGTGTCCGTCGCGGTGCATCCCCACGCCCGGCGTCTCCTGCTGCAGGCAGCCCTCTCGCACCCCGGCATAGTGGGTTTCCACCAGTGCGGCCCGTTCCGGGGGCACGATCAGGGTGACGTTCTTGCCGAGGGCTTCTTCGGCGCGATAGCCAAAGATGTGTTCGGCGGCGCGGTTCCAGGTGAGGATCTCGCCGCTGAGCGCGTGGGTGATGAGGCCGTCCTGCGAGCTCTCGACGGCCGCTTCCAGGTGCCGCAGTGTCTCTTCGTTCAGTTTGCGCGCGGTAATGTCGGTGGCAAAGACGGAGACGCCGGAGATGGCGCCGTCACTTTCGATGGGATTGAAGCGCAGCTCCAGCGTACTGCCCAGCAGCAGGGTGTACTCGGCCTGGAAGGCGCCTTCGTGGATGGCGCGCTGGTAGTAGTCGTGCCAGAGCGTGGTCCGTTCCGCGGGAAACAGCTCGTGAAATCGCATTCCCATGGCCAGCGGGCTGTGGAAAGCGAGCCGGATGTAGGTGGCCAGCGCAGTGTTGTAGGCGATCAGCCGCTCGTCCAGATCCACCGCCCAGATCAGGTCGTCGGTGCTCTCGATCAAAGCTTTCAGATTGGCTGCGGCCCGATTCTGCATCTTGGTTTCCTAACATTTCAGACGGGAAGCTGGCAACCAGAACTCCTGCAGTGCAGGCCAGGCCTGCGCAATCGCTGGCCGCCCGAAACCCGGCAGGTCATCTCCCAGAACGATCGCGCCTGAAGACTCTCCTCCTGATTTCATCGGAGAAAGCCCATGAATCTTTACTGCGCGGGTATGTGGAATGGGTCCAGAATCCGTATTTGAACTTATTCCCGGATTCTTTATGGGCCCGGCAACTGAATACTTTGAGCATTCTCCATCCTTTTCTGCATTTTTTTGCGGGAAAGGGTGGGAAGAAGCGGCTACCGTTTTCTTGCCGGACCAACAGGCCGCTCGGCGCGCTCCCACCCCCCCGGGACGCACGGCAATTCCGCTTTGCCCCGGCTCCGGGTACACTCAGTCCATACAGGAGGCGTTTCCACCTCATGCAGACGCAGGTTCTTGGCACCATCATGCCGGTTCTGGATGTATACCTCCAGCCGGGCGAGAGCATCTTTTCCGAGAGCGGAGAGTTGTCTTGGATGACCGGCTCCATCCAGATGGCCACCCACACCCAGATGGGCGGCGGCGGAGGCATCTTCGGCGCACTCAAGCGGGTAGCCGGCGGCGGCAGCCTGTTCATGACCGAGTACAGCGCCTGGCAGGTGCCCGGAGTGGTTTCGTTTGCCACCAAGGTGCCGGGCCACATTGTGCCGGTGGAGCTGGGCAACGGGCCGGAGTACTTTGTGCACCGTCACGGCTTCCTCTGCGCCACCCCGCAGGTAACCATCGGCGTGGGCTTCCAGCAGTCGCTGGGTGCGGGCATCTTTGGCGGCAGCGGCTTTGTGCTGCAGCGCGTGGGCGGCTACGGCACGGCCTGGCTGGAGCTGAGCGGCGAGCTGATCGTCAAGGACCTGGCGCCGGGCGAGATTCTGCGCGTGCATCCCGGCCATGTGGGCGCCTTCCAGGCTTCGGTCAACTTCCAGATCACCACCGTGCCCGGCATCAAGAACATGATCTTCGGCGGCGACGGCATCTTCCTGGCTCAGCTCCAGGGCCCGGGCCGCATCTGGCTCCAGACCCTGCCCATCTCCCGGCTGGCCCACCAGATTGCCGAGTATCTGCCCCAGGGCGAGAACCGTCCGCTGGGCGGAGGCGGTGGTGCGGCCATCGGCGGCGGTATTCTGGGCGGGATTGTGGGCTCCATCTTGAGCGGCGACGAGTAGCCGAAGCGCGAGCTCTGAAGCTCCTCCCAACAGCTACACCGGGAGGAGCTTCAAATCGTGCTCAATGGGCCTCGTCATGGGCCCCACTCTGGCTCTCGTTGACCCGCACCACGGCTTGCGCTACGGTCTTCAGCACCCCCGCCTGCGCAAACGCATGCACCAGATCGCCGCTCAGCGTGGGCAAAGGCGCTGCGCCGGTGTGGGGCGAATCGGTCTGGGCCATCTGCGTGGCTCCGGTGCCCTGTGCGTCCAACATCAGCTCGGTGAGCGGGAGCGCCACCTCGCGCGGAAAGCTCTCGGCCACAAAGACCATCGCCCCGCGCTGGGTGATCGTCACCGGCCCCTCCCCGGTGGTGTAGATCTGCTGCACCTCCGGGCCGTGCGCGGCGGAGTTTTCCAGCTTCACGGCGGAGTATTTGCGGTCCAGGTTGTCGCCGTAGAGCCGGGCAAAACGCTCGGCCGAGGCCTGATTCTTCCACACCGACAGATAAAAGATGGCGACCGAGGCGGTGGATGCCTGTGCGGCCCGAGTTTTGGCGCTCTTCAGCTGACCGGCCCAGTAGATGCCGCCGTTCCAGGCCGGGGTCAAGCTGCCGGCAGCCGGCTCGCCGCCCAGAATGCCGGTCAGGATATGCACATCGAGTTGGCCGATCTGCCCGATGTCGTAGGGCTTGTAGAGCGGGTCGAGCAAGGGATGGATATCCGGCAAAAGCGGCACCGGCGGCAGGTGCCGGCGCTCGTATTCGCGGGGATTCAGGATCTCCCAGCTGGAGGTGGGCGGGTTGTCGAGCGCCCCGGCAAAGGCCGCCTTCTGCCCCTGGTCCATCCAGATGTCCTGTTCAAAACCCAACCCTTCGCGGTAGGGGAAGAGCATGGACTCGGAGAGCAGCAGCGGAGCGCGCGCCATCATTGGCGAGTCGGCGCTGGCGGAGGCCATCTGCTGGCGCATCGTCTCCACCATTTCCGGCGCGCTCAGAATGCTTTTGCCGGCCGGTTTCAGCAGGTAATCGGTCATCACCGCGGTGGCCTGGCCTTCGGTCACGGCCTCGCGCGCGGTGTCCCACTCGTCGCGAGCCAGGTGCTCGCGGTCGGCGGCGGCGTTGCTGGAAACATCCTGCGGGGTCTGCTCGCCCCAGGTATCGAGATTCACCCGCTGATCCTGCAGGGCATGGGTCAACTCGTGGGCCATCACCGCCTTCTGCTCGTCCACATCCACCCAGTCCAGCAGGTTCACGGTTTTGGTCTTTTCATCGTAGTAGGCCTCCACCTGCTCGGTGAGCAGGGACAGCAGGAAGGGCCCCAGATCGAAGTCGCGATCCAACAGGCCGAACTTCTTGAGCACAATCTCGTCGCGCTGCATGCGCTGGGCTGACTTGTCCTCTTCCAGCTTGGCCTTCATGTACGTTTCCACCGCCGCGCGGGTGGTGAGCTGGCGCTTGACCGGCGCCTTGATGGCCAGTCCGGTGTCGTCGGAGGAGAACTTCATCAGCTCGTCGACCAGCGCAAACAGCTTCTTGGCCTCGGCCGGTGTGATGCGCTTTTCGCCGCGGGCCGCAGCGGGCGTCTGAGCATTGCCTGCGCCCGCCTTGTCCTCGGCCCGCAGAACATTGCCAGCGGCGCCCAACAGCAGGCACGTAGCCATGAGCCACAGGGCAACCCGGGCGTTCAGCGGTGTGCGGGCAAGACGGGAACGATATTCGTGCATAGCTCTCAGCTCCTGATTCAAGTCCTGCCGCCTGTCCTGCTGCACGGCCGGCGGCGGGATGGATTGGCCCGTGCACAGCCGCCTTTGTGGATGAACCAAAGCGCTGGGCGCAATGACGGTGAGACGGTGGCATGGTGGAAAAGCGATCCCAGGGACAGCAACATTGTCGCAGAGCCAGCCGAACCGGGTTGGCGGATGGCATCCGGCTGCCGCTGCTGCGGCGGATTCCGTACCGAGGCTATAATCATCTAGCGGTCCGGGCCTTCAGCCACCCGCTGAACGCTTCCGGGACCCAACGGTGAACCTCATGACCCAGACCGATCTGTCGGAAACGATTGAAATTACGCCGCTTTCATCCCTGTTGGCGCCGCGCATTCCCCTCACCCTGGCCATCTACCGGGGCGTTCAAACCCCGCGCCATCTGGATACTCCGCAGAACGAAATCGAGGCTCTGCTGCATGGCGCCGCCCTGCACGATCTGGGCTGGAAGCGCCGCGTGGTTGTCCGTGGCGAAGACCGCTTCCGCTGGTTGAGCGGCATGGTGACCAATACGGTCAACGATCTGTTTCCGAACTCCGGTGCATGGAATCTGGTGCTGAATGCCCAGGGCCACATCCAGGGCGATGTGACGGTGTGGCGCGGTGAGGAAGAGCAGAGCCCGCAGCGGCGCAAGCCTGCCGGCGATGTCAAGGTGGCGCCCGATCCCCGCGATCCGCAGAGCGGCACGCCCTTTGCCGGCGAAAGCTCGCTGGAACTGGAGATGGAGATCTGCCAGTACGAAAAGCTGATCGACCACTTCGAGCGCTTTGTCATCATGGACGATGTGGAACTGGCCACGCAGGGCTCTGAGACCCCCGGCCAGCCCGGCTCGGAGACCGCGATCGGTTTGACCGGCCCCCTGGCCGACGGGGTGCTGGACCGCGTGGGCCTGCCCAAGCTGAGCCTGGCCATGCGCAGCACCCACGTGGAGTGGAACGGCATCGATCTGCGTATCCAGCGCCACTGGGGCACGGTGGTGCCGCACTACGAGTTCTGGTTGCCCGTTGCCAATCTGCAGAAGCTGTGGAGCTGCCTGCGCACCGGCGGCGCATCGCCCTCCGGCTTTGAAGCCGTGGACGCGCTGCGCATTGCCGAGGGCGTGCCGCTCTACGGCGTGGACATGCTGGAACGCGATCTGCCCCAGGAGACCGCGCAGAACCGCGCCCTGCACTTCAATAAGGGCTGCTATCAGGGCCAGGAGATTGTGGAGCGCATCCACTCCCGCGGTCATGTGAACCGCCATCTGCGTTCGTTGGAGCTCACCGGCCCCGCACCTGCGGCCGGCACGGTGCTCAAGCAAGCCTCGGGCGAAGAAGCGGGTGCCATCACCAGCGCGGCCACTCTGCCGCTAGCCTCCGGCCCGCGCACCTTTGCCATGGCCATGATCCGCTCCCAGGCGGAGGCCGGCGAGCCCAATTTTGCCTATTCAACCGCTACGGGTGACGGTTCGGCCCGCATTCTGGCCATTCCGCCCGCATTTTAATGCCTGGCCCCCGCGCCAGCAATTACGATTGGAACAACAATGAGCGATACACCGAAGTTCGAAGTCATCGACCGGCGGCGCATGAAGGCCGCAGAAGAACAGGAACAGCAGACCCCGGCTCCCGTTGAACCTCACATTGCCCCGCCCGCGCCTAGCAGCGAACCCGCGCCGGGTCCGCGGCTGGTGGTGAACGAGGGCGGCCGCGCGGCCGAGACCGCGCCTGCCGCGGTCGAAGAGGCTGTACCGGCGGAAATGCCGCCTGCTCCCTCCGCTGAAGAAAGTGCCGAGCAGAAGGCTGCATACGACGCCACAGCCCAGCGCCTGGACGACCTGATCCGGGCGCAGAATCCCGGGCTTGGCGCTGCGCCCGCAGTTGGCTTTGAGCATCTGGTGCAGCAGTTCTATCTCTCCGCCATGATCAACATGGGCGCCGGAACCCCGGAGGGCCAGCGGCCCCGTTTCGATCCCGTGGGTGCGCGCGGAGCCATCGACCTGCTGGGTGTGATCGAGGATAAGACTCGCGGCAACCTGACCGAGGAGGAGAGCCGCATGCTGCAGACCGTGTTATTCGATCTGCGCATGGCCTTCCTGGAGGTGACCCGCGCCATCAGCATGCAGGCCATGCAGCCGCCGCCCCCGCCGCCTCCGGCCAAGAGCTAGCGTCCTGCGCCGGACGCGCACCGGAGCAGCCGCAACATGCAGCGGTACGACTGCACGCAGCGTAACAACGCTTTCATTCGTGTATCTGCGCGAAGCGCGTCTGCCGCACGCAGTGCCGCGAAGCGCATTGGCCCCACCGCAGGTGGCGATTGGGAGGGTATGGAAGGACAGCTGACATTCCTGGGCACGGGCACCTCCATGGGAGTGCCCACGCTGGGTTGCGACTGCGCGGTCTGCACCTCCTCCGATCCCCGCGACCGGCGTCTGCGTCCTTCCGTGCTGGTGCGCTGGCAGGAGGGTGGGCGCGAGCGCGCCGTCCTCATCGATACCGGCCCGGACTTCCGCGAACAGGCTCTGCGCCATGGCATCGTGCATATCGACGCCGTCCTTTACACCCACGCCCATGCCGACCACATCCTGGGCATGGACGATCTGCGTCCGCTCAGCTTCATTGCCTTCCGCGAGTCCGGCCCCATTCCTCTCTACGTCACCGAAGAAACCGAAGCGGTAATGCGCCGCATCTTCGACTACACCTTTGCGCCCGATGCCACCTATCCAAACCGCGCCAAGGTTACGCTGGAGCCGGTTGGCGACGAGGTCAGCGTGCACGGTATCCGCTTTGGGCGCGTACCGGTGCGGCACGGCCGGCTTGAAATCGCCGGCTACCGCTTTGGCAATACCGCCTATCTGACCGATGTCAGCGGCATTCCGGAAGAGAGCTACGCGCTGCTGGAGGGGGTTGAAAATCTGGTGATCTCGGCACTGCGCCACAAGCCGCATCCCTCGCATGCAACCGTGCAGCAGGCGCTGGGCTGGTCTGCCCGCATCGGCGCGCGCCGCACCTGGCTGACCCACATCGCCCACGAACTGGGCCACCAGGCCACCAACCGCTCGCTGCCGGAGGATGTGCAGCTGGCATACGATGGACTTACCTTCCCCATTCAACTCGCATGACCGATTCTGTTTCCATTGCCGTCTTTCGCTCCCTGGCCGAGGTGCCGGCAGGCTTTGGCCCCACGGTGGCCGCTATTGGCAACTTCGATGGCGTGCACCGCGGCCATCGTGAGCTTCTGGCCGCGGTGGTGGCGGAGGCCCAGGCCCAGCGCGCCCGCGCCGTGGCCATCACCTTCGATCCCCACCCCGAGCAGTTCCTGCGCCCGGCCGATGCCCCGCAGCTGATCACGCCCCTGCCGGAGCGCATCCGTCTGCTGGCGGAAACCGGCATCGACGCCGTGCTGGTGTTGCCCTTCGATGCCGCGCTGGCCGCCTTGCCGGCGCGCGCGTTTGTGCAACAGATTCTCATTGCCGCGCTCGGCGTTTGCAGCCTGCATGAGGGCCAGAGCTTCCGCTTCGGCCGCCGCGCCGAGGCCGGCATCGGCGAGTTGCGTGCCTTTGGCGAGGAGCTGGGCTTCACCGTGCGCCTGCACGCAGCCGTGAAGGTGCGCGGGCTGGAGGTGTCCAGCTCCGCCATCCGCGAGCGCGTGGCCGACGGCGACATGCGCCGTGCCCGCTGGATGCTGGGCCGTCCCTTTGCCGTGCTCTCTACCCAGAAGCGCGACCGCGGCGTGGGCGCGAAGCTGCTGGTGCCCACCATCAACCTCAGCGACTACGTGGGTTTGCTGCCGGCCTTCGGCGTCTACGTCACCCGCATCCGCCTTGGCGAGCGGCTCTTCCAGTCTGTGACCAACGTGGGCAACCGCCCCACCTTTGCCGGCGCGGGCTTCAGCGTGGAAACCCACATCCTCAACTTCGCGCCCATTGAGCTGGATGCGGAGACGCCCATCGAACTGGAGTTTCTGCTGCGGCTGCGCGGTGAGGTGCAGTGGCCCTCGCCCGAAGCGCTCAAGGCGCAGATCCTGCGCGACGTGGCCGAGGCCAAACGCTTCTTCCGGCTGCTGAAGTAGCCGGGCAGCATTCGCATTTCTTGAATCTCGCGGGCTTTACCGGCCCAGGGTCGAGCGCGCAGCTACTCGTCCAGCGCCGGCTTCACCGCAGGTTGCGGGCGTTTGGCCGGGGGCTGCGGCGGCAGCGCCGGATGCACGTGCGGATTCTGCGCCGGCGCGGCGGGTGCTTCCGGCTTCTTTGCCGGCTGCGGCGCGGGCGGTGCACCGGGCTTGGCGGCTGGCGGCGATTTCTGCTCCGCGCCTGCGGGCCGGGCAGATGTCGGAGGATTCGCCGCGTTGCCGTTCGGAGTCTTTGCGTTGGGCTTCGGCGGCGTCTTCTGCACCGGCGTCTGCGGCGGGGCGTTGCCCTTGGCCTGGTCATTGGGCGTCGAGCCCGGAGTCAGCGGTGCATCGGCGGGGAACTTCTCGTCGGGCTTGGCGGCAATCGCGGCCTTCATCCATGTCATCCAGATGGGCAGCGCGGCCTTGGCTCCAGTCTCCTTCTCGCCCAGCGACTCGCGGCTGTCGAATCCCACCCACACGCCGCAAGTAATCGAAGGCGAAAAGCCCAGGAACCACGCGTCGGTATAATCGCTGGTCGTGCCGGTTTTGCCGCCCAGCGGATGGTTCAGTTGCGCGGCCGCGGCCCCGGTGCCGCTGTGCGTTACCGCCTGCAGCAGCGTCATCATGGTGCGCGCCGTCTGCTGGCTGATGACCTCTTTCACCTCCGGCTTGTCCTCCCACATGGAGATGCCATCGGCGTTCGAGACTTTGCGGATCAGCCGCGGCGTTACCCGCACACCGTCGTTGGGAAACACAGAGTACGAGGCCACCTGCTCTTCCAGCGTGATCTCCACCGCGCCCAGCGCCACCGGCAGATAGGCAGGAATATTCGAGGTGACGCCGAAGCGGTGCGCCACGTCGATCACGTTGTGGATGCCCACGCGCGCGGCCAGCTTGAGGGCGGGAATGTTGCGCGACTCGGCAAAGGCGTTCAGCAGCGTCATGGTGCCCTTGTAGTCGTTCTCGTAGTTGTGCGGCGTGTAGCTGCCAAAGCTGACGGGGCCGTCCACAATGGTGTCGGTGGGCTGGGCGCCATCTTCCACCGCGGCTGTGTAGACGTAGGGTTTGAAGCTCGATCCGGTCTGGCGCTGGGCCTGGGTGGCACGGTTGAACTGGGAGACGGAAAAGTCGCGTCCGCCCACCATGGCCAGCACGTCGCCACTGGTATTGTCGATGGCCATCAACGCGCCCTCGATGCCGGAGTCCTGCTCCAGCGTGGCGCGCCGCGCGCCGCCCACCATGGCCGCACTCAGATGCAGGTAGACGATGTCGCCCGGCTTGAGGAAGGCTGCTGCGCTCGGCTGCCCGGTCCACTTCCAGTCGTCGGTCAGCAGCACCACGTTGGCGTCGGTGTGGCCGGCGGGGCCAATCCGCGCCTCTACCGTGGAGCCTGCGATGCGCGTCACCAGGCCATGCACGTAGTCGCCGGGCTGGGATTGCACCGCCCAATCCGGATGGCGATAGTTTTCTAGCGTCTGGCCGGTGTCGAAGGCGTTTTCCAGCTTGCCCTTCCAGCCGTGGCGGCGCTCGTAGACGGCCAGCCCGTCGCCCACTGCGGCGTTAGCAACCTTCTGCAAATCCAGATCGAGGGTGGTGTCCACGCGCAGGCCGGCCTCGTGCACCTCTTCGGCGCCAAAACGATTGTCCAGCTCGCGCCGAATCTCTTCCTGGAACCACGGGGCCACCATGCTCTGCGGCTGGGTGATGTGCAGCCCCAGCGGCGCCTTGCGAGCTTCCGCGGCCTGCTCGTGGGAGATGACTTTGTCCCCTTCCATCTCGTCCAGCACCAGGTTGCGGCGGCGGATGGCCTTGTCCGGATTGAGCAGCGGCGAGTAGGCCACGGGCCCCTTGGGCAAACCGGCCAGCAGTGCCGCTTCCGTCAGGGTCAGATCCTTGGCGTGCTTGGAAAAGTAGTACTGGCTGGCGGCCTCAAAGCCATACATGCCGCTGCCCAGGTAGATCTGGTTGCCGTAGAGAGTGAAGATTTGCTGCTTGGTGAAAGTGCGCTCAATCTGGATGGCCAGATAGGCTTCCTGCAGCTTGCGGCCGGCGTTGCGGTCGGCGGAGAGAAACAGATTGCGCGCCAGCTGCATGGTCAGCGTAGACGCGCCCTGCCAGCGGCCCTTGGTGCGCAGATCGTGCCACAGCGCGCCGCCAATGCGCAGCACGTTGATGCCCCAGTGCGACTCGAAATCCTTGTCCTCGATGGAGAGCACGGCCTGCTTCAGCACCGGGGCAAAGCCGTCGTAGTTCACCACTTCACGCCGCTCCAGCGCAAAGGAGCCGATCTCGCGGCCCTTGCGGTCGTAGAGCGTGGTCACGGTGGAGGGCCGGTAGTGTTCCAGGTCGGAGATCTGCGGCAGGTCGACCGAGTAGACCAGCATCAGCCCGGCCAGCGAACCGGTGACCATGGCCAGGAGGATGAGCAGTACCAGTGCGCCGCGCCCGGCCAGCTTGCGGCGGCGGCGTGGGGGCACAGCCGTCTCCACTAGCCTGTGGCTGCGGCCCAGACCGCGGGTATCATCCGGCTGTGGGGCTCTGCTAACCACGGAGATCGATCCTTTTGGGGGGCGTATGTAAAGTTCTAGTGGCTAGCCTAACCCATTTGCGCGGCTTCCGGCGGTAACCTGAAGCGGGATCGCGGTTGCTCCGGATCAAAATGGATACGGCCGCGCGGCTCAGGACTGCGGTTCGTTTGCAGGGACGCGTTCTGCGGCTACATCGCGCGCTTTCTGCCGGAGTGCCGTAACTATGCGAAATTGTTTTTCATTCCACAGCCACTCGGCCAGGCCGGTGACAACGCAGAGAGTCGTCAGCACGCTGATCGTCCACACCCACCACGGTCCATCCATCACCATGTGCCCGCCCCAGCGGCGCAGAGCGTAGTTGGCTGCAAAGATCGGCACCCCGTAGCGCAGAATGGCCCTGACGAAAATGTGCAGCAGGGGCCCGCGCCGGCGCTGCTTCTGCCACGCGCGATACTGCTGTTCGCTCCAGCCGGACCAAAGCTCTTGGGGGGAATTTGCCATCGAGGCCATCCTACTACGCGCAGGGGACGCGAAGCGGGCTGCCGCACCGCAGGTGCCGCGAAGCGTGGCTGCCGCACCGCAGGTGCCTCAGCCTTGCTTCGGCCGCGCTATGCGTTCCACCTGGCTGGTGATCAGCCTGGTGGGCACAAAGCGCACCAGCCAGGCGAGCAGTTTGCCGTCCCAGCTGGGCAGAAGCGTGCGTTGGCCGCGGGCCAGCGCGTCGATGCCCTTCTTTGCCACCAGCTCTGCGGTTTGCACGCCGCGCATCTTGAAGATGCCGGCCCGCGCCACATCGAAGAACTCACTGTCTGTGGGGCCGGGGCAGAGCGCGGTCACCTTCACGCCGTATGGCCCCACTTCGGCCGCCAATCCCTCGGCAAAGAAGCGGTCGAAGACCTTGCTGGCGGCATAGGTGCTGAAGTAGGGCAACGGCTGGAAGCTGGCCGTGGAGGCCAGCATCAATACCCAGCCCCGCCGCCGCTCTACCATATGCGGCACAAACAGCCGCGCCAGCCGCACCGCGGCCTCGCAGTTCACGCGGATCTGCTGCATCTCCTGCTCCACCGGGCTCTGGTGGAAGGCGCCGTACTGGCCAAGCCCCGCGTTGTTGATGAGGATGTCCACTTCCAGGCCCGCGCCCACCGTGGCAGCGTGGAGTTGCTCCGGAGCTGCGGGATCGAAGAGGTCGGCCGGCACCACACGAACGTTCACGCCTTTTGCGGACAGCTCTTCGGCCAGCGCCTGCAGCCGCTCCAAACGCCGTGCGGTCAGAATGAGGTTGGCGCCGCGCGCGGCCAGTTCCCGCGCCAGTGCCACGCCAATGCCAGAGCTTGCGCCGGTGACCAGCGCCCATTTGCCGGTGAATTCCGTGGGGAGTGCCATAGCGGGTTCATCATAGACCATTGCCGGCGAAGAGGGGATGAAAGCGGCCAGAGAGCGGCAGCTCCTGAGACGGCTGGATGTGCATTGCGGTCCGCTGCAAAGAGCGGAGGCGCGGCGTCTTCAGCGGGGATTCTTGCCGTCGCGGGGTGGGGAGGTCAACGGTCCTGTGCTCTCCGACCCGTCCTCATGGCTCAAAAAGCCGAGAACGGCCTCGCGGATCAGCTGGCTTCGGGTGCGGCCCGTGGCTTTGGCCAGCTCCTCCAGACGTTTTTCGAACTCTGCCTGAGGATCGATCTCCTGCATGCGGACCTCCTTCGAGGCACAGCCTGTTTATCGGTCGTCCGCCAAATTGCTGCAGTTTGGCCACCCAGCCAAAGGCCGCCCCGGAGGGCGGCCCTGGATTTCTCTTCCGGCGGGAGTCTTACTTGACCGGCTGCTCGCCGCTGGCGGCCATAGCCTTCTGCAGGGTTACCTTGTGAGCGTTGTCTTCCAGCGCCTGGGCCTCGGGCAGGAAGCCGATCGCCTTCTGGATCATCGGATCCCAGTCGGCCATCTCGCGCAGGCCCTGAATCTGCCCGAACTGGATGGTGACGATGCTGCTGCGCAGGCGGGCGCGCAGCCAGTCGTCCACCTTCTTGGCTTCGCCGTCCTGCCAATCCACGCTCTGGCCGATCACGTACTTCTTGAACTCGGTCAGCACCGCGTCGTCCACCTTGAAGTTCTTGTCCACAGTGTGGTTTGACAGGTAGATGGGCGCAAAGCGGAAGAAGACGTCGCGGGCAATCAGCGCGTCCTGGAACTTGGTGGCCTGCGGGCTCTCGATCTTCTCGTCCGGAGTAATGCCGCCCCCGCCATACACTGTGCGGCCAGCGTCGGTCAGCTTCACCTCGCGATTGGAGTTGTCGGCCGGCTGGGCCCCGGCGTGGTTGTAGTAGTAGTCGTAGAGCGAAACGCCGGAGTAGTTGCGCTGAATCAGGCGGCCCGAGGGCGTGTAGTAGTGGTACGTGGTCAGGGCCAGGCCCATCTGGTGGTCGGCCATGTCGTAGACGGTTTGCACCAGCCCCTTGCCAAAGGTGGTTTCGCCCACAATCAGGGCGCGGTCGTGATCCTGCAACGCACCGGAGACGATCTCGGCCGCCGAAGCGGTCCCGCGATTCACCACCACCACAATCGGGAAGCTCTTGCCGCCGTTGCCGTGGGTGGCCGAGTAGTTCACGTCGTTAAAGGCGCGTCCGTGCTGGCTGACGATAGCCTGGCCCTTGCTGAGCAGGTGGTCGCACACATCCACGGCCTGGCTCAGCAAGCCGCCCGGGTTGTTGCGCAGGTCGATCACCAGGCCCTTCAGGTTGCCAAAGCTGTCAATGGCGTCGCGCATCTCCTGGCCCGTGGTCTCCTGGAACTGGGTCAGATGGATGTAGCCCACGCCGGGGCGGATCTCGTACTTCAGGTCCACCGAGGGGTGAGGGATGTCATCGCGGATCAGGTCGTGGGTCATGGGTTCGGCCACGCCGTAGCGCACCACGGAAACCTGCACGTGGGTGCCCTTGGGTCCCTTCAGCGCCTTGGCCACCTGATCGCTGTTCATGCCATCGGAGCTCTTACCGTCGATGGCGGAAATGTAGTCGCCGGGATGGATGCCGGCGCGGAACGAGGGCGTTCCCTCGTAGGGGGTGATCACGTAGACGTGGTCGTGGCCCTGCGGGTCGCGCTGCTGCTGGATCACCATGCCCACGCCGTAGTAATGGCCGCGCTGGTCCTCGCGCATGTGGGCATAGGCCTTGGCGTCGTAGAAGTTGGAGTGCGGGTCCAGCACCCGCAGCATGCCCGGAATGGCTCCGTCGTAGATGGCCGTGTCCGCCCGCTCGCCGCTGATCGGCTCGGCGTAGTTCTTTTCCACAATCGCGTACACGTCGGTAAAGTTGCGGAGGCTGTCGCGCAGCTGGCTCTGCTCGGCCGAGGACTGGGCGCCCACACGGCGTTGCAGAACCGAGCCCACCAGGGCGCAGATGACAAAAAACAGGGTGACGGAGAAAAGTGCGCGGCGGGCGCGGGGCGTCATAAGCAGGGCGAACCTCCAGGGCGGGCAAACCGTTCCCAAAGGTTGGACGCAGCAGCGGTCCGGAGGGTTCGCGGCCGCCCTATCAGGACTGGAGAAAAGCAGGCCTGGAGAAAATCAGCCTTGCCGCGGGGGCAAGGCTCTGGCGGTCAGGACTCGATCCGGGCTGGCAAACTTCTGCGGGCCGATAACCCATGGAAAGGGCTCAACCGAGCCTTTCTGCGCTCCAGTATAGCATTCGGAGGATTCGACAGGCGCCGGATGGGCCTCACCCGCCAGGGCAAACGCGTCAAAATTCGTTCCTGCCCTGAAACAGACAACTCCGTGCAATTTGTTTCTGCGCGGGAAGAGATAGCTTCGCGCAAGATGTTGAATTCATAGGCCTTGTAACCGGGCACGACTTCAGTCGTGCCGCCATCGGACGCAGAAAGCACGGCGGGCTTCAGCCCCTGCAAGCCGCATCAGCCGGCAATCGGTAAAGAAGAGAGGAGAGGTTGGCAGGGGCTAGAGCCCAATCTTCTTCTGCTTTTGTTGCGGCACAACTGAAGTCGTGCCCGGTTACAAGGCCGTTCACCCACAGCGATGGAGGGGGTCAAGATGCATTTGCCCTGCTCCACCGGTTCATCGGCGCGCAAATTGCCCCCACCCCTTCGCACTTGTGCTGCCCATCCATTTACAATGACGTCTATGTTCCAGGTGGGAGATTTCTGCCTGCCGGGAACCTTGTCTGCCTGAACGGAACGTGTGCTGACCCTATGACCTTGAGATTTCTTCGTACATGCGCGGCAGTTGCTGCCGGAGCGATTGTGCTTGCCGGCGCCGGACTGGCGCACGCCCAGGTTGCCCCCAACATAGCCCCGCAGAGCCCGTATGGCGGCGCCGTGGTTGAGGACATCATTGCCCGCGTCAACGACCAGATCATTACCCGGTCCGACTACGACCGCGCCCAGCGCGAGGTGGATCAGGAGGCCCGGCAACGCGGCGCCACCACCATGCAGGAGATTACGGCCGGCCATCGGGACTTGCTGCGCAACCTGATCGATCAGCAGTTGTGGATCAGCAAGGGCAAGGAACTGGGCATCACCGGCGACACCGAGTTGATCAAGCGCCTGAACGAGATCCGCAAGCAATATCGTTTGGACACGCTCGAGGATCTGGAGAAGGCGGCGCGCGAGCAGGGCGTCTCGTTTGAGGACTTCAAGGCCAACATCCGCAACGGCATCATCACCCAGCAGGTGATGCAGCAGCAAGTGGGCGGCCAGATCCGCTTTACGCCCGGCGAGGCCGAGCGCTGGTACGAGCAGCACAAGCAGAACTACCAGCAGACCGAGAGCGTGCGCCTGAGCGAGATCATGATCTCCACCGGCGGCGGCACCGACCAGGACAAGCTGGCCGCTGCCAAGGCCAAGGCCGACGACATGGAGACCCGCATCCACGCGGGCGGCGACTTTGCCCAGCTGGCCAAGTCGTTCTCTGAAGGACCTACCGCCAACCAGGGCGGCGATCTGGGCGAATACAAGCGCGGCGCACTGCCTAAGTTGCTGGAAGACAAGACCTTTGTGCTCCAGTCCGGGCAGGTGACCGAACCCATCCTGACCCGCCAGGGCTACGTGATCCTGAAGGTTGTCCAGCACGTGCCCGGCGGTGCCAAGCCCTACAAGGAAGTTCAGGAGCAGGTGGAAGAAGCCTTTTACATGGAGCGCATGGAGCCGGCGATCCGCGCCTATCTGACCAAGTTGCGCGAAGAGGCTTACATCGACATCCGTCCGGGCTACTACGATACCGGCGCCAGCGCCAAGGAAACCAAGCCGGTCTATAGCGCCTACGTTCCCCCCGCGCCCAAGAAGAAGAAGAAGCTGGAGCGTGTCCGCTTCCGTGAAAACACCCACTCCTTCCGCCAGAAGGGTGGAGCGGCTCCGGTTGCCGATCAGGCCACGGCCACGGCTCCGGCTCCGGCCGCCGTCAAGGGCTCCAATAAGAAGGCCAAGAACGCGGTTCCCGGTGTGGAGAAGCCCGGCAAAAAAGAAAAAATTCGCTACGGCCAGAAGCCGCGCGAAACGCTTCCCGATGTGCCTACCAAGATCGTCGAGAACGCCGGCGCGCTGCCCGACAACACCCAGCAGGCCGACGCTACCGCTCCGGCCAATCCGCTGGAACCCACCGCTCCGACTTCCAAGGCCCGCTTCAGCTCCCGCGCCAAGCAGCCCAAGCAGCCCAAGCCGAAGTTGACGCTCGATTCCATGGCCCCAGCCGCGCCGGATGCTGCCGAGGTGGCCGACCGCCAGACCCAGGCCGGTCCGCTCGGTCTGGCTGGCGACACCGCGTCCAAGAAGAAGAAGCCTGCCGCCAACACCGGCGACAAGCAGCGCATGAGCAAGCGCAAGAAGACCGAAGAGCAGAAGCAGAGCAAGGAGCAGAAGCAGGAGCAGAACTACACTCCGCTGCCCGCTCTGCCCGGCGCTCCGGCCCCGGCCGACCATGGTCCCGCCACTCCGGCGGACAACACCACGACTCCGCAGAACAAGTAATTTTCAGACAGACAGCCAAACGGGCCCGGGAGAATTCTCCCGGGCCCGTTGCTTTTTGCATCTCGTTCGAGTTTTTCCGGGAGCAGGTCTTCAGGATTTGCGCAGAACCGCCGCGTAGCTGCGTCTCACCTTGGGCTCGGTGCACATCGCAAGGCCTGAAAGCTGGGCTGCGGCGAGTTCTGCTTGAAACTGCGCATCTGTAACGTGCCCGGAGGGCTCGGCGAAGAAGAGATAGCCTCCCGGCTTCAGCGCCTGGGCCGTCTCGGCAAAGAACCGTTCCGCCGACGGCAGCTCATGCACCACGGCAAAGGCCAGGGCAAAGTCCACCCTCCCAGCCAGATCGTCGATGCCCAGAGAATCGTTACGGACCAGGCGAAGGTCTAGTCGATCCAGCAGCCCGGCGCGCTCCGCCCGGCGGCGCAGTCCGGACAGCATCTGCGGCTGGACATCCAGGGCAACAACCGAACCCTGTTCGCCGACCAGCCGGGCCATGGGCAAGGTAAAAAAGCCCATGCCGGGACCAGGTTCCAGCACCGTCATTCCCTCGCGGAGGTACGGCGCAAGCAGGTTTTCAGGGTTTTGCAGCCCCCATCGGCGCAGCGGGCTGGCCAGAAGATAACCCATCCACCACGGACAAACGTGCTCGGACACAAGCGGCTCCTCTCCACGGCCGTCGGGGTCGGGACGGCGGATTCGCCGGTGGGGAATGGCCGGACGGATCAGCTTTCATCAGGAGGTACGCGCTTGCGCCCGGCGCGGTTTCATGAAAATTCTGCGGCGCGGGATGACCGCTTCCCGCCCGGCGCTATGGCAGCAGGTGGAAGTAGGCGAAGTCGTAGTCGCCCAGCAGGTCTTCCTGGTTGCTGGTGGTCACCGGAGCCAGCGAGGTGGAGGTGCGCGACGCGCCGCGGAAGGTGTTGGTCACCTCAAAGTAGTAGGTCTTGCCGGCCTCTGCCGTGAAGTCCAGCGTGCGCAAGGTTTGGGCCTTGCGGCTGAAAACATCCACGTCCTGCCAGTCGGTGCACAGGTGGTGCTGGCCGGGAGTTAGGTAGAAGAAAAAGTAGCTGGTGCCATGGGTGGCGCCCATCCATTTGCCGTCAACCCCTACCCGGACAGTGGGGTTGCGGAAGCCGGAGATATTCGAGTCGTCCTCGAGAAAGAAGACCAGCGCGTGTCCCGGAGCCATGGGCGAGGGATGCAGGCCGTGGTCGGTCTCTACGTCGAACTGGGCGGCCGGATTGCCGCAACCGGTGGCCGGAGCAGGCGTTTGAGAAAAGGCGGGCAGAGCGAGCGATGCAGCTGCAACCAGCAGCGCGGAAAGAGCAAATCGATTCAAGGCTGTTTACCTCGTACGGTCAATAACTTCTATTATCGACGACCGCAGGCCCGGTTGGGGAGCAGCGACTTGCCTGCAGCTTCTAGCTCCTAGCCCCTAGCTTCTGATTCCTCGTTCCCTTATTCCCTCGTTCCCTCAATGCAGCCTTCCCGGCAGCACAAAGTGCTCCGGGCAGCGCGGCTCGTAGGTGTCGCCGGGAACCTTGATGGGGCAGTCGTAGGAGGCCGGCACGCCGTCGATCAGCCGCTGCGAGTAGAGCGCCCGCGCACCACAGCTGCAGTAGGCCATGCATTCGGTAATCGAGCCGCCGTAGGCGTTCACCAGCCAGGACAGGTTCAGCATCTCGCCAAAGGGATTGGCGCGGAAGTCCAGGTCCAGTCCCGCCACCAGCACGTCGTGGCCGTCTTCGAGCAGCTGCTTCACAAACAGGAAGAGCCCCTCCACAAACTGGCCCTCGTCGATGGCAATGCACTCCACGCGCTTGCCAATCTCCTGCTCCCGGGCGGCAATCACCTCTAGCACCTCCCAGGGATTGGCCGAATTGAAGGCGTGGGCCTTCATCTTGCCGTGGCCCATGGGGTTGCGGCTTTCCACCAGCCCCGGACCTCCCTTGGTGTCGTCCGAGGGCTTGAGCACCAGCACGTGCTGGTGGGCGTATTGCCGGCGCATGTCGGCGCGGCGCAGCATCTCCGCAGTCTTGTTGGAGCGCATGGGGCCCATCATCACTTCGAGCTTGCCAGTCAACGTCCTGCCCTCACCAGAGATCAATTGCGTAGGAGTATCGGAATTCATCATAAATTGGCTCGAATTGGCCGTGCTCTGGAAAACCGGTACAAATCCCGCTGCGCCCGTAACGCTGCAGGTTGGAGCACGCGCAAAGCGCAGATTGTGCGCGGCAGGAGTGGGCCTGTATCGTTGC